>OJOF01001948.1_pt1 | contig 14207 bp, 10 predicted proteins | sample 1598181 | NCBI WGS metagenome assembly OJOF01 (sample SAMN01915226, study PRJEB22387) | human gut metagenome | isolation source: stool | host: Homo sapiens | place: USA
GTAACGGATTTCTTGTATAAGATCAAATTCCCGTTCACGATCGGTTATGGTATGACGGAATGTGGCCCGTTGATCAGTTATGACCATAATAATGAGTATGTGCCCGGTTCTTGCGGACAGATCTTGAAAGGGATCATGAAAGTCCGTATCGATTCGGAAGACCCTTATAATAAGGTAGGCGAGATTCAAGTATCGGGCGAGAACGTAATGAAAGGCTATTATAAGAATGATGAGGCAACCCAAAATGTCTTCACGGAAGATGGCTGGCTAAGGACGGGTGATTTGGGTACGATCGATCATGACAACCGTATTTTTATACGTGGACGTAGCAAGACGATGATCTTGGGCGCTAGCGGACAAAATATTTATCCGGAAGAGATTGAATCCAAATTGAACAATTTGCCATTCGTGATGGAGAGTTTGGTCGTGGAGAAAAACGGGAAATTGATCGGGATGGTGTATCCGGATTACGATACGGTGGATAGTACGGGTATCTCGCATACGGATCTTCCAGTTATCATGGAACAAAATAGGATAGAGTTGAACAAGCTCCTGGCTCCTTACGAAACGATCTCGGAGATACAATTGTATCCGACAGAATTCGAGAAAACACCGAAGAAAAGCATTAAGCGTTACCTATACAGTAATTATTGATAAATAAATAGAAAGCAAACGCAGCTAATATTCAGCATATTGTAAAAGCGGTAGAAAATAATTCAAAAAAAAACGTCTTATGTTGTACAACATATATGATTAATACATACATTTGCATCGTTTTACAACAACAAGATATTATAGACCGTTTAAATTAAGAACAAAATGAAAAAGTTAGTTGCATTTGCTGCTGTTATCGCAGCTGTATCATTCGCATCTTGTGGCAACAAATCTGCTGAAACTACCGAATCTGTTGCTGAAACAGAAGAGGCTACTGTAGTTGAGGAAGCTCCTGTAGTAGAAGAGGATGCTGCCGCTACTGATTCTGTAGCTGTTGAGGTTACTGACTCTGTTGCCGTAGAAGCTGCTCCTGCTGAATAATAATCAGTAAACGAGTTTTGAGGACAGTCTGTATGCGTTGAACATACAGACTTTTTTTGTTTATAAACCATAGATAATGATATGAGACAAATTTTACTTCTTCCATTGGCCGCTCTATTGGCTATGCCGGTATTCTCGCAGACTCCTGCCGATACGACGCTTACGATCCGGAATATAGAGATTCAGGGTACCCGTTTCGCCGGGTTGAGCGAGAGGGGCGGGATGAAAATCTTGCGGGTAGATAATAACTTGAGTAGCGTTACCAATACGGCGGCGGATGCTTTTCGCCAATTGCCTTCTGTCATAACCGATATGGAAGGAGCCGTTACATACAGGGGCTCCGGTAATGTCGGGATGCTTGTCGATGGAGTTCCTTACGGTTTGCTGGAAGAATATAGCGGTGACGTGCTGATCCAACTTCCCGCCCTGTTCTTTAACCAGATCTCATTAGGGGCATTTCCTCCGATTAATGCGGTGCCGGATGGTGATGTGGGCATACTCAATCTGGTGCCTCGTATGTATGGAACGGGAGATTCCCCTCTATATGTTACGCTTGGGGCGGGATGGAATGAGCGATATAACGCAGGAGCGGTATTGAATTTGCATCCCGGAAAATTCCATATCAACGCAAAATACAATTATAGGAGGGAATACCGGGAACGATCTTTCAGCAAATCGACCGCGACCGCTAAAAACCGGACGGAGATGAATAATAATGCCACGGCTCGTCCGGACGTACATGTGGCGGATATGAAAGTAGACTATGATCTTTCCGCGAAAGACCGGATCACCGTGCATGGCCTGTATCATTTGATGGATTATAGTCGGTATGGACGCATTAACAACCGGGTATTCAACCCGAAAGGGGAGCAAATGAAGTACGTGATCCGTAACCGGTATAACGACCAGCGCCAGGAAGCTTATGCCGCCGAAGCGTATTGGAACCATGAGATTTCGGAGAATCAAGGTTTTTATACCGTATTCAACTATAATAATTTCTCGTATGATGAGGATAATGATTTCAAGAATGAGAATCCTCAAAACGGGAATATCGTCTCGGAGGATAACCAATCTATCGACCATACGAAACATAATTATTTCTGGGGATTTGGATATGGGCAGGAGATCGATGGTTGGGATTTCAAGCTTGGTTATATAGGTCGTGCGCGAAACGAGGATTATCTGACGGCTGCTTTTGATAAGGTGGACGGTAGTTTTGAGTTAAGTCCGGCGAAATCGTATAATTACGATTTCAACCGTTATCTGAATTTGATCTATGCGGACGTGGTTAAGAATTGGGGCGCTTTTAACGCGGAGATAGGGATACAGGCGGAATTTAGTCATTTTAAGATGGATGAGTTTAGCCCTTCTTGGATCAACGACCCTTATTGGCAGGGGATAAAAGGCAAAGAGAACAAGAGTTCTCGTTTTCATTTGTATCCTCGTGCCCGTTTTACTTATGAGGTGAATAAGAGCAATCGTTTAAGCTTGAGTTATCAGCAACGGGCGATTCGTCCGAATGGCAGCTATTTGTGCTCTTTCTTGAATAACAGTGATCCTACCCATATCATACAGGGGAATCCGGACTTGAAGGATGAGTTTATACATAACGTAGAGCTAGGATATCAGTTTTCGGCTCCCCGTTTCCGTTTGACTCCGGCTATTTATTACCGGAATCGTACGAATCGTATCATGGAGGTCGCTAGCCAAGTAAATGACGAGACGGTTTGGAAGAAAGAGAATATCGGACATTGCCAAGCAGTCGGAGCCGACTTGTCCGGTAGCTGGAATCCGATACGTATCTTGACGGTCGGTTTCTCCGGGGATATCTATCGGGACGAGATCGATGGGCGTACGATAGGCTATGACGAGAAGAAATCCTTGGTTTGCTGGGATGTGAAGGGGAATGTAAACGTAAGTATTACGCCGACTACGGATTTTCAGGTAGACGGCTTCTACGTTTCCGACCAGCTTACGCCTCAAGGTAAGATCAAAGGCCGTTATGGCGTAAATGCCGGTCTCTCTCAATATTTCCTCAATCGTAAATTATGCGCGAACTTAAGTATCAACAATATATTCGATAGTTTAGAAGAAACAACGATTATTGATGCCCCGAACTTAGAAATGACGCAAAAGCGCAATCGTGATGCCCGGGTAGCTTGGCTTACGTTGACTTATCGTTTATAAAGTAGGTTCCGTGCCCTGTGTTCCATCTTGTTTGTGCTTTTGGATGAACAAGATGAAACGCATGGAACGGTCGTACGTGAAATAATTCCAGATCCAGTCGATCAGTACAATTAGCTTATTCTTGATTCCTAAGATGGAACGTAAATGTACGAGCATCCAAACCAACCATGCCGTAAATCCGTGTAATTTCACCTTATTTAAATCGGCAACCGCTTTATTCCTGCCGACAGTAGCTAAAGTTCCCAAATTCTTATAATGGAAAGGTCTCGGTTTTTTTAGAGCCTCGATCCGTTGTAGATTTTCGGCTAATAACTCACCTTGCTGAATCGCTACCTGAGCGACTTGCGGATGTCCGTTCGGGTAATCCGGTTCTGCCATCCAGCAGACATCTCCTATGGCGAATATATTGGATAAGCCTTTTACTTGATTACATTCATTGACGATAATCCGTTCCCCCCGGGTCAAGAGTTCTCCTTCGATATGATCGAAATGCACCGCTTTCACACCACTTACCCAAAGTAAGGTTCTAGTGGGTATGGTTTGTCCGTCATCTAAGAAAACGTTCCCATCCTTATAGTCCACGACACGCTTCTGAAGAATGATGTTAACGCCCATATCCTCAAGGAAGCGTTTAGCGTTGGAGGAGGCTTCCGGAGACATGGCCCCTAGTAATTTAGGGGACCCTTCTATCAGATAGATATTCATATGAAAGTTTCCTAGATCCGGATAGTCTTTCGGCAAAACAAACCGTTTCATCTCGGATAAAGCGCCGGATACTTCTACACCTGTAGCCCCTCCACCTACAACAACTATATTTAGCAAAGCTTGCTTCTCGTCCGGGTCCGTACAAGTAGTCGCTTTCTCTAAATTAATTAATAAGGTGTCTCGTAAAGCTAACGCCTCTTCTACCGTTTTCATGGGTAGAGACTGTTCCTCGATCGTTTTGTTTCCAAAGAAGTTGGTGATAGTTCCAGCGGCGATTACAAGATAATCATATTCCAATTCGCCGATGGAGGTTTGAATGGTATGCCCTTTCGGATTGACGCCATATACCTCTGCCAACCGGAAGTAAAAGTTCTTTCTCTTCTGGAATATCTTTCGATATGGAAAGGATATTTCATTATATTCTAAGCCGGAGGACGCTACTTGATAAAGCAAGGGAGGAAACTGGTGATAGTTGTTCTTGTCGATTAAGACTACTTGAAACTTGCTCTTTTTCAATTTCTCAGCTAGTTTTAACCCTCCAAATCCGCCCCCGATAATTACGACCCGCTTTTTGTCTGTGTAAGGAATGTTGAAGCCCATGATCTAAACGCTTTTCCTATATAAACATAGAAAGAAGCGAATTGGTTCTTCCTTTAATTATTAATGTATGTAAGCGGGTTGAGGCTTTATTTACAGGAAGGTTTATCGTGTTTCGGGGAAATACGTTTCTTTACCTTCCGCTTCAATCGCAAAAACTGCAATATGGAAAGTATACGCATCAAGATTATGAATAAGATAACCCCTAGCAAAATATAGCAAATTATCGGCGATGTCATTTTACCCTCTTCTTCACAAATTTTATCCCAGTCTTTAATTTGGAATAGTAAAACATAAAAAAATATGGTGGTCATTATACACTATCTTTTATTAGATCATCCATACGGATAGGTGTCTAAAATCAATGAGGCAAAGATAAATGAGCATAACTTATTAGGAGTTATACAACTTGACAATTTAAATGTATATTCTGATAGGGGGTGTTTTCTACAACGATTTAAGTTTTTTCCTTAGCTCCGTGGGACTATATCCAAAGCGTGCCTTGCAAAATTTGTAGAAATGCGAATGCGAGGAGAAATCGAATTCATCTATTATGTTCTTAAAATCATCCTCGCTGTTAGCTATGGCGACCAATAGTCGTTTGGATTTCTCTTGCATCAGCCATTCGTAGGCTGGAATACCGAAAGCTTTTTTAAACTTCATCCGAAAGGAATTTACTCCGTAACCTATCATTTGAGCTAGATCTGTTACTGTTTTAGCTTTTATATAATTCTCGGCGATGAGTCTCTCAAACTCTGCTGAATGCGTACTTGATAAATAGAAAAAGTAGTCTAATTCCTCTTTTCTATAAAGCTTTTTCAATAAGTAGAATAATTCCGTTCTCTTTAATTCATACAAAGGGTAGTTCAGGAAATTATTTTCAAGATATTGTCCGACAAGTTCTAGAAAACCGTATAAAGGTTCCACTATTTTCAGCTCTATCCACTTAGAGATAGGTTGAGGTAATATTCCGTACGGATGTTGGTAATACGGTAACTCATTCATCGTTAAACTGTCAAAAAAGAAAATGATGATTTTTGAACCTAGTGTGATATCATATGTATAATTTTCAAATGATCTTAGAAAGATCATATACTGTTCACCGATTGTTTTCTTTTCTTCTTTAGTGGAATATATAGTTATGGATCCGCTTAAGATAAAAATAATCATATCGCTGGATAAACCAGATAAGGTTTGTGCTATTTCCTCTGACATCAATATGATACTAAAGCCAGCGTGTAAGATTCGGTTTTCAGATGTTTCCGGAGAAATTCTGTTAATAAGCTTGTTCATGAAATTATTGTTATTTAGTTTGTTATACAAATATTTCCCCCTTCAGTAAATCTAGATGCAAAAAAAGCGCAATGTATTAGTATGGTCTGTATACAAACTATCATTTTTTGTATACATTATGATATGAATGAAAAATAAATAGGAATCAGAGGAGGTCTCTGATTCCTTGTAAAATAAGATCTCCCATTTTTTTATGGGAAGAATTAAGTTTACTAATACTTTAGGAGGGTAATTTCTATTATCACAATAGAATGAAATAAAAACTAAATACGTCTTACAAATGAAAATAAGACATTACGTATGAACAAGCTTGAATATTATAACGTATTGTGTTTTATTTTCTAAGTCGTTTTATTTATCCGTGCGGAATGGAAGCACCGGTAATCCTTGTACGTTTTGCAAGTTGCCAATTTGGAAATTCCGGAAACCATAACGAGCGGCTATTGGGGCTTTTACGCCCGGAGCTGAGATAATAACGGTTTTCTTGTTAGCGTCTATAGTTGCGTTTGCCTTGTGGAAACGCATGTCTTTTCCGGCTATCTCGAAGCCTATGATCCCGTTATCTCGATTGAAGCCATCTTCCGCATTCTTGAAAAAAAGAATGATTTTATCTTTATCTATTTCCATATGATCGTATTGGGGGCCCTCACAAGCGATGGTTGTATAACCATAGGTTTTGTTTAGAGCCATATAACAAAGACGCTCACCGATCTTTTGTTTCTCTTTGGGGTGTATTTGCCGTTTCTCGTAATCCTGTACCAGATCGTTCGTGGAAACAATACCGCTATTGGGGATCAACCGGGTGGCTTTGTATTGCTCTTCACGAAGGTATGCGGCTTGGGCTCCTTCTCCATATTCGTAAGGGGCGATTTCTACCAGATAGAAAGGTAATTCTCCTTGTCCCCATAATCCTCTCCAATGTTCTACCATTGTCGCTAGGCGTTTAGCGTAGTCCGGGTGTCCGACATTTGACTCTCCTTGATACCATAGGAAACCTCTGACCGTATATTTGCTGGCTGGTTTCAGCATTCCATTATACATGATCATGGGTTGTAGCATCGGATGGATTTTCTCATCGTTACCCGCTAAGGATAGATCGATATCGCTATAATTTAGCAGGATGTCTTTGGGCAACCAACCTTCAACCGTGGAACCGCCCCAGCTACAATTGATGATACCTACCGGGACATTCAATACCTCGGTCAATAGAGTCGCGAAGAAATAGGCGGTAGCTCCGAACTCCGGGGCGTTTCGCGGATCACATACTTTCCATTCGCCACCTACCGGATAATCTTTCGGTTCCAAGGCTCCGACCCGTTGGATCGTAGCGTAACGGATCGAGTTCTTATATTTCCCGGATGTAGCGATAGCGTGGTTTCCTCCCTCGATAGGGCAGTGCCAGAAACCTCTTAATGGCATTTCCATATTGGATTGGCCGGAACCGAACCATACCTCGCCGATCAGAAGATCATGCAAGACAATCTTGTCTTGTCCATTCTCTAATGTTAACTGTTGCTTTTCGAAACTGGCCGAGGACGTCTGAACCCAGATTTCCCATCTGCCTTGATCGTTTACTTGGGCCGTGTATTCCGTATTGTCCCAAGAACTACGGACTTTCAGGCTTGAATTTGGGGTTGCATTTCCCCAGAGCCGTACTTTAGTGGCTTGTTGGAGTACCATGTTGTCGCCTACCAAAGCTGGCAGCTTGATCTCGGCCCGGAGGTTCACCAAACCGAGAAGGAGGCCGATCGCCATCCAATAGAATTTGTTCATATCGCTTGTTTTTTTGATGTCGGAAACTTCCGACTGTTGTTAATCTGATAAAAAAGAGCCGGCAGGCGGTCTTTCGGACGGCTATTCGCCGGCAAGTCGTTCGATAATCTCCATACACATCCGTCCGTTGTGATAGGGACATTTCCAGAAACCGGCCTTGTCATCCTCGCGATTGATCTTGTGATCGAGCGATACGCTCCAATGCCATTCCCCTTGTTCCTTGTCGATCAAATAACGCTGAATGAATTTCCAGCATGTATAGGCTGTGCCTAAGGCAGGCTCATCTCCGAAATGTTGATACAAGTTGAAATGACCCACTACATTCTCGGCTTGCACCCACCAATGCAGGTCCGTGTCGGCTTTCTTCTCATCCGGGTGATACTCGTAAATGAGGCTACCGTTCGCTAATAACCCGTCTTCGGCCGCTATCGCTATCTTTTGAACCAAAGGCTCTACTTTCTGAAGGATCTCGTTGTCTCCCAATTCGATAGCGGCCTCATGCAGTAACCAAGATGCCTCTATATCATGACCGTAGGAGATGATACGGTATTTGCTTTCCCAATCCTCGTTGAAAAAGAGGTTTAAATGATAGGTACGGTGATCCAAAATCTTGTCGGTGAAAATCAGGATCAAGTTTCGGAGTTGTTTTTTGAGGTGCTCGTCTTTCCATACCCGATACAAGTTAGTATAAGGTTCGAGGATATGCAGATGGGTGTTCATTGTTTTTTTCTCATTCTCATCCTTGTCGCTGAGTCGCATATCCTCTATCAGTTTCCAGTCTTTCGTAAAGGCTTCCATATAACCGTTCTTTTCCGGGTCGAAACTATATTGTTCGATTGCCTTGAAGAGACGGATCGCATAATCTAACGCTTCTTTATCTCCGGTAGCCCGGTTGTACTCGCTTAATCCGTAGATAGCGAATCCTAAGGCGTAGATTTGCTTTTTGGTTTGCACCGGTTGACCGGTATAGTCTAATTCCCAGTAAATACCCTCGAATTCTTGGTCGTAGAATTTATCGATAAGGTAACGTTTGGCACGGGTCGCCGTTTCCAGATATTCCGGCTTTCGTAATAAACGGTATGCGGCGGAGAATGTCCATAGGATACGGGCGTTCAAGATGGCGCCTTTAGGGGCATGTACGACTCGTTGGCCGTTTCCCTTGATTTGCCCATGGAAACCACCATACTCACTATCTATCATTCGGTTCATCCAGAAAGGGAGGATATTGTTCTCTAGCTCCCATTGAACCTCGTTTTGTAAATCTTCGGTGATTTTATTCATTTGTTTCTTTTCTTTTGGTTTCTAACGTAGCGGTGATTTCCTTCATCTTTGTCTCGCTAAGCGGGTAGAAGGCGATAAATACAACGGACAGGATCGTACCTACGGCCGGTAAGAAACTGAGGAACATCTTGATTCCGCTAATCGTTTCCTCGCTTTGTACGGTATTGGCCTGAAATCCGAAGAAAGCGAGCAGCCAGCCTGTGATAGCCGTGCCGATCGCCCATCCGAATTTCTGGCTCATAGACGAGGAACTGAAGATCAATCCTGTGGCACGGTTCCCTGTTTTTAGTTCTGAGTAGTCCGTGCAATCGGCATACATGGACCAAAGTAGGGGGAAAATACTACCGGCGCAAATACTGATGAACACTTGGAACGTGAATATCAGGGCTAGATCCGTCTTGTCGAGCCAGAAAAAGAGGATGCTTAAAACCGAGGCGATCAGCATGGAGCCCATATAGGTTCTTTTCTTTCCGATCTGGTTGCTTAATGGGGCGGCCAAGATCACGCCGACAATATTGGCCGCCTGTCCTACCGCCAGATATAATCCGCTTAAGACGAAGGAGACTCCGAAAAGAGATACATTGGCTTCCTCAATGATAAAGTATTTGAAATAATATACGGTAGCCCCGTCGCGGATGGAATTGAAAACCAGAGCGGAGACACCTGCTCCCAATAGTATCCACCAAGGCTTGTTGTGCAATAGATCTCTCAAGTCATCTTTTAACGAGCCTTGTTGCTCTTTAATCGGTTTTACCCGTTCTTTTGTCCATGCGAAACATCCATAAAAGAGAATGGCGCACAGGATAGCGATAACTACGACAGCCATGGTCCATCCATGTTGTTGATCCGCCAATTCATCGCTATTTCCACTAAAGAAACGCACCATCGGCATGAATAGCAACAGGGCTATAAAACTGCCAATATAGGCGAATACCATACGGTACGTAGAAAGGGTATTACGGTCTTGTGGCAACGGGCTCATTACTCCAAGCAAGGACGCATAAGGCACGTTTATAGCGGAGTACACCATCATCATCAAGGAATAGGTGATATAGGCATAGATCAAATTACCTGTTTGTCCGAAAGAAGGAGTCATGAAAGTGAGCACTCCGATAGCGGCGAACGGGATCGCCAGCCAAAGCAAATAAGGGCGAAATTTTCCCCAGCGTGTTTGCGTACGATCCGCCGCAACGCCGACAATCGGGTCAAAGACCGAGTCCCATATACGAGTTATCAAGAACATCGTACCTACGGCTGCTGCCGGTAATCCGAATACGTCCGTATAGAAAATCATCAAGTAAGCGCCAAACAGTTTCCAGAACATGGATGATGCCATGTCCCCGAAACCGTAGCCTATCTTCTCTGTTAGTTTAATCATATGAGTGGTTTTTGTAGGTTATTTCAGGAGTGGAAGATTTCGATCGATCAGCTTTTTCAGCGTCTCGACAGATGCGGTCGTAGTCAGCCCGTCGGCCGGAGTGTTCATGCAGTAATCTACCAATTTATCGATTGTGGATACAGCCACGTGCATACGGGTATCAGAGGATGCGTAGTAAATATATACGGTTCCATCCTCATCCGCGATCCATCCGTTAGAGAATAAAACGTTGGATACATCGCCGATCCGTTCCTCATTTTCCGGAGCCATGAAATAGCCGGCGGGTGTGGCGATAGGTCTCGTGGGATCTTCCAATGCGGTCATATACATATAAAGCACGTAACGTAATCCGGCGGCGCATCCCCGTACGCCATGGGCGAGATGTAACCAGCCTCTCGGTGTTTTGATCGGGTGGGGGCCTTCGCCATTTTTCACTTCCTTGATCGTATGGTAGTAACGTTGGTCGATGATGGTTTCTTCCTTGACTTCGGCGTGCGTGATATCATCAATCAAGGCCCATCCGATACCACCGCCACTTCCCGCGTCGATAAATCCGTCTTGGGGGCGGGTGTAAAGGGCATATTTACCATTTACGAATTCCGGGTGTAATACGACGTTACGTTGTTGGCTCTTGGTCTTTAAATCCGGGAGACGTTCCCAGTTTTTCAAGTCTTTTGTCCGGGCGATAGCTGCCGTGGCGGTTGCCGAGGACAAATCACCGGGTGCTGCGTTCGGGTCATGGCGCTCGGCGCAAAAGATTCCGTAAACCCAGCCGTCTTCATGAGCGGTTAGGCGCATGTCGTAAATATTCGTGGCCGGGACAAGATCGTCCGGCATGGTTACCGGGTAATCCCAAAAACGGAAATTGTCTACTCCGTTCGGGCTTTCGGCTACGGCGAAGAAGGATTTACGGTCGCTTCCTTCTACACGTACCATTAATATATATTTACCATTCCATTTGATCGCGCCGGAGTTCATGGTTGCGTTCATGCCGATGCGTTCCATCAAGTAGGGGTTTGTCTTTTCATTTAAGTCATATCTCCAGAAGATCGGGGTATGCGCGGCTGTCAGTACAGGGTGTTGATAACGGGTGAAGATTCCGTTTCCGTCTTCTAAAGGGATATTTTTCCGGCTTAACAAGGTTTCGTGTTTAGCGAAGAGTTCGTTTACTTTTTCTTGAAATTGTTCCATGATGTTTTTGCTTTAAATGATATTATCAGATGGTGGGAGACGGGGCACGCCCCGTCTCTACAACTGGATATGACGTGATTTATCTGGTTATGTATGATGTTATTTATATAGGTTGATATCGGAGGCGAACAATGTTTTCGGATTTTCAAAGAACTTCTTGAAATCCTCGGCAGAGGCTTGTCCGGGATAAGGGCCAAAGAAGTGAGTGACTTTTTCACGGGCGTTTCTCCATACCAATACATAAGCGACCGGATATTTCTCCATGGCAGGCAGCAGGGTTCCCGTCCACCATGTGGAGTCTGGTATCCCTTCGTAGCCGGTCTCCGTGACCGCTATGATCTTATGGTTGGCTTTGCCTATGCTGTCTATTACTGAAAGACTGGTATCCATGCTTTTCAAGAAGAAATCCTTATCTTCCCGTTGGTAAGCGTCGAAGCCTAGGACGTCGATCAAGTCATGTCCGGGGTAACGTTCCAGATAAGACGCTTGATCCTGCGGCTCTGTACCTGTGGAATAAGCGTATACGATCTGGTCTGTTGCTCCGTGAGCGTTTAGATAATCGGCGGTCATTCGCCATAGCGCCTTGTATTCATCCGTGGTACATAAATTCTGTCCCCACCAGAACCAACTTCCGGTGTGTTCGTGCCAAGGACGGAATAGGACGGGAATCTTGGTGCCATCGCTTGTTTTCAAGGAAAGGATGAAATCATTCACTTTGCCTAGCCAACTTTGGAATTTCTCATAGTTCTCCCCTTCCGGAAGGATCGATTTCACGACAGCATGGTCTGATACGTCCCAAGCGTCCCCTCCGGTTTTAGGGTTACGGGGATGCCAACTTAAAGATACCAAGCCTCCCCGGTTATATTGGTTGATGATTTCCTTGCGTATTTTCTCGAAAGGTACTTTATCAAGGCTTTTATCTCCCCCGAGTTCGATCTCTCCAAGATCAAAGCTGATAACGGCCGGATAATCGCCGCATACTTTTCGCACGTCTGAGCCTCCTTCGTCAAATTCCCATCCGATCCCATAAACCGTATCATCGTGATGTCCGAACATGATTCCTTTTTGTGGAATCGCACGTAGGTTCTCTATTAAACGTTCTCTCGGCGAAACCTGTTCGCTTGTCGGCTCTAGTCCTTTCTTCGATGGTGAACAGGCGATTAATGCCCCTAGGCATAACATGGTAATTAATTTCGTGTTCTTCATGATAACTGTCTTTCTTTATGAACGCGAATGTAAGAGGTATCGGGCAGACAATCTAGTATTATTTTATCGGATAGTGGTATTATTTTTATTTCTTAGCTTGTACCTGTATACGTTCTTTCGAGGTTATCTTCTTTTCAAATACCCTTGTGTCGATCTTGATAGGCTCGCTCGTGAAATCCGGGACATTATAGGAATAAACAGAGCGATCGTAATAGGTTTCCGGATCTTCCTGGGGAAGGAGAAAGGGCTTGCTTATCTTGCCATTCTCATCCATGCTAGCCAGATAAAGGCGGGTATAAAGGCCGTCACCCCGGCGGCTACTGAAGACAAACCAGCGGGAGTTGCTACTCCAGTTGTGAAAGCTTTCGGTGTCATCGCTATTTACTTCGGATAGCTCGCGGAGGTCTCCGCTTGTCAAGTCCAGTAACCATAGATCCGCCTCTTTATGCCAGATCGAAAAGTTTCCGTAATCGGATAAGGTGAACATAATATATTTGCCGTCATAGGAAGGACGGGGGAAAGATACGCTTTTCCCTAAAGCCTCAGCGTTCACCAACGTATCGATACGGCTCCCGAATGTACCGGTAGAGGGATCGAAATCGATACTACATAAATTATATCTTATCTCTTTATATTCTTCGGGAATCTTTTTAGCCTCGGCGGAACAAAAGTAAAGCGTACGACCATCCGGGGAGAATGCGGGGAAGGTCTCGAACCTGTCTTTCTTTTGCAAAGAATCGCAAAGAAGTAGATGATGATCTGCCGGATGATAAACGACTACATCAGATTCCAAATCCAAGACTTCTACCCGCTCGTCCTTAACCGTATGGAACGATTGCCGGGTGTTGTTCGTGGAATACGCTATATATTCGCCTCCGGGATGCCAGTAGGGATAGACGCAAGCGGCGATTGTCTGATCTGTTTTCGTGTTGAGGTATTCATCCTTATTGCCGGTTCTCATAAAAGTGGCTCCATGCGTCCCTCGGATGTGAAGACTGAAATGGCTCGGGTCCGTACAATTGAAGGCATGGCAGTTTACGCACATACCTTTGACCAGCGTGTTTTCCACCAAAGGTCTTTCTTTATGAGACGATAGATCACGCTCATAAATACCCATACGGCTATAGACTTCATAACCGGGAGCGATCTTTCGGTATACTAGGCCGTAATCGATCGGGTGGGGGTTGATGTACATGGGGAAGGTTTTGTAAGTACTCCATTTACCCTTTTGCTTGATACTGACAGTAAAGAGTAAACTATCGCCTTGATTGGAGGTGAGCAGTTGCTTCCACTCTTTTTCCGGGAAATTGACATGCTTCGCGTTTATATGTACCTCTTTGCCTTGGTGCCCTTTTACGATAACATCTATCCGCTCATAGGAGGTATCCGTATAAGAGAAATTCATTGGAGCTATCGTGGCGGGAACTGTTACCCCGATATAATCCGGATAGATGGACGGGTATTTCTCTATTTGTTCGGGGGATACCACCGAATCCCCACAAGCGGTAAATAACGCTATACATATACTATATAATAAGATAAGCTTTCTCATGGCCGTTTA
>OJOF01001962.1_pt1 | contig 14166 bp, 10 predicted proteins | sample 1598181 | NCBI WGS metagenome assembly OJOF01 (sample SAMN01915226, study PRJEB22387) | human gut metagenome | isolation source: stool | host: Homo sapiens | place: USA
CCAATAATCATAGTGGGCAACCCGCCGGAGCGAGGCCTCCAGACCGCCGATGGCAATGGCAGCGTCCGGATATGCCTCTCTGATCTTTTGGCAGTAGGTAATAACAGCGCGGTCAGGACGCAGCCCGGCTTTTCCGCCGGGGGAGTACATGTCAGTGCTCCGTCTGCGCTTTGCGGAAGTATAGTGGGCAACCATAGAGTCAATATTGCCGCCGGTTACCAGGAATGCCAGCTTCGGGCAGCCGAACCGGGTGAAATCCCGGGTGCTGTGCCAGTTCGGCTGCGCAATGACACCCACGCTGTATCCCTGGGCTTGCAGCAGCCGGGTGATAATGGCCGCGCCGAAGCTGGGATGATCCACATAGGCATCTCCGGTGATATAGACGAAATCCGGCTGAGATACACCGGTTTCCAAAAGCTCCTGCATTGTCACAGGAAGAAAGTTGGTCATGTATGTTTTCCCTCATTTATTGCAGCCGCCGCATTTTTCGTTCGGCAAGCTGTTCTTTGGTCATCAGTACGCGCCGCGGTTTCGCCCCCTCATAGGGGCCGATTATGCCCATTTGCTCCAGTTCGTCCATCATGCGGGCTGCACGGACATAGCCCAGCTTCAGCCGCCGCTGAAGCGAGGAGGTGGAGGCCTGGCCGGCTTCTACCACAATTTCAATGGCATGCTCCAAGACATCTTCATCGCTTCCCGGCTCCGGCGCATCGGAGGAAGAAGCGGTTGCGGCAGCACGCTGTTCCTTCTGTTCCGCCTTTGTGACCGGAATGCTTTTTTCCACCTGTTCCATGATTTCGCTGCTGTAGGAGGTCTGTGTCTGTTCCTTGATGAAGTCCACCACTTTTTCGATTTCCTTTGTGGAGGTAAAGCAGCCCTGTACACGGGTGGGCTTGATTTTTCCGTTAGGTAAGTACAGCATATCGCCGTGTCCCAGCAGCTTTTCCGCGCCGCCGGTATCCAGGATGGTACGGGAATCTACCTGAGACATTACAGACAGCGCAATCCGGCTGGGGATGTTTGCCTTGATAAGGCCGGTGATGATATCTGTGGTAGGACGCTGGGTTGCAATAATCAGGTGCATGCCTGCGGCACGTGCCTTTTGTGCCAGACGGCAGATGGCGTCTTCCACTTCCTTGGAGGTAGTCATCATCAGGTCTGCCAGCTCGTCAATAATTACCACAATCTGCGGCATGTATTCCAGCGTGCTGCCCGGCTGTGCGGCAGCAGCGTTGTAATCGCCCAGATCGCGGACGCTGTTTTCTGCAAAGAGATTGTACCGCCGCTGCATTTCCTGCACCGCCCAGTTTAAGGCACCGGCCGCCTTCTTCGGATCTGTTACTACCGGAATCAGCAGGTGCGGAATGCCTTCGTATACAGTAAATTCTACGATTTTCGGGTCAATGAGAATGAGCTTGACTTCGTCCGGCTTTGCATGGTACAGGATACTCATGATGATGGAGTTGGTGCAGACAGACTTACCGGAACCGGTTGCGCCGGCGATAATCATATGGGGCAGCCGTGCAATGTCTCCTACAATTGCATTGCCTGCGATATCGCGTCCCACTGCAAAGGACAGCTTGCTCTTGGAATTGCGGAAGTTGTCGCTCTCCAGGATTTCCCTGAGCGAAACGGTGTCCTTGTGATTGTTTGGCACTTCAATGCCGATGGCCGGCTTTCCGGGAATCGGTGCTTCCATTCGAACGCCCTGTGCCGCCAGGGAAAGGGCAATGTCATCTGCAAGGCCGGTGATCTTGGAAACCTTGATGCCGGCGGCAGGCTGAATTTCGTACCGTGTAACAGATGGGCCTCTGGAAATCCCGGTAATGCGAACAGAAACGCCGAAGCTGTTGAGTGTATCCACCAGAATACCGGCATTTTCCTTGAGTTCCTGCTCGGCGGCAGGATCTCCGGAACGGCTGATGCCGGGCTGTAAAAAGTCAATCGGCGGAATCTGATAGGGCTTTACGGGAATGGGTGCCGGCTGCTGTACCGGAACAGCTGGTGCTTGTTCCGCTGATGCCAGCTCCGGCGGATCCCGGAGCAGTTCCTCCGGAGAAACCAGAGCGTCTGCTGCACCGGCCGGGAAGTCTGTGGGAATGGGAATATCCACATCCATATCGAAATTTTCCGGTGCGGCACCTGCATTCTGCGGGGATGCTGTATCCGTATAATAGCTGCCGCGGATCATAGCGTCCAGATCCGGCGGCAGAAGATCGTCCTCCGGCTGCTGTGCTTCATCTGCTACAGTAGGCTCCGGTATCAATTCGGCATCCTCTTCCGGCGAAGCCCCGGAAAACAGCTTTGGCATCTGGAACTTTTTCTTTTCCTTCTGCACCTGCTTTTTCGGCGGCAGCAAAAATTCCGGTTCTTCAGGCGGAATGTCCGAATCCGGGATTTCATCAGCCCAGTCCGGCTCCTGATTCCACAACGCCCGGAGCTTTCGGAACGGCAGCATGATGTAATACCACAGCTGTCCCATGCTCCAGTCCAGCATCCACATAATGGCGATGAAGAGCAGGACAACAATGACAATCCGAGCCCCCACGGTGCCCAGAATCCGGATCAGCGGATAGGTCAGAATAACGCTGATCACGCCGCCGCTGGTAAAGGCATTATCGGCGGCAGTCTGATATAAGTAGCCCACAGCGCGGAAAAATGTTTTCTTTTCAATGCCGCCGACAAATAAAATCTGTACAAAGCTGCTGGTGAGAATGGTAATGCCAAAGCTGAAAATCAGCCGCCGTGGCAGGGACATTCCGCTCCGGTGCTCTGCGTAATAGGCGGATACCACCAGAAAAATCGGAACCAGAATCACGGAAAATCCGAAGATGCCCCGGACGAAGCGGTGGAGAAAATACCAGCCGGCACTCCCGTGAATAAACGCGATCAGAAAAAACAGAATCGCGCAGGAAAACAAAATGACGGACTGGAACTTTGCGTTTCCGAACTGCTTTTGATTCAGTTTTTCCAGTGCCGCTTCCTTTGCGGTGCGGCCGCTGTCAGAAGCTGCCTTTTTCGCCGGCGTTTTTTTTGCAGCGGCTGTTTTTTTCTTCTTGGATGAAGCTGGTTTTCTTGCCAATTTATGCTCCCTTTCTGGGGAAGCCACGCGTGCCGCACTTGCTGTCACAGGGTGCATGCGAAAAGATGCGGACAGGGTAAAACGGCCTGTCCGCATCCGCACGCATGTGTGTTTCAAGCGCTTTCCGGTGCAGCTGCCTGGATTCGGAACAAATTCTATGAGAGACAGATTCTTATTCCGGATAGCGTGGTTCCCGGGTTTCTATGAGATGATAAAGCGCTTCAATTGCATCATGCAGCGTGCCGATCTGATCGATCAGGCCGCATGCGGCGGCCTCTGCACCGGAGATCACCGTACCGATATCGGTGGCCAGTTCCTGGGTGTTTAGCATCATGCGGCTGAGATCCTCTGCGGAAATCCGGCTGTGCTGCAAAATAAAATGGTTGATGCGCTCCTGTATTTTTTCGAAATAGACCACAGTCTGGGGGACACCCAGCACCAATCCGCTGGTGCGAACCGGGTGCACCGTCATGGAGGCAGAGGGGACGATCATAGAGCGGTCAGCGCACACAGCCAGAGGAATGCCAATGGAATGTCCGCCGCCGATGACCAGCGAAACGGTGGGGGTTTTCATGCCGGCAATCATTTCTGCAATGGCAAGCCCGGCTTCTACATCGCCGCCCATGGTGTTGAGCAGGATCAAAAGCCCCTGAATGCTGCGGTCCTGTTCAATTGCCACCAATGCCGGGAGAATATGCTCATACTTCGTGGTCTTGGTATCCTCCGGCAGGATGTTGTGCCCTTCTACCTGTCCGATTATCGTGAGACAGTGAATCAGATGCTTTGCATTCTGAGAGCGGACAGAGCCGGTCTCTTCAATCAGCTGTGCCTGATCCAGCTGTTCTTCTGTGCCGGAACGGTCGGTGTTGTCTTTTTTCTCTGCTGTCATAGGGGAAAAGCTCCTTTCCTTGAAAAACCAGTGATGCAATCCATCGTTTTTCATAGGATTCCCCCAATTCGGGAAACTATGCAGCAGAGACACCGCCTCCAGCATACCTCTATATTATACCACAAATCCGGAAAAAGTCAAGGCAAAAGCGGCGATTTCCCGGAATTTCATTTTCTTCTGGAAATGCTTCTGCCAAAAGGGAAAATGGGTTCCGAAGCCCTCGAAAATCCGGTTATTTTTTTGCCGGGGGTGTCTTTTTCTTTGCCGGTGCCTTTTTGTGCTTTTTCTTTTTGCGAACGGAGTCGCCGAAGTTGCCCAGCTTTCGCCCCAGCGAAAAGTATTCTCCGTGGGCGTATGCCAAAAGGCCGCATTGCTGCAAATTCAGCTTGCCCTTGCTGTCCAGAAAGGCTTCTTCCACATTGACACCAGTGATTTCTGCTTCAAATACGGTGTGCGTCCCTAGTTCCTTCATGCTTGTGACGTGGCATTCCAGGCTGACCGGACACTGTGCAATCAGCGGTGCCTGTACCGTTTGCGCCGGCTCCGGCGTAAGGCCGCATACGGCGAATTTGTCGGTATCTCTGCCGCTGCGGACACCGCAGAAATCTGTGGCCTGCATCATAGCGGAGGTGGGAAGATTGATTACGAATTCCTGACGCTCCCGGATGATGCCATACGAATACCGGGTGGGTCGGACGGAAATGTACGTCATGGGCGGATGGGTGGCCAGGACGCCGGTCCAGGCCACGGTGAGGACATTGGGGTGCTCCATGGTGCCGCAGGTCACTAGGGTGGGGGGAACCGGTGCCAGGAGGACGCTGCCTTTCCAATGCTGTTTTGCCATAGGGAATTTCACTGCCTTTCTGCTGATAGTTTGTGTAGGGAGTCTGCCGCGTTATTTCGGCAAGACTCCTGCGGTGCATTTTGTCTATTGTATCATGTCAGATGCAAATTGTCAATTTTCGAAAAGCTTTCCGGGCGCTATTGACATTCTTTCCGAAAATCCGGTATAATGAGGATGCTTTTGGGCGCGTTTGCAAAGCACCCCTAAAAAACGTCAGAAGCTCACCGGCTTTCAGGAAAGGGAAAAATTATGATACAGTGTGCGCCGATCTTTACAGATCATATGGTACTTCAGCAGGAAAAAAATACAGCTGTATTTGGGACGGGTTCACCGGGGGAAACAGTTACAGTTTCTATCCCGGAGCGAAAGCTGTCCGCATCCGCAGTGGTGCAGCCCTCCGGCATGTGGCAGGTACAGCTGCCGCCGGCTACTGCCGGAGAGACCTGTACCCTCCGGGTCAACGATCTTGTATTTCAGGATGTGGTATTCGGAAAAGTGTGGCTGGCCGGCGGCCAGTCCAACATGGAATTTATGCTGAAAAATGCTAAGGGCGGTGCAGAGGAATTAAAGCAGTGCCCGGAACCTTCAGTTTGAGCTTTGTGAACATCCTGTGGAAAGCAGCAAAAAAGATTGCACCGTTTTCCACAACGCCTGATTTCCCGGAAATAACGATACTTTTCCACGGATTCAACAGAGCTTTCCACAAAATCAGGCCGATTGCACACTGCCGCGCAGAAATCATTTTTCCAGATGTTTGAAAATGTGAAAACGGGTGCATACTCCTGTTGAAACAAAAAATCTCCGGCGCGTCATGGAAACGCCCGGACAGTGCAGTTTTCAGCAACAGGAGGAATGCGCCATGGTAAAAGGTGTACAGAAGAAGATTATTGAAGTGAATCATCCGGACAGTCTCTATTTTGAGCGTGCTGTGTTCTATCTGAAGCCTGGCATTACACAGCTTCCGCAGCAGCTTTCACAGGCAGATGCACACGCACTGCTGCGGGAAGCCTCTCCGGAGCGGCAGACCGTTTCTCATAAGTGGGTGCGCTCTCTGCTTTTGGTGCTGTTGAGCTGCGGCATGACGGCCGCTGCCTTTTTGCTCCTGCGGTGACAAATTCTGCATTCTGCATTTTCCGTCATTTTTCCCTTGTGTTTTTGCAGGAGACGTGCTATAATAAAAGGAAAGTTTTCTATCCGGGAACAGAATGGGAGACCTGTGTCTGTTTTTCAGCGCCTTTCTTGCACCGGTTGAATATGCAGAAACAAGCAGGAGGAATCAGAAACGCTATGAGTCAGAGAAGATCGAATTCACGCCGCGGAACAGAAAAGGATACGGCAAAGGAGCAGGATCGGATTGCCGGCAGAAATCCGGTGCTGGAAGCGCTGCGCAGCGGTGCCATGATCGACACGATCTATGTCAGCCAGGAAAGTGGCGGCTTGCAAGAAATTATCCAGATGGCAAAAGAACGGGAGATTCCGGTAAAAATTGTAACTGAATCTAAGCTCAATCAGCTCACCGGCGGCGCTGTCCACCAGGGTGTGGCGGCAGACGGCGCGTGTGCGAGCTATGTTTCCCTGGAGGATTTGTTGAAACGGGCAGAAGAAAAGGGAGAGCCGCCGCTTCTGGTACTCTGTGACGGCATCCAGGATCCCCACAATTTAGGGGCGATTATCCGAACTGCCGAGGCGGCCGGCGCACACGGCGTTGTGATTCCCAAGCGGCGCAGCGCCTCTCTCACCTTAACGGTGGGCAAGACCTCCGCCGGTGCTGCCAGCTGGCTCCCGGTGGCCAGAGTTTCAAATCTGGTCTCCGCAATGGAAACCTTAAAGGAACATGGTGTCTGGATTTACGGAACAGACGCGGCCGGGGCATCCTATACCCAGTCGGATTTTACCGGCGGAACGGCCTTTGTCATTGGCTCCGAGGGGTTCGGCATGAGCCGTCTGGTGGGCGAAACCTGTGATGCAATGCTGAGTCTGCCTATGCGCGGCAAGGTAAATTCTCTGAATGCTTCTGTAGCAGCTGGAATTTTCCTGTATGAGGCAGTGCGGCAGCGAATGGAAAAGGAGGCGTAACAGGAACAAAAACATGGCAGATCATAAATTTACCCTGGAAGAGATTTTAAGAGAATATGATTCTGACGGAAAACGTTCCGGCATTCGCCGGGAAGAGGACAGGCCGCTGTCTCACGGCACACTGGAGACAGAAAAGCTGGTGACAGCTGCCACTTCGTCCCGGCCGATTTCTCAGGAACGGGCAGGCTATCACGCAGTAGAGCCGGTTTCTGCTCCCACACCGGAAGAGGATCTGGTGGATATCAAGTCTACCATTTCTCATATCAAGGCAAATAAGGCGGCGCAGGCGGCACTGGATGCCGGAGCGTCTCCGGTGCTGCGGGAACGATTTCCTACCCAGAAGATCAATCGGGGCGGTGTTTCCTATTTACAGTCTGCGGACAGCCGGACGCGGCACAGCCTTTATCCGGAAAATGACGGCTATGACAATGCGGTAAAGCTTGCAGAGCCGGACGAGCCGGAACAGCGGCACCAGCCCAGTATCCGGCAGATGCAGGATTCCACGCGCGCCAAGGAAAAGCAGCGGCGCGGCCGCCGCAGAACAGCAGACGTTTCCTATGCCAAAAAGCCGGCAGCCGGTGCCGCCGCAGAGCGGCCGGTGCCCCATAAAAACTGGGAAGAGGAAGAAGAACTCTACTACGGCGAAAAATCGGAAACAAAACCGCTGCGGAATATGCGGCAGCGGGTGCGGCGGCAGACCTTTCAGGGAGATGCGGCTGCATTAAAGCCGGATAATATGGATTTGGTGCGGAAAACCCTGCGCAGTCTGCGCAGCGTGATCTTTTTCCGCTTTGTCACGATTCTGGTGCTGCTCCTCATCGGCACTGCGCTTGCAGTAGGCGAGGTGTATGGCGGCGGCGTTTTGGTGCAGAAGATCACGCCCCGGATTTTTGCTGGCCTGGAACTGGCACTGGGTGCGGTGGCGCTGAGCGTTTCGTTTCCCACAGTGAAAAACGGGATTCGGAACTTTCTGCGGTTTCATGCAGATACGGACAGCATGGCAGTGCTGCCCTTGATTCCGGCAATGATTGCCGCTTTGCTGGCAGTGATATGGCCGGATGTCATGGCGCAGGAGATGGTACACCTGTATATGCCCTGTGCGCTTCTGGCCATGTTTTGCAATGCGCTGGGGCGGCTTCTGGTTGTGCGCCGGGCGCTGCGGAACTGCAACGTGATTTCACATGACGGGCAAAAGCGCGTGCTTTCTTATGTTTCACAGGAAGATACGGCAGAACAGCTCACACGGGGCGTCATTCACGATTTTCCGGTTGTGGCGGCAGTGCGCCGGGCAGACTCCCTCTGTGATTTCCTGCGGTATACATATTCCACAGATATGGCCGATGCATTCTGCCGGCCGATGCTACCCATTACAGCCGGGCTGTCTCTGGTGATTGCAGTTGGTCTCACTGTAATCCGGATGGGAACAGCGTTTCATCCGGTCTGGTTCAGCGTCTTTCTTTCTATGCTGACTCTTTTTCTCACGGCCGGATGCTGTGTCGGCAGCGCACTTGTGGTGAATCTGCCGCTGGAACGGGAGTCAAAAAAGGCAGCTGCCACAGACAGCGCCATGCTGGGATACCAGAGCGTAGACGATTTCTTTGATATGAACGCGCTGCTGGTAGAGGCAACGGATCTGTTCCCGAAGGGCTCTGTGCAGATTCAGGGCATGAAAGTATTTTCCGGCGCAAAGGTGGACGAAGTGCTTCTGGATGCGGCCAGCCTGGTACAGCATGCAGACAGCATGCTCCAGAGCGCATTTGCAGAAATGATTCCAGATCGGGAATCGCTGCGGTCTGTGGAAGAATATGTCTGTGAGGACGGACAGGGGCTGTGCGGATGGATTGCGAACCGCCGCGTGCTCCTGGGCGGCAGAGAAATGATGGCAAGCCACAGTGTAGAAGGGCTTCCTACCAAAACACGGGAGGCAGAGCTGGCCGAGGGCAGCGGAGATGTCATCTATCTCTCTGTCAGCGGTGTCTTGTCAGCAATGTTTTCCATCCGGATTCTGCCGGATCCGGGCGTGCTCCGGCAAATGCGCGCGCTGAAGCAGGAGCAGATTGCCCTGGTGATCCGCACAGTGGATCATGCGGTTACACTGCGCCGCCTCAGTTCCCTGTTTGACTATCCGGAGCATCTGATGAAAATTGTTCCTACCTCCATGCATCAATTGTTTAGCCGGGAAACCTCTGACCTGGGATGCGTCAGCGCGTCTATGACAGTGGGCGGAACCGGCTTTGGCGCGGCGCATCTGCTCCTGGGTGCAAGACGTGTGCGCCGGGCGGCCTTGATGGGCGTGATTTTGCAGGTGGTTTCTGCACTGCTGGGCCTGTCGCTGGCAATGATTCATGTGGTGACAGGCGCTTACGGACAGATGACGGCGCAGTTTTTCCTTTTGTATCATCTGATTATGACCGCAGTCACTGCACTTGCAGTGCGGATTCGATAGCCCCTCCGCGCAGTCGGGAAAGGAGTCTGTGAAAATGGACAAATATCGCAAAAACGATGGAAATACAGATGCTGAGGAAACTATGTTTTTTCAGGCATCCCAGGCAGGAAAATCAACCGATCAATATGACACCCAGCAGATGAATGCCAGACAAATCCGGCAGCAGGCTGCACAGCAGGCCGGGCAGAATTCCTATCCCGGCGGCGGATACGGGCAGAATACTTCCTATGGCAATCTTCTGCCGGAGGGGGGCTATGCTCAGAATCCCTATGCCAGCCAGGGCTATGGGCCGGAAGGCTACGGCCGCCCCAATTATCCGCAGCAGAATTACGGCGGACAGGCAGGTGGCTATCGTCCGGGCGGCAATCCCCCCGGCGGCTATGCTGGCCCAAATGGGTACGGAAATCGTCCGGGGTACAACGGACAGCAGAATGCGGCATCCGGCGGATACCGGCCGTATTCCAGTTCGGGCGGTTATTCTGCCGGCGGAAACGCGCCGCGCCAGCAAAACCGTCCGGCTTCTGGTGCACGCCCGGCACAGCGTCTGGTGCAGCAGCGCGCACCGCAGTCCTCCGGCGGTTATCGGCCGCAGCAGCAGTCTGCTCCCCGCCAGCCGGTGCAGCAGCGTCCGCCGAGACAGCGCGTCCGGCAAGAAGCCCCTGCTTCGTCTGTCGGACATCACCGGAGTGGCGGCAGGAAAAAATCCCTGCTGGGCAGAATTGTCAAGATCATACTTTCTCTGATCATTATTCTGTTTCTGCTGTACTCGGCGGTGGCTATGATTGGCATTCTGGGGATGAACCGTGTGTCTACCGGAGACCGAAGTGTAACCAGCGGAAGCATGGATGCGTCCTATGTGAAAAATGTACTGGTGATCGGAACGGACACCAGAGATCCGGAGGAGGAACGGGGACGCTCCGACTCCATGATCCTTGTCTCCATGAATTCCCGTACCAATGAGCTGTACATGACCTCTTTTATGCGTGACGCTTACGTCGAAATTCCCGGAAAGGGAAGCGGCAAGCTGAACGCAGCCTATTCCTACGGCGGCCCGGAGCTGCTGATGGACACGCTGGAGCAAAACTTTGATGTGCACATTGATGATTATGTGATGATCACCTTTGCGGCGTGTGCCGATATGATCGACGCAGTCGGCGGCGTGGAAATTGAACTCTCCGACCGGGAGGCCGATGCAGTCAATGAAATCCTGATCAGCGAAGTGAACGAAATCATGGGCGACGACCGGGAGGATGACCTTCTGGACGGCGGCGGCACGCTAAAACTGGACGGCAAGCAGGCACTGTCCTACAGCCGTATCCGCCATGTGGGCAATGCCGATTTTGAGCGGACGGAACGGCAGAGAACAGTCATGCAGCAGGTTATGACAAAAGCGAAACAGAATCCGGCGCGGTTGCTTTCCATTTGCATGAAGGCACTCCCGGATATGACAACCAATCTCTCTGTGGGACAGCTCTACGGCTATGCAGTGACCACACCGCTCAAGCTGGCGTTTTATGAAACCAAACAGCAGCGGATTCCGGAGGATGGCACCTACAGCGGCGCAGATATCAATGGAGAATCTGTGCTCCAGATTGATCTTGATGCGGCGCAAAAGCAGCTGAAGGATACCGTGTTTGCCGATTAAAGATCTGTAGGGCAAAGAAAAACGGATGAAAAAAGCGGACGGTTTCCAAGAGCCTGCACAAGCTCTGAAAGCCGCCCGTTTTTCTTTGAAAACCTGTCTTCATAGGACACGTGTATACGCTTGTGAAGACAGGTTCTGAGAAACAGGGTCAGAAAAACGGCACCCCGTTTCCGAAGTGCCGTTTTTCCCTCTTACTATTCTACTTAATCTTTGAAAGATTGGTGTGATTTTTAATCTACAATAAACTTGGAGATTGCTTTGACCAACTCGTCCGGATCTTCTGTATGCGCAACCAGTTCAATCGGCTTGGACAGATCCAGGCTGAAAATACCCATAATGGACTTTGCATCAATTGCATACCGGCCGGAAACCAAATCGATATCGTAGTTGAAGCGCATTACTGTATTGACGAATTCCTTAACATCATTGATTGCATTCAGTTGAATTTTTGTCTCATAGTTAACCATACACAATACCTCCTCCGAAAGACCTGTTATCCAGAATCTTTCTTTCGTTGTCCACAAATCTGCAAAACAAAAGGAAAACATCACGGGAGCAGCACGTGCATGCTGTCTGTGGCTTTCTCTTGCTCTGTGTTTATAGCATACCACGAAATATTTTTCTTGTCAAGACACTGAAACCATTTTCGTCGATATCATATAAACGCTCGCAATTTCCATTGGTATTTTTGACGGTGATGCTAACATTTGTGGAAGCTGTGTGAAAATCAGGAGAAATTCCTGTCGAAAAAAGTAACGTATTTTTGTGCATTTTTCCGGATCTGGCTTTTTTCATTTCCAGGAACAATGCGGTTTCTGTTCCTGTCCGGCACCTGCGGAAGCAGTCGGGCGGAAGCAGAGTTTCAGAAAGGAGAGCGGCTATTTTGAACTGCTGTTTTATCACCTTTGGCTGCAAAGTCAACACCTGTGAAACTGCCGGAATGGAACTGATGGTGCAACAGGCAGGCCATACGGTTGTAAAGGATCCGGCACAGGCGGATGCCGTAATTTTAAATTCCTGTACGGTCACGGAATCCGGAGACAACCGGGTGCGCACCGCTATCCGGAAAATCCGGCAGCGTGATCCGCAGGTTTATATTGTATTAACCGGATGTTTTGCCCAGGCTTATCCGGAGCGCGCGGCACAGATCACAGAAGTGGATCTGGTGCTGGGTACCAAAAATCGGAAGCGTCTGCCGGAGCTGCTCCATCAGCTGGCGGCGAAAGAGACGATACAGACCGCAGTGGAGGCATATACCGCCAAGGATGCATTTGAGGTGCTGCCCAGCGGCATAATGCCGGACAATACTCGGGGTTTTTTGAAAATCCAGGACGGCTGCAACTGCTTTTGCAGTTACTGTATCATTCCCTATGCCAGAGGACGATGCCGCAGTATGCCTTTGGAAGTGCTGAAACAATCTGCGGCGGATTTTGTGAAAAACGGCTATCAGGAAATTGTGCTGTGCGGCATCAACCTGGGGTTTTATGGGATGGAATGGGGCGGCTCGCTGGCAGATGCCGTGGAGTGCTGTGCCGGAACAGAGGGGCTGCACCGGGTGCGCCTTGGTTCGCTGGAACCGGAGCGCCTGACAGAAGAGGTGCTGTCCCGTCTGGCGGCGCTGCCGGCCTTTTGCCCGCAGTTTCATTTGTCGCTGCAAAGCGGCTGTGACAGAACGCTGCGCCGCATGAACCGGCGGTATACCGCATCTGCCTATGAGGAAATCTGCGAAAGAATCCGGAGATATTTTCCGGACTGTGCCATTACCACGGATTTTATGGTGGGATTTCCAGGGGAGACAGATGCAGATTTTGCGGAGTCTCTTGCTATGGCAGAGCGCATGCAGTTTGCCGCCATGCACGTATTCCGCTATTCTCCCAGAGCCGGAACGCGTGCGGCGCAGGAGCCGGAGCAGTGCACGGATTCTGTAAAAACCCGGCGGATGGAGCAGGCGCAGCTTGCGGCAAAGCGGGCCAAAAAAGCCTTTCTGGAAGCACAGGTGGGAAAGGTAGTTCCGGTTCTGTTTGAACGGGAACGGAACGACGGATTTCATGTCGGTCATGCCCCAAACGGCACCAGAATACGAGTTTCTGCAAAAAATTCAAAAAAAAGTTTGCGTAATCAGATTTTTTGTGTTAAAATAAAAGAGAGCGATGCGGACTGCTGCTATGGAAGTTTTGCGGCGGCAGACGCAAATTCGTGAAAAAAGGAGATTTATCATGTCTGTTTCCCGTATTTATGTTGAAAAGAAGCCGGAATTTGCAGTAGAAGCACGTGCAGTTCTGAGTGACATTCAAACAGCACTGCGCCTGAATGTGACAGATGTTCGGATTTTTAACCGCTATGATGCGGATCATCTGACAGAAGCCGCATTTGAACGCGCCATCCCCACTGTTTTTTCAGAACCGGCAGTAGATTACATCTACAGAGAGCTTCCGGCACTGGAATCCGGTCAGCGGATGTTTGCGACAGAGTATCTGCCCGGTCAGTTCGACCAGCGCGCCGACAGCTGTGAGCAGTGTATTCAGATTCTGCTCCAGGGCGAGCGCTGCCGTGTCCGTACCGCACAGGTATTTGTCATCACCGGCAATCTGTCTGATGCAGAATTTGACCGGCTGAAAGCATATCTCATCAACCCGGTAGAGCGCCGGGAGGCTGCCATGGAACAGCCGGAAACACTGGATACAAATTATACGATTCCTACAACAGTAGAAACACTCACCGGATTCATTGGCCTGTCTGAAGAAGAATTAAAGCAGTTTATTGCAGACTATGGCCTTGCCATGGACTTGGGAGACATTCAGTTCTGCCAGAAATATTTCCGCGATACAGAACACCGGGATCCCACCATCACAGAAGTGCGGATGATCGATACCTATTGGTCTGACCACTGCCGCCACACCACTTTCCTGACACAGATTTCGGATGTGGACATCCCCACAGATTACATCAAGGAAACCTATGACGCTTACTGCGAAGTCCGCCAGGAACTGGGCAGAGGTGAAAAGCCCATGACACTGATGGATCTGGCAACAATTGCAGCGAAAAAGCTGAAGGCAGACGGAAAATTGCAGGATCTGGATGAAAGTGAAGAGATCAATGCCTGCTCGGTAAAGATCAAGGTGGATGTTGCCGGCAAGGAAGAAGACTGGATTCTCATGTTTAAGAATGAGACCCACAACCATCC
>OJOF01002004.1_pt1 | contig 13931 bp, 15 predicted proteins | sample 1598181 | NCBI WGS metagenome assembly OJOF01 (sample SAMN01915226, study PRJEB22387) | human gut metagenome | isolation source: stool | host: Homo sapiens | place: USA
CTCATTTCTGCGCACGTTTTTTGCGCATGTCGAGTTTGTGTCAAGTGCGCGCAGAGAAACTGCAACACGTGCAGCCGGCACCGTAGGCATTACTCCAGTTCAAACTGTCCGGTATACAGCTGATAGTAGCGGCCCTTTTGCCCCAGCAGCTCCTCATGGTCTCCGCGCTCGATGATCGTGCCCTTTTCCAGCACAAGAATTGCCTTTGAGTTTCGCACCGTTGAAAGCCGATGTGCGATGACAAAAACGGTACGGTTTTCCATCAGGCGATCCATGCCTTTTTCGATCAGCCGCTCCGTTCTCGTGTCGATGGAGCTGGTGGCTTCATCCAGGATCAGCACCGGCGGCCGGGAAATTGCTGCCCGGGCAATCGCAAGCAGCTGTCTCTGTCCCTGGGATAGATTGCTGCCGTCGCTGTGCAGTATCGTGTCATACCCCTTGGGCAGACGACGGATAAAGGAGTCCGCATTCGCGATTTTCGCAGCCGCCCTGACCTCGTCCTCTGTTGCATTGAGCCGTCCGTAACGGATATTATCTGCGATCGTTCCGGTAAACAAATGGGTATCCTGAATCACCATCGACAGCGATTTTCTCAAGTCATCCTTTTTGATCCTGCGAATATCGATGCCATCGTAAGTGATCGTCCCGCTCTGGATTTCGTAAAATCGGTTGATCAGGTTAATAATCGTTGTCTTTCCTGCGCCTGTCGAGCCGACAAAGGCGATCTTCTGTCCCGGCTTTGCAAACAGACTGATGTCATCCAATATTTTATGTTCTTCCGTATATCCGAATACAACCTGATGAAACCGCACATCACCCTGCAATAAAGTCAGGCTGTCTGCATCCTTCCAGGCAAAGCTTCCGGTATAGCCTTCTGCCCCCTTCAGGGAACCGTCCATCCTGACCTCAACCGGACAAAGGGTTACTGTTCCCTCGTCGATTTCCGGCTCCTGCTCCATCAGGTCAAAAATCCGCTCTGCACCGGAGAGAGCCGCCAGAAGAAAGTTGAACTGGTTTGTAAACTGATTTAAGGGCATCGCGCTCTGACGCACATAAACCAGATAAGAGGCAAGGGTTCCAAGATCCATGTGTCCGGTCAGTGCGAATATACCGCCTGCCGCCGCAGAAACCCCATAGTTGAAGTAGGACATGCTGACATTGACCGGAACCAGCATACCGGACCAGGTCAGGGCGTTGGTAGAGGCTTTGCGCAGCTTTTCGTTTCGCACTAAAAATTCTTCAAGATCCTGCTTTTCATGATTGAATACCTTCTCCACCTTCTGCCCCGCAGTCATTTCCTCCACGAAGCCGTTGACTGCAGCCAGCGCCTCCTGCTGTGCATTGAAATATTTTTTACTGCATTTTCCATTGTACCAGATAAAAAATCCGCTTGCTACTAAAAACAGCAATACAATCAGCGTCAGACGCGCGCTCAAAACAAACAGCATGCTGAGGGTTCCTGTCAGTATCAAAAAGCTCTGGATCAGCATGGAAAACGTGCCGTTTAATGCTTCCTGTACCGTATCGACATCGTTTGTAAAACGGCTCATCAGCTCCCCGTGGGTGTGCGCATCAAAATAGGCCAGCGGCAGCTTCTGAATATGGGCAAACAGATCTCTCCGGATTTCCGTCACTACCTGCTGGGATGTATGCACCATCAGCCGGTTATAGGCAAAGGTCGCGCACACACCGCACAAATACAGGATCCCCATCGCAAGCATCATCCGGATCAGCCCCGGAATATCCCCCGGGATCGCGTAATCATTGATGACTGGGCGAATAAGATAAGTGCCTGCAATGCTCACACCGCTGCTGATCGCAACCAAAACTGCAACTAAAAGCAGCAGCCACTTGTGATATCCAAGATATCTCAGCAGATTTTTCATGGCTTTTTTCGTATTTTTCGGGCGCTTATAGCCGACATATTTTGCCATTACAGAGCACCTCCTTCCTGTTGGGAATAATAAATTTCCTGATAAATCCGGTTCTCTGCAAGCAACTGCTCATGAGTACCGACCGCGTTTATTTTTCCATCGTCCAAAATAACAATTTGATCGGCGCTGCGTACAGAAGAAATCCTTTGTGCGATAATAATTTTCGTCATCTCCGGAAGCTTTGCTTTTAAGCCTTCCCGGATCTTTGCTTCCGTTGCCGTGTCCACTGCGCTCGTCGAATCGTCCAAAATCAGTACCTTCGGTTGCTTTAAGATCGCGCGCGCAATGCAGAGCCGCTGCTTCTGTCCTCCGGACACGTTCACACCGCCCTGTCCAAGCTCTGTATCATAGCCGTTATCCAGCCGGTCGATAAATTCATCCACACAGGCGATCCGGCACGCCTCGTCGATTTCCTCCTGCGTCGCGTCCTCTTTGCCCCAGCGGAGATTGTCCCGTACCGTCCCGGAAAACAGCGTATTTTTCTGCAGTACCATGGCGATCGCATCCCGCAGATGCTCCAGCGGATATTCCTGCACCGGCACGTCGTCTACATACACACAGCCCTTTGTCGCCTCGTACAGGCGCGGGATCAGCTGCACGAGCGTCGATTTTGCTGCACCAGTCTGCCCGATAATTCCAATCGTCTGTCCGGCTTCCAGATTCAGACAAATGTCCGAAAGCACATATTCCTCCGCGTTTTTGCTGTACTGAAAAAATACATGGTCGAAACGGATCGCGCCCTTTTTCACGTTGACCGGACGTGCCTTTTCCTCCGTGATCTCCACCTTTTCGTTCAAAACCTCGAGAATTCGGGCTCCGCTCGCCATCGAACGGGTCAGCATCATAAAGACATTCGACAGCATCATCAGGGAGTTTAGGATCTGCAGCACATAGCTCAAAAATCCGGTCAGCTCACCAATCTGCATAGTCCCGGTACGGATAGAGCTGCCGCCAAACCACAGGATCGCCAGGATCGTCCCATACATGACAAACTGCATTGCTGCCATATTCATAGAAGATAAACCGAAGGCTTTTTCGGATTCTGTACGAAGGGCAAGATTTGCGTCATCGAACTTCGCCTGCTCGTAATTCTCTCTGACATAGGAACGGACGACACGCACCGCCGTCAGATTTTCCTGCACAATACGGTTGACCCTGTCAATTCCGGTCTGCATCTTTGTATACAAAGGTCCGACGTGGCTGACGATCTCAAACAGCAAAAATCCTAACACCGGCAGTGCCACCAAAAAAACAAGTGCCAGACGCGCGTTGATCACAAACGCCGAGCCTGTAGCCATAAACAGCATAACCGGCGCACGACACAGCGGACGGATACCCGTTGAAACCGAATTCTGGATCACCGTCACGTCACTGGTCAGGCGGGTTACCAGCGATGACACCTGAAAATGGTCGATATTGGAAAAGGAATAGCTCTGCAGCTTGCGGTACTCTGCTTCCCGCAGATTTGCCCCAAAGCCCTGACCACACAGTGCGCAGAACCGTGCGCTGCAGATTCCAAGCACCAGTGCCAGTCCTGCACAGCCTATCATCACCAGTCCCTTATGCAGAATATAATCCTGATCCCCGTTTGCGATTCCGACATCCACCATGTCCGCCATAATCAACGGAATAACCAGCTCGAAGATACATTCCACCGCAATGCAGGCCAGACTGATCCAGGCATATTTTTTGTATTGCTTCATATAAGAAAACAGTTCCTTCAGCATGATTGCTTTCCTCCGTGGTCAGACGAATTTTTGCGTGTGCAAAAAATGCGCCTACAATATTTGCATATGCAAATATTGTAGGCGCATCATTTCAGATTGTCAATTGGTATTCTTTCAATAATAGAATGCACGCTCTGCGAGCATTCTATTGTCATGAATAAAAGCCCCTGCACAGCACGCTGTTGAATGCGCGCCGACGCAGGGGCCCCTTTTATGCCTGCTGTTTTCTCTCCCGTACCATGATCCGGATTTTGGAATCCGAAACGTACTGATAGTTTGCTTCCAGCGTATAATCAATTTCTATCGCAAGGCTTTTTTCTTCCTGCAGACAGACGACACGGCTGGTGTCCAGCCCGATCATCATTACACCGTAGGGCGTCTGGTAACGGGTCAGGTTCTTTTTGCCCGCCTCAAAGTTCATCTGGACGTTGATGATGCCGCGTTTGGTCAGAGTCATTTCGTTTCCCCTGATTTTCATGACATTTTTGACCGGCTCGTCAAAGCCCTCATAATATTCGTCATACAATAAAAAAATGCTGCCGTTTCGTTCAAAATATTCGCCCTGCTGTACCGTCTCGATATCCTCTGCAGATTCGTTGTCCATCACCTGCAGACCGCGGACGGATATCACTACATCCTTTGTCATGCTCAATAATCCTCTATCTGTATTACTTTCGCGCCCAAAATGCCGTATTTGATAATCGAATTGGCAAAATGGACAAATTTCTCCGCGCCGTCACTGACAAAAAACTCGTATTTATTTGTCCCAAGCTGCGGCGGAACCGGATTGAATAACCCTTTTTCCATCAAAAGCTCTTTTAATTCCCGCGCCGTCTCATACGCCGGGTTTACCAGTGTCACATGGTCGCCCATCACCTTTGCGACCGTTGAACGGATCAGCGGATAATGGGTGCAGCCAAGAATCAGAGTGTCGATTCCGGTATCGATTAAGCTGCTTAAGTAACGTTTTGCGATCTCGTCCGTCACCGGATCCTGCCAGAGTCCTTCTTCCACCAGCGGCACAAACAGTGGGCACGCCTTGCCGGTTACCTGTACCTCCGGCCGAAGCTGGCGAATGTAAGTCGTATAAATATTGCTGCTGATGGTCCCTTCCGTCGCAATGACGCCGACCTGTCCGTTGCGGGTCGCCTCCGCTGCAACCTTTGCGCCCGGCTTTACCACGCCGATGATTGGAATATCGATTTCCTTTTCCAGATCATCCAGCGCATAGGCGCTCGCCGTATTGCAGGCGACAACAATTGCCTTGACCTGTTTGCTCTGTAAAAAACGGACAATCTGCCTGGAAAAGCGTGTCACCGTCTCCTTTGACTTGCTTCCATAGGGAACTCTCGCCGTATCTCCAAAATAGATCACCTTTTCATTGGGGATCTGACGCATGATCTCACGCATCACAGTCAGACCGCCCATGCCGGAATCAAATACGCCGATGGGCATTTCCAGCAGATTTTTATCCTGTACTGTTTTCATCTTTTTCTCCAAACCACTCTTCTATCTGATCGACGATTGCAAAGCGCACCGACACCTCCCCAGGCGCCGCAGTCAGAATCCGCCGGTAATCCCGCAGACAGTTCCCGCCCGCAGCTACAGCAGTTCGGTGGTTGTCATCCACCGCGTCAGCGCTTTGCACTGTCTCATACATTTCTTCCGTAAATGCATACTGTGGGTATATTATCCCCCATAACATCATAATTGTCAAAAATAAAATACCGGCGCGCGGTTTCTTCTGCATACTCTTTCTCCCTTCTCTGTTTCGAAAGAGCATACCCATCCGTGCGCCGGTTATACATCCGGTCAGCGTTTTATCTTCCCGGACGCCGATGTAATCATCCGGATCACAGCCTTTTCCTGATTGTCAATATGGTTTTTGATCGCCTCTGCTCCAGTCTGTCTGTCGCGGTTGCGGATCGCCTCGTAGATCACGCGGTGCTCTGCGATCAGGCGTTTGTAGTTTGCCTCGTCCTTGACATATTCCAGGCGGTAGCGGTACATCTGCTGAGAAAGCTTGCTGATCATCTGCATCAGCCGCTCATTTCCGCTGGCCTTTAAAATAATATCATGCAGCTCCACGTCCGCCTGAGCAACCTGGTTGGCGTTGCCGCGCCTTGTTTCCAGTTCGAAGTTCTCGCACGCTTTTTTCAGTTCTGCAAGCTCATCTTCCGTGATGCGCTCGCATGCCAGCTCTACTGCCAGCGCGTCCAGCGCCCGGCGCACCTCCAAAACGTCCCGCAGGTTCTTTTCCGTGATCTGCGCCACCTCTGCGCCGCGTCTTGGAATCATCGTAACGAGCCCCTCCAGCTCCAGCTTGCGGATCGCCTCGCGGATCGGTGTCCGGGACACTCCGAGCTTATCCGCCAGATGAATTTCCATCAGGCGCTCCCCCGGCTTTAACTCACCGGTCAGAATACTCGTCCGAAGTGTATTGAACACCACGTCCCGCAGGGGCAGGTAATCATTTTCGTTATTTATTTCAAATTCTTTCATCCTTCTCTCATTTCTGCGCACGCTTTTTGCGCATACCGAGTTTGTGTCAAGTGCGCGCAGACACAAATCTCGAGATTGAAAAATTTTATTTTTCAATCTTCCTCCTCATACCTGTTCTACATGATGACCTGCCGCCTTTAGCAGCCGGTTCATAATTGCCTGTCCAAAGCCGCTTTCCTCAAAAGATTCCGAAAACAGGATGTCCAGATTTTCATCATCGAATTCCCGCAGAATCCGGTAAAGGCTTCTGCCGACCGCTGCTTCGTCCAGACGGCTCCCAACGCTTTTGATACTCGCCGCATTGCTGTTTTGACGGTAGGCTTCCATCGTCTCGTCCGTTGCGATGATCCCCACGCGGTGCCCGTCTGCCGTCGCCTGACGGCTTTTTTCACAGATGGCTTCCTTCACCGCGTCCTGCGCACCCTCGATAATGGTCAGGTCTCCCTTCGGCGCATAGTGACGGTAACGCATTCCGGGTGCCTTAGGTCTTAAATGGCAGTTTGCATCCAAAATCGTCTTGTCAACGTCCACCTGATTTGCAACCTCTTCCAGCATCTTTTGCGTCACATAACCCGGGCGCAGGATCATCGGAATGTCTCCAGTCAGGTCTACGATCGTAGATTCCAGACCAATGCCGACTTCCTCTCCGCCGTCTAAGATCATCTCGATCCTGCCGTCCATGTCCTCTTTTACATACTGCGCCAGCGTCGGGCTCGGTCTGCCGGACGTATTGGCGCTCGGCGCTGCAACAAATCCACCCGCCGCGCAGATAAAGCGCTGCGCAATGGAATCGGACGGGAACCGCACCGCTACCGTATCCAGACCGCCTGTCGTTTCTTTGGGTACAAGCGCGGTTTTATTCAAAATCATCGTCAGGGGTCCCGGCCAAAAGCGCGCTGCCAGACGCTGCGCGATTTCCGGAACCGGATCCGCGATTTTGTAAATATCTTCCCACCGGCAGATGTGCACGATCAGCGGGTTGTCGGACGGACGTCCCTTCGCCGCATAAATTTTCCGTGACGATTCCGGATTCAGCGCATCTCCGCCCAGTCCGTAGACCGTCTCTGTCGGAAACGCCACCAGCCCGCCGGCTTTGATGATCTCGCCTGCCCGAAGAATCGCTTCCCCATCCGGATGTTCTTTATCCAGTGTAACTACGATTGTTTTCATGTTAATTTCCTCGTTTTCTCGTAAAAACCCGTATACAGTATAGCACAGAGGATACAGGGATGCAAACAAATGCAGACGGAATCCTGCAGCGGCGCTTTCACGGCGGTTTGCAAGCCCGGGCGGTTGGATTTATAATATGAATAAAATAATTACAGAAAAGGAATCCTACACTCATGAAAATTCTCGTAACCGGTTTTACTCCGTTCGGCGGGGAAACCATCAATCCCTCCTGGGAGGCCGTCCGCGCTCTGGACGATTCGATCGCAGGCGCAGATATCATCAAATGCGAAATCCCGACCGAATTTGAAGCTTCCATTGATGCGCTCAAGGCTGCAATCGACGCACATCAGCCGAATGCCATCCTCTGTGTCGGACAGTTCGGCGGCAGTCCATCCATTCAGGTCGAACGCGTCGCCATCAACCTGCGGGACGCCCGCATCCCCGATAATGCAGGCTTCCAGCCGCACGACCAGCCGGTTGTTGGCAGCGCGCCTGACGCCTTTTTTTCGACGATTCCGACCAGGCAGATCACAGATCGGCTCCGCGCAGCCGGGATTCCCGCTGCGCTCTCCTACTCCGCCGGGACTTATGTATGCAACAACCTGCTCTATGCTGCGTTATATGAAAGCTCGCAGGCAGAAAAAGGAAACTCTGCACGCTGCGGTTTTATCCATGTTCCCTATCTGCCCGATCAGGCTGCTGCCGTTTCCAATGCTCCCAGTATGAGTCTTGAACTTATGGTACAGGCGTTGACGATTGCAGTGGGGACAATTGCAGAGTGCAGATAAATTTTTCCGGAATTTCAAAATTTTTTATATTTTTTTCAAATTTTATGTAACCATTTGACACCCCGGCAGGATATATAAGTAGCATGTCTGAAAATTCTGCTGTATCTTCCTATTCTAAAACCCGCCGCATCGGTGACAAAATCGCACCGGTGCGGCGGGGTCCTTCTCATTGCCCCATCTGCCGCCCAAGAAATCCGGACGCAGACTGAATCAGCTTTCGTTCCACTTCCCCCATACCGGGCGTTTTGCTCTGCCCCAGCAAAACCACCGCGCCAATCACGTCTCCCTCACAGTTAATCGGGCTGATTGCTTCGCAGACATATTCCTCCACGCCTTCCGGCGCGATCTGCACAAATGTGCGGTCTCCACGTGTCGCAAGAACAATCTGGCGGCTTTCGATCTGCTGCTCCATTTCCCGGCTCAGCGGTTTTCCAATCAAATTTCGGCAGCCTCCTGCCGCCGCGATAAACTGATCCCGATCCGCAATCAAAACCGTATGCCCGGAGACCTGTGCAAGGCTTTCTGCATATTGCCTGGCAAAGGTCGTCATTTCCCCGATCGGAGAATATTTTTTCAGGATGATTTCTCCCTCCCGGTCGGTATAGATTTCCAGCGGGTCCGCTTCCCGAATCCGCAGCGTTCTGCGAATTTCCTTCGGGATTACGATGCGCCCGAGGTCATCAATCCGACGGACAATTCCTGTTGCTTTCATATAAAAAAGTTCCTCCTGCTTCCTACATACTTTCCATAATTTGTGTGATGTGGGTAGTATGCGGAAAACAGGAGGAATTATGCAAAGCTTTTCTTTTTGTCTGCTCCGACATATGTCTTTTTTAGCGGATAAAATTCGTGCAAAACTGTTTCTCGGTATCGGGATACGGAACGCCTGCTTTTTTGCCTGCTTCAAAGCAACGCATCATCCAGATCATATTTTTTGCAAGATTGCGCATCGTCTGCATCCCTTCTTCGTCCTTCGGCGCGTCCTCCGCCGTCAGCCCGTGCACCATATTCCAGTAAGTCGAGCCTGCGGTCGGCATCTGTGCGATTCCGAAATATTTGTTCAACGCGTCCAGCGAAGCCGTCGTCCCGCCTCTTCTTGCGATTGCGACTGCTGCGCCGGGCTTGAATTTGAAGTTTTCATAGCCGTTGCTGCTGTAAAATGCGCGATCCAGGAAATCGAAAATTCGTCCGCTCGGGTGTGCAAAATAGACTGGCGTTGCGAACACAAAGCCATCCGCATCCTTTGCCTTTTCCACAAATTCATTCACACCGTCATCCGTAAACACACATTTTCCGGTCTTTCCACAGACATTGCACTGCAAGCAATCTGCGATCGGCTTACCGCCGACCTGAATGACCTCCGTTTCAATCCCCTCTGCACGGAATACCTTTTCCATCTCTTCAATCGCTGCCATGGTGGTTCCGCGGAGGTGGCTGCTTCCATTTACAAACATAACCTTCATGCGATAAAATCTCCCTTCTATTGCTCTGTGCCTGCGCAGACAGGAATTTATTGTTCCGGTTGGTTCACATTGACAACCCTGACGCTCTTCGGCAGACTTTCCTGCACGAGCGCTTCCGTCAGGATCACTCCGCCCTCAAAGCCTGCGAAGGTCACGGCGTACACTTTCCCGAATTTGGAAGACGTCGCCAGGAAATAGCGGTTTGCGAGCTGCGTATTTTTCACCGCAGTCTGCTTGACCATCGCTTCCCTCGCGTCCGGCGTCGTAAAGCCGCCGTTTTGTTCTACGCCGTTCGTCCCGAAAAATCCCTTGCTGAAATGGTATTTCTGTAGATTCACAACTGCTTCCGCGCCAACGATCGCATCCGTTGAGCTTTTTGGCTCCCCTCCGATCAAAATCACATGGAAGCCCTTGTCCGCGAGCCGCTTTGCATGGGACAGCGCGTTCGTCACATAGGTTGCCTGTGCTTCGCGAATATATTCGATCATCCAGCCGGTCGATGTTCCGGCGTCCAGATAAACGCAGTCATCCCGCTCGATCAGCGACGCGGCATAACGCGCGATCGCCTGTTTTTCTGCAATCTGGAGATCTTTTTTCTGCACCATCGAAAGTTCTTTATTGACAATCTGGGCTGTACGCAGTGCAATCGCCCCGCCGAACACCTTTGTCAGCCTGCCCTCCTGATCGAGCGCAATGATATCACGCCGGATCGTCGATTCCGAACTGTGGAGAATTTCTTTCAGCTCCGCTACAGTGATGCTCTCCCGCTCATATACCAGCCGTACAATTTCTTCCTGACGTTTTTCTGTTAACATAATGTCTCCATTTCGATCACATTTGTGTACGCGGGCTGACCGCGCCGTTTTCACACCATCGCAGGATCCCCGGTGTTTCCTATGTTAGCATACAACATCACGTGATGTCCATCCAATGTGACGTCTTCTTTTCCTTTGAGCCTAAAAAGCTATTCTTTTTTATCCATCGGAACCGTTTCAGGCAGCTTTCTTTTTCAGTAATCCAAGGAGTGCGGTTGATACAATCGTTCCGATCGCGAGCGCTGCCAGATACATCATCGCGTTTCCAACAACCGGGAATACAAAGATTCCGCCGTGGGGCGCCATCAAAGTACATTGAAATACCTCGGAGAGTGCGCCGGAAATTCCTGCGCCGATGATGCAGGCAAGCAGTACGTGGAGCGGATCGGACGCTGCATACGGGATTGCGCCCTCTGTGATAAATGCCAGACCCATAATGAAGTTGACCGGACCGGACTGTCTTTCTTCTTTTGTAAACTTATCTTTAAAAAGTAAGGTAGCAAGGGCGATTGCACAGGGAGGAACCATTCCGCCGATCATAACTGCTGCCATAATATCGTAGTTGCCTGCCGCAATCGAAGCGGTTCCAAATACATATGCCGCTTTGTTGAACGGTCCGCCCATATCAACAGACATCATACTGCCCAGGATGAAGCCGAGCAGGATCTTGCTGGAGCCGCTCATGCTGGCAAGTCCGGAATTCTCACAACTCCTCCGTTCTTAAACTGCTTATCCTGTGGAATGTATTGTTTGCAACAATGCTTCGACTTCAGCCCGGGTCGCAAGCTGTTCGGAAAATGCGCTCGCGCTTCCGGATGCAATCCCCATGTGGAATGCATATTCGTAATCCTTTTTTTCAAGGTATCCTGCGATAAAGCCCGCTACCATCGAGTCTCCTGCGCCAACCGCGTTGACAACCTTTCCCTTCGGCACAGGGCTCATATATTCGCGCCCGTTCTCGTCAATCAGCACAGCACCTTCTCCTGCCATGGATACGAGGACGTTTTTCGCGCCTTTCTCCTGCAGCTTTTTCGCATAAGGGATGACCTCTTCCCTTTTTTTAAGCTCTGCGCCGAAGATCTCACCCAACTCATGGTTGTTTGGTTTGATTAAAAACGGGCGATAGGGAAGTACATTCATCAACAAATCCCGCGTCGCATCGACCGCGATTTCAACGCCTTTGTCCTGCAGATCCGCCATGATGTCCATGTAAATCGTATCCGGCATGGACTGCGGAATGCTTCCCGCGAGCACAAGGATGTCACCTGCCTTTAACTGATTGATCTTCTCCCGAAGCGCCGAAACCTGATCCGCCGCGATGTCCGGTCCCATTCCGTTGATCTCCGTCCCGTCAATGTTTTTCAGTTTCACATTGATTCGGGATACTCCCTCTGAAAGTGTCAGAAAATCCGCATGGATGCCATCTGCCGCAACCTTCCGTCTGATTTCCTCTCCGACAAAGCCTGCCAGAAATCCGAACGCTGTGCTTTCAAAACCGAGATTTTTCAAAACATAGGACACATTGATTCCTTTTCCGCCGGCAAGCATCTGTTCATAGGATGTGCGGTTCGTAGCTCCTAATCTGAAATCGTCAACCCCTACGATATAGTCAAGCGACGGGTTAAACGTTACCGTGTAGATCATCTGCCCTCCTCCTTTCTTCTTCGCTTTTGTTACGTTTATTGTAGTGCCAAACTCATTCAGATTCAATCGTGTTCGTTCACAAAAATGCAGATTCGTTTTTGTCTATTTTGACGTTTTAAGGTTGTTTCTGAACGAATTTGAACGTTTTGGTGAATTGGGTTGGTGTTCACGGACGCAGGGCTTATCATTCATTTCCGTTTAATATTTCCACTAGTCTTTTTTCTTTGATAATAGCAATTCCCTGACTTTCATCGCCCAATAGGATCAGATTATCCCCTGGCTGAATATCAAATATTTTTCTTGCTTTTGCCGGTATCACAATCTGACCTTTCTCTCCCACTTTCGTGATTCCAAAAACATGCTTTCCCTTTGGCGGAACACCCAGGCCAAGATCATTGCTGTTTTCTCTGTCATAATTTACCAAATCATCCAGACTTACATCCAATACTTCTGCCAGGAGTTTACACTTCTCAATATCAGGTAAAGATTCTCCTGTTTCGTATTTTGAAAGTGTCTGTCTGCTTATGCCAATCTTTTCGGCCAGCTCATCCTGCGAAAATCCATGCATTTTACGCAGGGATACAAGGTTGTCTTTAAACATCTTTTTTCTCCTTTTTCAGTCCTAATACACACCAACAGATAATCGGTATCCTTCTGATGATTTCATACAAAAGCAATGCTCCTGCAAATGCACTGATTCCCACAACTATATAGACAATCCCTTCCGGAAGTTCTGATGTAAAACTTCTAAGGTAATAAGCTACACAAGCTAATGGAAGATAATGAAAAACATAAATTCCCCAGGATTTTTTTAACATCCATCTTGATACTTTGTTTTCTACGTTCCCATATTTTTTCATAAATGCCAAAATCGCAAGAATTGAAAACCAACAATAAATACAGGCAGGCAGATTATTAAGCACAGGAGCTACCGCATAATTTTCACCAAAATAATATATTGTGTAGAATATTCCTGTTGCACCAGCCACAATCAAAAAAATCCCCCACCATTTACTTAAGCGTTCAACAACCTCATCATGTGAAAAAATAAAATAACCTGTAAAAAAACAGAACCCGTAAATTCCAAACCGGTACACAGTTACTACCGGCGTATTAAGAACTTGTGAGAATCCATATACACAGACAGTTAACAAAACCAGCAGCCATACTGGTGTTTTTTCTCCTTTTTTCCAGATACGATCCCTTTCAAATTTTCTCACCAGCAGCAGAAGCATCGAAAAAATCCATAACACCTGTATATACCAAAGAACGCCGATTCCTGATATAGCCATGATCACATACCGAACTATTCCTGGAACTGACTCAAAACTTTCCAAAGCACCGCTGATTTTCATATTATAATATCCCAATATCCATTGAAAAACAAAAAAGTCCAACGGTGGAAGGAACCAACAGCTTGCGTGTTTTATCCCGGATAAATTCTTTTACATTATGCTTTTCCATATAATATCTGACTGTCATACCAGACACCGTAAATAGCAAAGCCATCATCCATGGATATACAAAATATTGAAAAGCATCCTGCAGCTGTTGTTCTTTAAACGGACCGATTACTCCAAACGGCTGGACACCGTTATACATATACATCACGTGATAAATTACAACAATGCAGACCGTGATCCAGCGAATATTATCCAGATATATTCTTCTTGTGTTATCCATATTTTTCCCACCTTTGCAATTATTTTTAACATATTTTAGCATATAAAAAGTGGCCATACGACCAACTTCCCTTAACATTATCTACTCCATTTTGTTAAAAACCGTTGCATTATGCTATCCCTTTATTCACAGCTTATTCTATTTCTTCTCATAAAAAATAGGCTTCGCCTATTCAACTCCCCTGCCCCTCAATCTTGAGGGGTGG
>OJOF01002036.1_pt1 | contig 13719 bp, 10 predicted proteins | sample 1598181 | NCBI WGS metagenome assembly OJOF01 (sample SAMN01915226, study PRJEB22387) | human gut metagenome | isolation source: stool | host: Homo sapiens | place: USA
TTACCAGACAGGCATTCCACCTGCTAGACTACTCGCCCTTGTCTGGGCGCACAATCCCGATTTGTTAAACTGTCTATACAATACCATATCTCTTTGGCTAATACAATAATTGCATCGCTCCCGCTTATTCTCATCAATTCTGCAACTAATGTATCGTGATCATATGCATATTGTCAGGCTGTCTGTTTACTTTTCTTTGCATGATACGCTTCACGTCTCATAGCCAGTGTTTTTTCATATCTTACTTTTGCAATAGGATCTCCGCTTAATGCATCGTCACGCATTTTCCGGTAACTCTTTACTGTAGCTCTTACCTGATACTGTTTACGCTCTGCAGGCTGGCTCTGTGCTTCCTGATCTCCGGCTTCTGATTTCTTTTCTGCGTAGATTTCTTAGAAGATTTTCTCTCTCTTTCAGCAATCTCTTCCGCTCTGCGTGCTTCCTCTGACTGCAAGGCTTCCACTTCATCCTCACTGAGTGGAAGAACAAAATTTCCAATGAAATTGAAATAAATATCCACTTGCTGAGTACGGTCTTTTGTTCTGCCACCCTCAGCTTCATGAATTACAACCTTTTCAATGAAATCATTAAGCATAAGCTCTGTAATATTTGTTTGTTCCTCTGTTTTTGTGTAATCATCTACACTCGGTGTACCGTTGCAATACAGCTTAAATGCCATTCGCACCACCTTCATACTGCCACTGGTCTGCCAGCCTTCATTCAGGCATTCCGTTTTTACACATCCCGTCTTAAAATCATAAATGCGGTCTGCATTTCTTCTGGTATCGTTGTTAATACCAATGCAATAGCAAAGTGCCTTGTGGTACACATCCTGATAGCGTACCTCTTTTAATTTCTCGTAGTAGAATTTCTCATGTGCATCGCTGATAAAATTGATTGTCTGTTTCTTTTGTTTTCTGCCCCTAACGCGGTGTTGTTCATAGTGAACCTCCTTATAGATATTAGAATAAAAAAAGGGAACAATCCCAAATAAAAGAGCTTATTCCCAAACATCAAACAAGGGAAAGCAATAAATGCTTTCCCTTGCAGAACTTTATATATAGACTTTTACTTCAATATCTTTAAATCTGTTCGCTTTTGTATACTCTGGACGTTCGGCCATAAATGTCTGCACATCTGCTCTCGTTACCGTTAAGTTGCAGAAATAAATATATTGTTGCCTAATTCCTCTTGTCCGCAATTGCTGCCTGTGCTGCAGCCAATCTCGCGATCGGTACACGGAACGGAGAACAGGATACATAATCCATTCCAACCTTATGGCAGAATGCAACAGATGAGGGATCACCACCATGCTCACCACAGATACCGATCTTTAAATTCGGACGCTGGGAACGACCTTTTGTGACTGCCATTTCGATCAGCTGTCCTACGCCGTTTTGGTCAAGCTTTGCAAAGGGATCCGATTCATAGATCTTACTCTTATAATAATCCACCAGGAATTTTCCTGCGTCGTCACGGGAGAAGCCAAAGGTCATCTGAGTCAGATCATTTGTACCAAAGGAGAAAAATTCGGCTTCTTCTGCAATTTCGTTTGCCAGAAGTGCTGCTCTTGGAATTTCGATCATCGTTCCAATGTGATAAACCAGATTCGAATTTTTTTCTGCCTTAACCTTTTCAGCAGTTTCCACGATTACGTCCTTGACAAATTTCAGCTCCTTTTTATCGCCAACCAGCGGAACCATGATCTCCGGAACGATCTCAAAGCCCTTTTCTTTACTTACTTCAATCGCCGCTTCGATCACCGCTCTTGTCTGCATTCTTGCAATTTCCGGATACGTAACGGACAGCCGGCAGCCTCTGTGACCCATCATCGGGTTGAACTCATGCAACTCACTGCAGGTGCTCTTTACTTCCTCAACAGAAAGATTCATATCCTTTGCCAGTGCTTCGATATCCTTTTCGTCTGTCGGAACAAACTCATGCAGCGGCGGATCCAGGAAACGAATCGTAACAGGTTTCCCCTCCATTACTTCATAAAGCGCCTTGAAATCGCCCTTCTGGAACGGAATCAGCTCTTCCAACGCCTTTTCGCGCTCTTCCACGGTTTTGGAAAGGATCATTTTACGGATCTTCGGAATTCGCTCCGGTTCAAAGAACATGTGCTCTGTTCTGCAAAGTCCAATCCCTTCTGCACCAAGACGTACCGCATTTGCCGCATCTGCAGGCGTATCTGCATTCGTGCGAACCTTCAATTTACGGAAGGAATCCGCCCAGCTCATGATTCTGCCGAAGTTGCCGCTGATCGAAGCCTCCTGTGTCTGAATATCGCCGTCGTAAATTTTACCGGTTGAGCCATCCAGGGAAATATAATCCCCCTCAAAATAGGTCTTGCCGCCTAATGTAAACTGCTTTTTCTTTTCATCGATCACAATATCTCCGCAGCCGGAAATACATGCGGTTCCCATGCCTCTTGCCACAACTGCAGCATGGGATGTCATACCGCCGCGCACAGTCAGGATACCCTCTGCAGCATGCATCCCCTCAATATCCTCCGGAGAAGTTTCCAGACGCACTAAAATGACACGTTCGCCAACCTCATGGGCTTCCTTTGCTTCCTCTGCAGTAAAATAGATCTTACCGGCAGCTGCGCCAGGAGATGCCGGAAGAGCCTGTCCCATCACGGTTCCCTTTTTCAGTGCATCCGGATCGAAAGCGGGATGCAGCAGCTGATCCAGAGATTTTGCTTCAATTCTGCTGACAGCTTCCTGGGGTGTGATCATACCTTCATCCACAAGATCGCATGCGATCTGCAGAGCAGCCTGCGCTGTGCGCTTGCCATTTCTGGTCTGTAAGAAATACAGCTTTCCGTCCTCGATGGTAAATTCCATATCCTGCATATCACGGTAATGCTCTTCCAGACGGTTTGCAATTTTCAAAAATTCCTCATAGCATTCCGGCAGGTCTTCTTCCAGCCGGGTAATGGGCTGGGGTGTACGGATTCCTGCAACAACGTCCTCACCCTGTGCATTGATCAGGTATTCTCCATAAATGCCCTTTGCTCCGGTGGAGGGGTTTCTCGTAAAGGCAACGCCTGTACCGGAGGTATTGCCCATATTTCCGAATACCATCGACTGTACATTGACTGCAGTTCCCCAGTCCCCCGGAATGTCATTCATTCTTCTGTATACGATAGCTCTTTCATTATCCCACGAACGGAATACCGCCTTTACCGCTTCCATCAGCTGAACCCGCGGCTCCTGCGGAAATTCTTCGCCCATTTTTTCCTTATAGATCTCTTTAAAACGCCGGATCACCTCTTTTAGATCCTCCGCCGTCAGCTCCGTATCAAAGTGAACTTTCCGATCTTCTTTTATTTCATCAATGACCCGTTCAAATAACGATTTGGGAACTTCCATGACAACATCTGAGAACATCTGAATAAAGCGTCTGTAAGAATCGTAGGCAAATCTCGGATTGCCTGTCCGTTTGGCAAAGCCCTCGACCGAAATATCGGTCAAGCCCAGATTCAGAATCGTATCCATCATACCGGGCATCGAAGCTCTCGCTCCGCTTCGTACCGACACAAGCAGCGGATTCTCGGTATCTCCGAACTTCTTTCCGAGCTTTTCCTCCAAAAGTGCCAGTGCATCAAAAATCTGTGTCTGAATTTCTTCAGAAATTGACCTGCCATGGTTATAGTAGTCTGTGCAGGCCTCTGTCGTCACGGTAAAGCCGGGCGGAATCGGAAGTCCGAGATTCGTCATCTCTGCAAGGTTCGCACCTTTTCCACCCAGGAGGTTGCGCATATCCGCATTTCCCTCCCTGAATAAATACACCCATTTCGCCATTGTAATGGTCCCCCTTTGGTCTGTATTTACAGTCATTTAGCATTATGCCGGACTGTTTTTCTCATAAAATCATTCTAACACATTAAAATATGCAAAGTCAAACAATATATTCGTTTTTTATTTGTGCAGTTTTTAGCTTTCCTGTCAAATTATGTCGCAGAATAAATAAAATCTTTCACAAACAGCAAAAAATCCGCCTTCTCCATGTGGAATCCACACGGAAAAGACGGATCTTTCTAATTCACAGAATTAAGTACCCACAAAGCGCGTACTCGATTATACACAGCCAGCTTAAAATTTCTTAGAAATCCAGCTTTTCTGCAAAGTATGCGTCCAGATCAGCGATCGCAACCCGCTCCTGCTCCATAGAATCACGGAAACGAACGGTTACGCAGCCGTCTGTCTCGGATTCGAAATCGTAGGTAACGCAGAACGGCGTACCGATTTCATCCTGACGGCGATATCTCTTACCGATATTTCCTCTGTCGTCAAATTCGCAGTTGTACTTCTTGCACAGCTGGGTATAGATCTTCTCTGCACCCTCGTTGAGCTTCTTGGACAGCGGCAGGATGCCGATTTTAACCGGTGCCAGAGCAGGATGGAAATGAAGGACAGTACGGACATCTCCGCCCTCCAGCTCTTCCTCGTCATAAGCAGCGCACAAAAATGCCAGAACGACACGGTCTGCACCCAGAGACGGCTCAACAACATAAGGGATATATTTTTCATTTTTGGAATCGTCAAAGTAAGACAGATCCTGACCGGAAACCTCTGCATGACGGGAAAGGTCGTAATCGGTACGGTCAGCGATGCCCCACAGCTCGCCCCAGCCAAAGGGGAATAAAAATTCGATATCCGTTGTAGCCTTGGAGTAGAAGGAAAGCTCTTCTTTTTCATGGTCTCTGACACGCATTTCTTCCGGCTTGATGCCCAGAGTCTGCAGCCAGTCGATACAGAACTGTTTCCAGTATGCGAACCATTCGAGGTCGGTGTCAGGCTCACAGAAGAATTCCAGCTCCATCTGCTCAAACTCTCTGGTACGGAACGTGAAGTTGCCGGGTGTGATTTCATTGCGGAAGGACTTACCGATCTGACCAATACCGAACGGAATTTTCTTTCTGGAAGTACGCTGTACGTTCTTGAAGTTTACGAAAATACCCTGCGCGGTTTCGGGACGCAGATATACCGTATTCTTTGCATCCTCCGTAACACCCTGGAAGGTCTTGAACATCAGGTTGAACTGACGGATTTCGGTAAAGTTGTGTTTGCCGCAGGTCGGGCAGGGAACCTGATTATCTTCGATAAATTGCATCATCTGTTCCTGGCTCCAGCCGTCTACAGAGCCTCCCAGATCAATATTGTGCTCCTGGGCATAATCTTCGATGATCTTATCTGCACGGAAACGCTCGTGGCATTCCTTACAGTCCATCAGCGGATCAGAAAAGCCGCCCAGATGTCCGGATGCAACCCAGGTCTGGGGATTCATCAGAATCGCGCAGTCCACACCGACGTTGTAAGGGTTCTCCTGGATAAATTTTTTCCACCATGCGCGCTTTACGTTGTTTTTCAGCTCTACGCCGAGGTTACCGTAATCCCATGTATTTGCAAGTCCGCCGTAAATTTCGGAACCGGGATATACAAACCCTCTCGCTTTTGCCAGCGATACAATTTTGTCCATTGTCTTTTCCATCGTTTTTCTCCTTTGACTGCACAGATTTTAATCAAACAGAATATAGGTCAGCATATCTGCGTCGGTTACGGATACTGTTTTGGCATTCGCTGTCGCCTTGACATCCTCCGAACCGTACCGGACCTTATCCCATACTCTGACATTAACCGCTTCCCGCACAACTGCAATGTGCTTTTCTCCCATTTTGAGGAGGTCTTCCTTGCCGATCTGCTCTCCGTCTCCCTTCAGGGAAGAAAGCGTAACATTCAGATCATAGCCTGCATTAAACGCATCTTTTACGGTTCCAACAAACAATGCCAGTTTGTTGAAAGCAGAATAAGCAGAAGCGTCCGCATACTGCATCACAACCGTTACCGTATGATCGTCATTTTCTTTTGCCGCTTTCAGCACAACCGCTTCTTTTCCAGCCGAAGCATTATAAGTATCGCATGCCTGCTGAATCGTACTTTCCAGCTCATCCAGATTATAATAGCTTTCGGAAAAATCTTCTATAATCGTGTGAACCACCTGACCATTTTTTTTGACTTCAATCGTGGTCTCGGTTACTTCCGGCTCCCTGCCGCATCCCGTCAGCATCGCTGCCAGACACAGGATACACAGTGCGCGCATGATCCATTTTCGCGTCATTTATCTGCTCCCTCTCATCTGCATCCGCTCTTTATCTGCCGATGCTATGATCTTAACTATTATAGCCGACCGCCCTTTCTTTTTCAACCCATAACTTTACAAAGTCATTTTATAACGTTTCCAGGATCTCCAGGGTATGAAATTCACCCGGAAGAAAATCCCTCCGGTATTTTTCTGCAATCTGCACAAGCTCTGCAAGCACTTCTTCTTTTAAGGTAAATGTGTAAAGCTTTTCCACGGGCGTCCCTGCGATAAATTCGACTGCATACAGCGCCGTTTCCGAAAAATTGCCCTGCGGCAGCCCCGGGAATTCCCCGTTTGCCACAATCAGCCGGATTTCGTAAATGCATCGCACAAGCCTGCGCGGGATGCTTTTTACCGTCAGTGCCCGCAGGGACTGATATAAAAGCTTTAACACCTCGCGCTCGTCGTTATTTTCCCGTGTGCAGTAATCCGCCAGCTCCAGAAAATACATTCCGTAATAGGCGCCCTCAAAATCCTGCCGTAGCTCTTCAAAATAGCAGTCCGCTGAAATATCACAGACACTGTAGGAATTTCGCCCTGCATACAGCTCGAACGTCCCGAAGGTAAACGGACTGGTAGGAGCCAGAAAAGCGCTTGTCGGCTTTCTGGCTCCCCTTGCAAAAGCGGATATTTTTCCTTTTTCCCGAGTCAGGATCACGACTCTCCTGTCATACTCCCCGATCGGTTCTGCCTTCAGAACGATTCCGAGCACTTTGATCCGATCCTGCATGTTGTTCCCCATCCTGTCCCTGCGCCTTTGCACGGAAGGACGAAGTAAACGAGCTGCTCTCGTGTAACTTCGCCCGGTTCCGGAGCGCATTTCTTTCCTGTATCTGATTCCGGTACTGCAGATAATCCTCCACACGCCCGGTTTTTAAAAACTGATCCCAGTAGCTTCTTTCATTCATCCTTACCGCCTCCCATGTATCCAATCTGCCGTCTCCGACAGCTTTTACGTCCCTCATAGGATAAGCGGTTTGAACTTTTTTATTCCCTCAGAAAAAAGAGCCTTCTATCTGTCCGGCCTGGTATCCGCAGGGTTGTAACCGAAGTTTTTTAAGAGGAAATCGCTGTCTCTCCAGTCCTTCTTGACCTTGACCCAGAGCTGCAGATTGACCTGGCATTCCAGCATATCCTCGATATCCCGGCGCGCCTGAGAACCGATCCTTTTGAGCATGCTGCCCTGCTTGCCGATAATAATTCCCTTGTGGGAATCCCGCTCGCAGATGATCGTCGCATCGATATTGACGATATGCTCCTTAAATTCCATCCGTTCGACCGCCACTGCGATGCCGTGGGGAATTTCCTCTTCCAGACAGCGCAGCGCCTTTTCCCGGATCATCTCTGCAACGATCTGACGCTGCGGCTGGTCTGTGATCGTATCTTCATCGTAGAATGGCTCTCCATAGGGAAGATATTTGAAAATGCAGTCCAACAGCGTATCGGTATTGTTGCTGCGAAGTGCCGATACCGGGACGATTTCTGCAAAATCCATCTCTTTGCGGTAGGTTTCCATTGCATCCAAAACAGCTGTTTTAGGAACGGTGTCGATCTTGTTGATCACGAGAATGACCGGCAGCCTGCTGCGTTTTAACTGCTCCAGGATATGCCGTTCCCCGGCACCGATATAGGTCGTCGGCTCTACCAGCCAGAGAATGACGTCCACGTCAGAAAATGTGCTTTCCGCCACCTTTACCATGTAGTTGCCGAGCTTATTTTTCGCCTTATGGATGCCCGGCGTATCCAGAAACACAATCTGTCCCTTCGGTCCCGTATAGACGGTCTGAATCCGGTTTCTTGTCGTCTGGGGTTTATTGGATGTGATCGCGATTTTCTGTCCGATCAGATGATTCATCAGTGTGGACTTGCCCACGTTCGGGCGTCCTACCAGCGTTGCAAAGCCCGCTTTTTTCTGTTTGTTCTGCGCCATGTATCTGTTCCTTTCCCGGTTTTTGTCTGTATCTGTCCCCGGTTTTGATTTCTGTTTTTGCCGATGTCTTTTTTCCCGCCTGATGCTTTTCACTTATCTTGATAATTATCCGTACAATCAGGATCGCAATTCCGAGTACGATTGCAATCGCAATCAGGATCGGCAGGAGAATAATAAATTCAATTGCGAAATTTTTGAAAAAGCTTCCAACCCTGTAAATATTTGCAGAAAATCCCTCTGCAATTCGCGCACCCGCGCTCTTTGCCGCTCCTGGCGTGTAGCGCTCCACCTCGTCGATATAGAGGTTGACCGTGCTGTAATCCACCTGATTGTCATAGGTGCGAAGCTGGGATTCCATGCTTTCGATCTGATAGCGTACATCGGTCAGCTGCTCGTTGATCGCAATGATATCCTCGATGGATTCTGCCTGCCCCATCATGGAAAGGAGGCTTTCCTGTTCTGCCAGAAGTGCCTTTTTGTGGCTCTGCAGATCCACATACTGCAGCGTTACATCCTCTGTGGATTCAGATTTTCTCGTCACATTGGACTGCTTGGAAATTCCCGCCAGATAGCCGTCGAGCTTCTCCGAAGGAATTCTTGCCGTCAGACGTGCGCTTCTGGCAGCAGACGTTGAACTGGCATAACTGCTATTGGAAATGCTGCTGCTTTCTATGTAGCCTCCAAGCTCCTCCGCCTGAGACTGTGCAGACGCAAGGAGCGCGTCAAAGCTTTCCGTCTCTACGTCCATATCCACATTTCGGATCAGCTTGCGCCCGGTCGTCTCTCCCTTTTCTACGGTTTCCGCCTGGGACGAGCCGTTTTCTTCCGATACTTCCTCGGCATACTCATAGTCGCCGCTGTCATAATATACACCGCCCGCAGCACTGTAGTTTGACGCAGTCGTATCATAGGCGGATTCCATCGCCATTTTGCTCGCCGAGCCGCAGCCCGACAGCATGGATATGGCTAAAACACCCGTCAGTACCTTCGTCATTTTCTTTTTCAACATGAAAATCCCTCCCTTCTAAGCTTCCCATTGTGTATATGCCCCATCGGCTGCACCGAACTTTTGTCCGGGCAGCCGCGTGCTTCAAAGCAGCTGTTCCAGTGTCCCGAAGCGTTCTTTTTCCTCTTCGATCTTCTTCGTATTTCCGACAACACACAGGCAGTCGTCTTCCAGAAATGCCTTCATGTGACCGGCAAGCGCCCGGATATCCTCCGCCGTTGCATCCAGAACCTGATCCCGCTCCTTCTGCAGCTGCTCTGCAGTCTGTCCGGTCAGATAAATGCTCAGCGCGCGCAGCGCCTTTGCAGCCGGGTTCATCGGCGCATCCATTTCACTGACCGTACCGATGACCGCTTGAGTCATCGAGCGCTCATCCCCTGCGAAATGCGCTACATACTCCACGATTCCCTCATAGGCTTCGATCGTCTTGCCAAGATTCGGATCGCGGTAAGACGCGATATAGGCATCTCCGCTCTTTCCGAAGCTGCACATGCAGCCGTAAGCGCCGCCCTTGACGCGGACTGTGTTCCAGAGATAATCCGTATTTAAAATACCGCGCAGCATCCGCAGCACTCCGGTATATTCCAACCCGTTCTTTTTATAATTTCCGGCGCGGCACACATACTGTACCTGAGAAGCTGATAAAAAGCCCTCATTTTTCTTCGAAACCGCAGCATGCACCGGCTCTCTGTCCACCGGGCAGGTAAACAAAGCTTTTTTCAGCGCTTTGGCTTCTGCTTCAAACAGCTTTTCCTGTTCTTCCTCTTCTGCGGTAAAATCAAACATCAGGTTTTCCGGACGGAACATGCACTCGCTCAGCCGTTTCAAAATCTCCGGAAGCTTCTCTTTTTCTTCGTCCCAGTTTGTGCAGAGCCCATCCACCAGCCGATAAAAGTCCATGCCGCTTAAAATTTCCTGAATTGCTACCGTCTCGGACGTATAGGACATTGCCCTGCCCGCCGCAATCGTATGTCCTGCGGAAATCATGGAGGACTGCAGTCTCGATTTCAACTCTGTCAGAATCTCGTACAGGCGCTTCGTATCCGTATAATTGGAACGTACCAGCATCTCTGCTGTCAGCTCCATCGCGTCCTTTAAATGCGCATGGAATGCTTTTCCTTTGATTTCAAACGTAATTTTGCGTTCGGACGGATTCGTGATATTCGGATAAATATTCGTAACCGGCACAATTCCTCCGGTCAAAAGGTCTGTCTGCGTAAACAGCTCCTGATAGGAATAATTCTGCGTATCCACCAGGCCGATCGCCGCCTTCAAAATGCCGACATAGGCAAACAGCTCTGCCGGAACCTCGCTGATATCGAACAGCAGGCGAAAATAACTGACGCCGTTGGTTTCGATTTTATGGTAAATCAGTTTTGTGTCTTCGATTTTACGTTCTTCCAGAATGATCGGCTCGATCTCCCGGCGAATATCGCTTCTTTCCAGCAACGGAATCTTCGCCAGATCCTCCGGGCGGTCGGGTTCTTCCTGAAACGCTTTCAGCGCAGCTGTCTTTTCCACAATTTTTTCGATTTCTTCTGCAGTCAGCGTTTCCTTGTAAGCCTGCAGGCGATCTGCCAGCTCCTGATCCTTTTTTTCGGTCAGCCCTCTTTCGGGTACGAGCAGCAGCACGCTTCTGTGCGGATTGTGCAGCAGATGCTTTTCAATCAGCTGTTCAAAATATCCGGTCTCCACCTTTTCTCTCAGGCTTCTGTAGGTATCGCCCGCTTCGATATGGATAAACGGCCTGGTTTCGTCGTAAAGCCAGCTGTCCATTACCTGCAGACCATACATCAATCCTGCAGGGAAAATACCATAATCCGCTTCCCGATACTTAAATTCGTAATAATTCAGGCCGGCCTGCAAACGCTTTTGATCCAGTCCCTCTGCAACAAGCTTTTCCAGTGTCTCGTCGATGATCTTTAAAAATTCTTCTTTCCGGGAAGCATCCGCATTCTTAGCGACGATGGAGAAATACGGCTGTCTCGTCCCGTTGTCATAATCACTGTAGATGTCTTCGCCGATGCCTGCATCCAAAAGTGCCTGCTTTAAGGGCGCACCCTGGGAGGAACAAAGCGCGTAGTCCAGAATCTGAAAGGCAATGTATTCTTCCCGGTTTAAAACGTCCCCGGCAGTCATACTGCAGGTCAGGTAGGTATTGTGCTCCAGCGGCTCGTTCTCGGTGATCGAGTAGGGCTTTACAGCTTCCCTGGGTGCAGCAAAAGGCTCCTGCAGACTGATGTTTGCCTCCACGTCAATTTTTTCAAAATGGGACAGATAATGCTCATCCATCCAGTTGAGGCGCTCGACCATATCCATGTTACCATACAGATAGATATAGCTGTTGGCCGGATGATAATATTTACGATGGAAATCCAGGAACTGTTCATAGGTCAGGTTCGGAATCACATCCGGGTCGCCGCCGGATTCGTTCGCATAAATCGTATCAGGGAACAGATTCCGCACGATCTCCCGATCCAGAACGTCATCCGGGGAAGAGAACGCACCCTTCATCTCATTATATACGACGCCGTTTAATTTCAGTTCATCGGAGGCGTTTTCCATCTCATAATGCCAGCCCTCCTGATAAAAGATGTTGGGCTGCTTATAAATATCCGGATAAAATACTGCATCCATATAAACATGCATCAGGTTTGCAAAATCCTTGTCGTTGCAGCTTGCAACCGGATACATCGTCTTGTCCGGATAGGTCATGGCATTTAAAAACGTATTCATAGATCCCTTTACAAGCTCAATAAAAGGGTCTTTGACCGGAAATTCCTTAGAGCCTTCCAGAACGGAATGCTCCAGAATATGCGCAACACCTGTGCTGTCCGCCGGAGGCGTCTTAAATCCGATATAAAATACTTTGTTTTCATCCTCATTGGATAGCAGTGCGATCCGCGCACCGCTCTTTTTGTGGCGCAGCAGATATCCTTCCGATCTTAAATCATGGATCTTCTGTCGGCTGATGATCTCATAAGCTGCCAGATCTTCTATTCTCATTTTCTCTCCCTCTCCTGTATCAGATATTTGTCTCACACGGAAAACATCATCAGCGCAAGCTTGGTCAGATGAAGCTCTTCCACGATAATCGTGTCCATCTTTCTGTGAAGCTCTTCACTCTGTACGATTTCGGAAATTTTGTATTCCCGGCTTTCGTAATGCCCATGCTTATGCCTTTTCCCGTCCGCCTCTATCCATACGCTCATCTTAAACGATGCCTTCAGCTCCTGAAACGTCTCATAAGCGAAATCATCCTTTTTCATAAAAAAGATATGATTTTCCATCGTCGTCTCCGGCGAGGTCTCCTTCAACAGATAATGTCGGATGATCGCTTTCCATTTATAAGGAATCTCCTCATTTTTCAACATTTCCTTATAGGAATAACGGGCACCGATATAAATATTTCCAAAATCCTGCAGGACATACTTAAAATCCTGATTTTGCGGCATATCCATGCGTCAGCCCTCCGGTTCCAGAAATTCAATATGATCTGCGGTGATTCTGGCTGCGTCCCGAATTTTTTCTTCCGAAATTCCGGTTTCTTCGGACAGCTCTTCCACCGTCACCTTGCGGCCGAGCTCCTTTGACAGTTCCTCCGCTTTTTCCAGAATATCATTGGCATTTTCAGCAAGCTTTTCGCCCGTCTTTTTTTCGGAAGCATTTTCAGAAATATAGTTTTCCATCGCCTCCATGATCATGCTGGCGATCGTGCCCTCAGCTTCTTTGGCATTCTGTGCACAGTCCAGCATCTCTGCCGCCATCGTCAGCGCCACATTGCCTTCTCCGATCAGGTCTTCCAGAAAAACGCCCTGTCCGGCGTAGAGCTTTGCGATCTCCGCCACCTGCGGCAGAAAGATTTCGATCATCCGGTGCTTTGCGTCCGCATCGCCCGCCATAGCGGATAAAAGGACCGCTTCTTTCACACCATCCGTCACGTCCGCACCAGCCTGCACTGCCTTTAAATATTCTTCCAGATAGTCGATTTCTTCCTGTGTCATATAGTCAAAGGGATCTGCAGGCTGCCCGATGCCGATCTTTTTATTTTTGAGATAGGCAAAAATCATCTCCAGCTGCGGCTCTCCCAGATTCAGCTTTGCCTTGTCAAAGGCCTCTGTAACCTGTTCCTCCGAAAGCATATTTCCCTGCTCCTTTGCAAGCGCTGAAAGCTCTTCCAGCGTTTTTGCAAAAATTTGTTCTTCCCTCATAATTTTCCTCACAAATTTTATAATTTCTCATGCCTGCCCGGACAGCGCCAGCGGATACCGCCGTTTCGCTGCAAAGCCTGCACGCCTTACTTTACATGCTCGTGCGTAAACAGATGATACTGACAATATTCATAGTTGCCGTTACACTTGGAGCAGAAACGGAATTCCAGATCGTCTCCGTCCAGCTCCGTTCTGCCGCAGATCGCGCATTTGTGCCGCGTAATCCCTTTCGTCTGCCCTGCCGACCGCATCTTCTGATGAAATTCCTGCTGCCGCTTGATCTGCCCCACTGACAGATGCATCTTTCCTTTCGAGCGCAGGAAAAATACCAGGAAGTTCAACAGTGAGAAAATCACCACAATCCAGGTTGCGATACCACCCTGAATGCAGTTTACCAGCAAAATGATGCCGTAAACGATACC
>OJOF01002059.1_pt1 | contig 13629 bp, 9 predicted proteins | sample 1598181 | NCBI WGS metagenome assembly OJOF01 (sample SAMN01915226, study PRJEB22387) | human gut metagenome | isolation source: stool | host: Homo sapiens | place: USA
TCTTCGCCCTTGTAGACGGCACCGTCGAATTCTGCAAGAAAGGCGCAGGCAAATCGTACGTGAGCGTAACTCCCCTGAGCGAGTAAGCGTTATAAGCAACACAAGACAGGCGGCTTCCCCGACGGGAGGCCGCTTGTTTTGTGAACCCCGGAAGCGCAAGACACACGGTCCGAAGATCATAGGGCACACACACCAAAGATCATACGGCGACCAGAGGCCCCAAAGCCGTTTTTCGGCAATCGACTCCGCGGCCCGGCCCCAATACAGACAGGTAGTTGCAGATTGCGGAAAATTGATTACCTTTGTTATGCGGTACACCGTATTGCATGCGTTCTTAACATATCGAATATATAAACGATTGTATTTGTCTGCTCTGAATCTGGTAAATTTTTTGAAGACACCTTGTACAACCTCACCCGGAAGGGTATGCGTTGTTTTTCGGTGTCGCAGGTTTACCAGAACCCAGAGCAGTCGGAATTCGGCGCAGCCCTTTCTTTTTTGGCACAGAGGGTGCGCGCTGTTTTGTTGGATTTACGGGTTTACCAGAACCTCAGGAGTTACAGATTCAGCGGCACTCTTCTTCTTTGACACAAATGAGTCCATTTGTCCGCACTCCTGCCGATGCAATCGAATCATATGCGGCGGCAGGATGCTTTCCGATAATCGGATTCTTCATACAAAAGAGAGTTGCGTCACTTTTTTCCTGCCGCCGTTCTTTTTTACTTTCTCCGTCCGCAACATATTCCGCACATCCGGCCGACCGAGCAGTTCCGCCGCATAACACAAAAAAAACGGCAGCCCCTCAGAGAAGGAGTGCCGCAAATTATCCGCGCCGGCGAAACTACTTCTTCGCAGGCTCTTTTTCGACGGCCTTGAATACGGCCAGCGACTTGTCGTCGTCGAAGAAGGTCAGCTCCGAACCCTTGATTTCGAAACGGTCCACGTCATCGAGCATCTTGACGAACGCATCTTCGTACTGCATGTCGGGGCAGGCCATCCGGGTCATACCCATATTCTCGAATTCGAGTTTCTTGCCCTTCAGCTCATAGCGGCCGAAGAAACGGTTGCAGTTGGTGCGTCCGGCGACCATCGTGTCGGCGGCATTGAACTCCAGCGTGAAAAAATCCGCCTCCTGATTGATCGCCGTCGCCGGAATCGACCCCATTTGGGCGAGTTTCCAAGTCGTACCTTCGAGCGTCTTGTCCTGCGCGGCGCTTCCGCACGCAGCCATCGTAACGAGCAGCGCTGCGGCTGCAAAATACTTTTTCATCATAAATACATATAAGTTAATAACAGAACGCCGCGTGCAAAAACCGCACAAAACCTGACGGCGTCGACTCTTACGCGCCCCAAAGTTAGCAATTCCCGGCCGGATACGCAACCCCGGCGACAAAAAACACAGGCAGGTTCTCACATAGGCAGTTTTTGGGCAGCTCCCGAAAAAAAGCCATCCGGAACAAATCGCTCCGGATGGCCGCAAATCGGGCAAAGCCCCGAATTACATTTTTTTCAGATAAACCGCGATCTGCAGTTCCGTCGTTGCGTTGAACAGATCGTCGAGAATGACAGCGGGATCGAGTCCCATCATCTGCGACGGATCGAGTCCCAGCCCGCCGAGCACGTCCTTGAGCAGCTTGACATAGGGCAGCATCATGGCGCGGTCCACATACAGGCGGAACACGCCGCCCTCGAAGGTATACTTGAACGGAATGGCGTAATGGCTGTCGGTCGAAACGACACTCAGCCCCTTATAAGCGCCGAGCATCTTGTCGATCTCGGAAAGAATCTCCATCCCCTCCTGCTTCTCGATCGCCCGGATGAAATCCTTGCTGACGGCAGCGAAGAACAGGTTCGACTCCGTATAGAAACTCAGCGCGCCTTCGGGCAGGACAGCGGCGGTCTCGGCACTCGGAAATACCGATACGGCCTCGGCGAACGTCGGCGAGAAGATCGTCGTCATGATGTCGGCCCCCTCCTCGACCACCACGTCATGGTATTTGGCGGCAAACAAGCCGTCGCTATGCAGATCGAGCTGAACCAGACCGCTCGACACGAATTGCGAACCGATGGCCGACACCAAATCCAAGATGGTATTGAACGGCATTACGAACGAACCGGCAGGCATCCCCATGCTCTCCGAGAGATCGATACCGGGAATATTATCCGGATCCGTCCATGCAGCGGCTACTTCCAGATAAAGCCTCGAAGGCTCACCGCCCCACTCGTCGGGCACTTCTTTAAAGTAGTGCGGCGTATAGCTGCCGACCAATTCGGACGATACCTGCGGTTTCTTCACCTTTCCGTCGTCATCGTTACAAGCCGTAAAGGCAGCCAAGGCAGCGCACACGACAAACACGGACGCAATTTTGTGCAAGAGATTTTTCATAAGCGAGATTAGATAGTGTTAATTCAAATGTGCGGCAAAGTTATCTCCGGGGCCGATTATGAACAAATAAATTCATTCGGGGGGGGGATTTTTCAAACGGACAGCAAATTTTTCATCACGAACCGAATCGCCGGAACACAAAAAAGGCCGCGGCACTAATGCCGCGGCCGAAGCCGTTTCGCCGCCCGGACGGATTTCGAACGACTCCCCGAACGGGTTTCGAACGAATCTCCGAACGGATTTCGAACGAACCTCCTGACAGCCCGCCGACCGAACGGTTTTCGAACCATCCGCTCGGACAGATTCCGGACTGTCGTCCGGACCTATTTCGGGCGCCTTCCCGGAGGAGTTTCAGACTGCCATTCGGAGGGATTCCGCCCCACCGTCCGGACAAATCCCGGACCGCTTCCCGGAGGAATTTCAGGTCGTCATCCCGGACAGATTTCAGGTCGCCGGACGGATTTCGGGCCGCCATCCGTACGAACCCACAACTCGGACACACCGCCGCCCCGGAAATCGCACCGCAAAGCGGGCGGTATTCCCGGCGGCGCAACGTGCGGCCGCAACCGCCTTACCCAAACAAGCGGTTCAGCAGCGCCGCCAACCTGTATCCGGCTTTCAGCACCTGCGCCTCGGCGAACTCGTGCGAGAAAATGATGAAGTCGCGCGACTCCTCGTACGAAAGCGTCTGACCGGCCTTGGTCCAATCGTAGATCACGCGGCACTCGCGGGCGCTGTCGGCCAGCCAGTCGCGGGGCGTGCCTTCGGCGATATCGCGTTTTTCCCGCTTCGAACAGCGGTCGAGCTGGTGCCCGTATTCCAGATAATGCCACTTGTTGCTCAGCGTAAGCGCCCACTCGTCCCAGTAATTATGCAGCCCGTACTCCTTGCCGCTGAGCGTGAATTTGAAACTCTTGTTCCACGGATATTTCACGTGTCCCGGACAGTGCATGTCGCCGACGAGATGTACGATAAAGCGGATCGAGACCGTCACCGTCGAATCGTTTTGATTGCGGTAATCTTCCACTTTCGCAATGCAGTCGTCCAGAAAAGTCATCGCGTCGCCTTCGGGATCGGGCACGTAGTTTCCCCCGGCATCGACCTTGTTGGTGTGCCACGTGTTGGTGTGCCTGTAGGCCGGCGTGTGGCGGACCTGATCCATCCACGAGGCATAATAGACGATCGAACGGCCGCCGAGATACTTTTCGATGTTTTTCTTGGCTTTGGGCGTCAGGTTGCATTCGGCGATGTAGGCGATCGCATCGTGGCCGATTTTCCCCCAGCCGAACGCCGTCGCGCACCAACAGCTGAGCACGGCCGTCAGCAGACATACGGATAGTTTTTTCATTTCGAATTAGTTTTAAGGTGATTTCGAAACAAATATAAAGAATAGATATTAAATAAGCAACAAAAAGCAATTACAATCATTTCTTTTCACACTTTATCCTATCCATGCAAGCGATACGACGCCGGATGCGATCCGGCCCGACAACAAAAAAAGGCCGCGGCACAATGCCGCGGCCTTTCACAAAGCTGTCATACAGATCAGTACTCCATCTTGGCAAGACGCTGGTAGCTGTTGTAACGCCACTTGGCGTTCTCCTCGGCGGCGGCGAACAGCTCCTCGGCCTCGGCCGGGAACGACTTCTTGAGCGAAGTGTAACGCACCTCCTTCATCAGGAAGTCGCGGAACTTCGACCAGTCGGGTTCCTTCGAGTCCATCACGAACGGATTCTTGCCCTGCTCTTCGAGCTGCGGATTATAGTGCCACAGGTGCCAGTAGCCGCAGGCTACGGCCTCCTTGCCCACGGTCTGCGTGCGCGTCATGCCGCCCTTGATGCCGTGGTTGATACACGGCGCGTAAGCGATCACGAGCGACGGTCCGGGATAAGCCTCGGCCTCCTTCAGCACGTTAAAGAGCTGCATCTGCGACGCGCCGATCGAAACCTGCGCCACGTATACGTAACCGTAGGTCATGGCAATAGCGCCGAGGTCCTTCTTGCGGATACGCTTACCGGCCGACGCGAACTTGGCGACGGCGCCCACGGGCGTCGATTTCGACGACTGACCGCCGGTATTCGAGTACACCTCGGTATCCACGACCAGAATGTTCACATCCAGACCCGAAGCCAGCACGTGGTCCACGCCGCCGAAGCCGATGTCGTAACCCCAGCCGTCGCCGCCGATGATCCACTGCGACTTCTTCACCAGCCAGTCCTTCATTTCGAGAATGTCCTTGCAGTAGTCGCAGCCGCAGGCCTCCATCATCGGGATCAGGCGGGCCGAAACCTCGGCCGACTTGGCCGACGAACCGCGCGCGGCGATCCACTCCTGCATGACGCCCTTCAGCTCGTCCGAGCACTTCGTGCAGTTGGCGATCGCCTGCTCCATCGACTCCTGAATACGGTCGCGGAGTTTCTCGACGCCCACGTGCATACCCAGACCGAACTCGGCGTTGTCCTCGAAGAGCGAGTTGGCCCATGCGGGACCCTGTCCCTTGTCATTGGTGCAGTACGGCGTCGAAGGAGCCGAACCCGAATAAATCGAGGTACAGCCCGTGGCGTTGGCCACCATCATCTTCTCGCCGAACAGCTGCGAAATAGCCTTGATATAGGGAGTCTCGCCGCAGCCTGCGCAGGCGCCTGAGAACTCGAAGAGCGGTTGCGCGAACTGCAGGTTCTTGACGCTCTTGGTCTTGTCCACGACCTGCTTGTAGCCGATGTTCTTTACGATATAATCCCAATTCTTCTGCTGGGGCAGCTGCGATTCGAGCGGTTTCATCACCAGCGCCTTCTCCTTGGCGGGGCAGACGTCCACGCAGTTGCTGCAGCCCGTACAGTCGAGCGGCGAAATCTGGATGCGGAACTTGTAGTCCTTCGTCTCGCCCAGACCCTGCTTCCACTCTACGCCCGAAGCGGCAGCTTCGGCCTCCGTTGCGAGGAACGGACGGATCACGGCGTGCGGGCAGACATAGGCGCACTGGTTGCACTGGATACAGTTCTCGATCTTCCATTCGGGCACGTTCACGGCGATGCCGCGCTTCTCGTAGGCGGCCGTACCGTTCTCCCACGTACCGTCCTCACGGCCCGTAAAGGCCGATACGGGCAGGTCGTCGCCCTTCAGGCCGTTGATCGGCTCGACGATCTTGCGCACGAATTCGGGACACGAAGCATCCGAAACATGCACGAAGCCCTTGTCCTCGATCGAAGCCCACTCGGCAGGAATCTCGACCTTAACGACGGCATCGCCGCCGGCGTCCACGGCCGCATAGTTCATGTTGACGATATCCTCGCCCTTCTTGCCGTAGGACTTCTGGATCGCCTTCTTCATCTGCTCGACGGCCTTGTCGAACGGAATGACGTTGGCGATCTTGAAGAACGCCGACTGCATGATCGTGTTGGTGCGCGAACCCAGCCCCAGCTCGGCGGCGATCTTCGTGGCGTTGATGATATAGAAGTTGATCTTGTTCTTGGCGAGGTAAGCCTTCATGTGCGCGGGCAGCGTCTCGCAGGTCGTAGCGGCGTCGTGCACCGAGTTGAGCAGGAACGAGCCGCCGGCTTTCAGGCCCTTGAGCACGTCGTACTTGTCCACGTACGAAGGCACGTGGCAGGCCACGAAGTCGGGCGTGGTGACCAGATAGGGCGAAGTGATGGGCAGGTCGCCGAAACGCAGGTGCGACGAGGTGTAACCGCCCGATTTCTTCGAGTCGTAGGAGAAGTATGCCTGACAGTATTTGTTCGTCGTGCCGCCGATGATCTTGATCGAGTTCTTGTTGGCGCCCACCGTACCGTCGGCGCCCAGACCGAAGAAGAGCGCTTCGAACGTGCCGGGTTTGGCCAGCGAGATCTCCTCGCCCACGGGCAGCGAACGGAACGTCACGTCGTCCACGATACCCACCGTGAACTGGTTCTTGGGTTCGTTGGCCGCGAGGTTCGTGAACACGGCCAGCATCTGCGCCGGCGTGGTGTCCTTCGACGAAAGACCGTAACGGCCGCCGATGATGAGCGGCTTGTTCTTGCACGGGCAGGTGGCGAAAGCCTCCACCACGTCGAGGTAGAGCGGATCGCCGTTGGCTCCCGGCTCCTTGGTGCGGTCCAGCACGCAGATGCGCTTCACGCTTTCGGGCAGCACCTCCATCATGTATTTCACCGAGAAGGGACGGTAGAGGTGAACGGTCACGACACCCACCTTCCCGCCTTTGGCGTTCAGGTAATCGACCGTCTCCTTGAGGGTCTCGGTCACCGAACCCATCGCGATCACGATGTTCTCGGCGTCTGCGGCTCCGTAGTATACGAAAGGCTTGTACTCGCGGCCAGTGATCTTCGAAATCTCGCGCATCGCGTCTGCGACCATGTCGGGCACGGCGTCATAGAAGGGGTTGGAGGCTTCGCGGGTCTGGAAATAGATGTCGGGGTTCTGGGCCGTACCGCGCGTCACGGGGTGTTCGGGGTTGAGCGCACGCTGGCGGAAGGCCTTCAGCGCGTCGCGGTCGAGCATCGCCGTCAGGGCGGCTTCGTCGATCAGCTCGATCTTCTGGATCTCATGCGAGGTGCGGAATCCGTCGAAGAAGTGCAGGAACGGCACGCGCGACTTGAGCGCCACGATGTGCGCCACGCCCGCGAGGTCCATCACCTCCTGTACGGACGAGGTGGCGATCATCGCGAATCCGGTCTGGCGGGTCGCCATGACGTCCTGATGGTCGCCGAAAATAGACAGCGACTGCGCGGCCAGCGCGCGGGCCGACACGTGGAACACGCCGGGAAGCAGCTCGCCGGAGATCTTGTACATATTCGGAATCATCAGCAGCAGGCCCTGCGACGCGGTAAACGTCGAAGTGAGGGCGCCGCTCTGGAGCGAACCGTGCACGGCGCCTGCGGCGCCCGCCTCGGACTGCATCTCCACGACTTTCACCGTTTCGCCGAAAATATTTTTACGACCTTGTGCAGCCCACTCGTCCACGAGTTCGGCCATGGTCGAGGAGGGCGTGATGGGGTAAATCGCCGCAACTTCCGAGAACATGTATGCAACATGCGCCGCAGCGTAATTACCGTCACACGTGATAAATTTCTTTTCTGCCATTTTGTTAAAATTTTAGATGATATTGTGTGTGTTTTCTGAATTCAGGACAGAATGCGTTGCAAAGATAGCAAATCCAGCGGAAAAAACAGTCCGATTTCAGAACAAAAAATCAGGAATTTTTACCATTCGGGGTGTTAGCGGAATAACACTCAAGGCTGTTAATTTTTTAACACAAACCTGCGGAAATCACGGAGTTGCAAAACCGGTTTACCCATAGCGCGTTACCACGGCGGCACACTTTCCGGCGCTCCGCCGCGCCTCTTCCGGGGAGCGTCTCCCGGCTCCTGAACAGACGCACATTCCATGCCGTGCCAAAATAACGCAAAACAGCCTGCATTGAGCAAATTCGGGTTTAACGGATGGGTTGTTCGGGCAGTGCAATTGCAGATCGGGAAAATTTTTCTACTTTTGTTCCCCGAATTCGTTCTTTACATATCGTCATATGTCAACGATGTATTGGGACCCTAAAATCTGGTAAATTTTTTGCAATCCCGCAATATCCGTCGTACCCCGAAGGGTGCGTGCTGTAATTTGTGGGATTGAAGGCTTACCAGAGCCGTAGGGTCCACAGATTCGGCAGCACTCTTCCCGTTTTCCTGCCGCAGCACACCGGGCCATATGCGGCGGCAGGATTTATGGATTCACAATCCCCAAACTTCATAGTCACAGAATCCATCAAACAAATGAGGCGTCACTACTATTCCTGCCGCCGCTTTTTTACTATCTTTGCAGCCATATGATCGAATACAAAAAGAAAATACTGGCGAACGGACTCACGGTCGTCGTCAACCGCGACCCGGTCTCGAAGCTCGCCGCGGTAAACATCCTCTATAAAGTAGGCGCACGCAACGAAAATCCCGAACGCACGGGGTTCGCGCATCTGTTCGAACACCTCATGTTCCGCGGCACGCGCCGCATACCCAACTTCGACCTGCCGGTGCAGATGGCCTGCGGCGACAACAACGCCTTCACCAACAACGACTATACCGATTTCTACATCACCCTGCCGAAAGACAACGTCGAGACGGCCCTGTGGCTTGAAAGCGACCGCATGGAGGGGCTTGACATCACGCCCGAAAAACTCGAAACCGAGAAGCGCGTGGTGATCGAGGAGTTCCGCCAGCGCTACCTCAACCAGCCCTACGGCGACCAGCCGATGCTGCTGCGGGCGCTGGCCTACAAGGTCCACCCCTACCGCTGGGCCACCATCGGGCTGACGCCCGAACATATCGCCCAAGCGACGCTCGACGAGGTGCAGGCCTTCTACCGCGCCCACTACCGCCCTTCGAACGCCATTCTTTCGATCTCGGCCGACATCGACGAAGAGAAGATGCTCGATCTGGCCGAAAAATGGTTCGAGCCGCTCGCCAACCGGCCTGCGGCCCCGGACCACATCCGTCAGGAACCGGTCCAGACCGCACCGCGCCGCGAGGTCGCCGAGCGCGACGTCCCCGCCACGACGGTTTCGCTGGCCTTCCACATAGGCGGACGCACCTCGCCCGACTTCTACATCGCCGACCTCGTGTCGGACCTGCTGGCCGGCGGCGACTCGGCGCGGCTCTACACGCATCTGGTCAAGGAGCAGCGGCTGTTCTCGTCGGTGAACGCCTACATTTCGGGCGACGTCGATCCCGGACTCTTCGTCTTCACGGGCCAGCTCCTGCCGGAGACGACACCCGAACAGGCCGAAGCGGCCTTCCGCGCCGAAATCGAAGCGCTCCGGACCCGGCCTGCGACGGATTACGAGGTCGAGAAGGTCAAAAACAAGTTCGAAGCCAACACGCTCTTCGGCGAACTGAACGTAATGAACAAGGCGATGAACCTCGGCTTCTACGAGATGCTGGGCGACCTGCCGCTCGTCAACCGCGAGGTTGCGGCCTACCGGGCCGTCACTACCGACGACATCATCGACTTCAGCCGCCGCACGTTCCGGCCCGAAAACTGTTCCACCCTCATTTACAAAGCAAGCAAATGACACAACCGCCTCTCGTAATACCCGCGACCGTCGAGGTCCCGCAGGCCGAAAAGACGACGCTCTCCAACGGCGCCACGCTCTACACGCTCGCCTCGGACGACTTCGAAGTGCTGCGCATCACCTTCGTGTTCCGCGCCGGATCGGCCGTGCAGCGGGTTCCCTTCTCGGCATCGGCCGCGGCGAACATGCTCGCGGAAGGCACGCGCGACATGACGGCGCAGCAGATCGCCGAACAGCTCGACTATTACGGCTCCTATTTCGACGTCAACATCGACCGGGACTACGCCTATATCAGCTTCTGCACGCTCTCCAAATTCTTCGGACAGACGCTGGCCGTGGCCGAGCAGGTGCTCCTGCATCCGACATTTCCGGAGGAGGAGCTGCGCACCTACTGCGCCAAGCGCAAACAGCGGCTGGCCATCGAGCGCACGAAAGTGGACGTCGAAGCCCGCGAAGCGTTCGCCCGGACGATGTTCGGTCCCGAACACCCCTACGGCATTTCGGCCGACGAAAACGATTACGACCGCCTGACACGGGCCGACGTCGCGGAATTCTACGCCCGCCATTACACGGCCGCCAACGGCTTCGTGGTGTGCAGCGGACGCATCGGCGAGCAGGAACGGGAAGCCGTGGCCGCCCTCGCGGAACGGCTGCCGCGGTCGGAGTCCGAAACCGGGACGCCGTTTCCGGCGCCCGTAACCCGGCACGAAGCCTTCGTCGAACACCCCGGCGCCGTGCAGTCTTCGGTCCGCATCGGACGCATGCTCTTTCCGCGCCAGCATCCCGACTTCTTGGGCATGCAGGTCGTGGCGTCGGCGCTGGGCGGCTACTTTGGATCGCGCCTGATGCAGAACCTGCGCGAAGAACGCGGCTACACCTACGGCGTGGTAGCCGCCATGGTCAATTTCGAGCAGGCGGGCTACTTCGCCGTCGCAACGCAGGTCGGCACCGACGTCACACGCGACGCCCTGAGGGAGATCTACGCCGAAATCGAACGGCTGCGCACGGAACCGATGCCCGACGAGGAGCTTTTGCTGGTCAAGAACATCATGATCGGCGAGATGATGCGCATTCTCGACGGCCCGTTCGGCATCGCCGACGTCACGATCGAAAACATCCTCTGCGGCCGGGACCACACCGTCATCGGCGAGAACATCCGCCGCATACAGGCCATGACGCCCGCCGACGTACAGCGTCTGGCGCAGAAATACCTCACGCGCGAGGATCTGGTGACCGTCATCGCAGGCGACCCCGCCCCGGAGGAGCGGCAGGCCGCGGAAGAAAAGGCGGATCGCCAGTGACGCGCAGCCGAATTTCACCCCGGCGGCCGCAACAGCGCATAGACAGAACAGTAAGCGGAAGCCCCGGCCATACGGAACCGGCAACAAAAAAGCATCCCTCAACGGGATGCTTTTGGTTTGAATGCAGACACATGACACATGGTCGCAGGCGTACGACCGCACAACGTATGACCGCAGACGCATAATGCACGGTGCATGATGCACGGCGCACGGACTCCGAACGGCTACGTTCTGTTCGCCGCGACCCAGTCGGTCAGCTCCACGAAGTCGGCGACCGAAAGCTGCTCGGCGCGCTGCGTGAAGAAAGGATGCTCCGCGCCGCCGAAATTGCCGAATACCGACCGCAGCGAGTTGCGGATCATCTTGCGCCGCTGTCCGAAGGAGGCTTTCACGACCTTCACGAACAGCGTTTCGTCGCAGGCGAGCCGCTCGACGCCGTTGCGGCGCAGGCGGATCACCGCGCTCTTGACCTTGGGCGGCGGATTGAAAACCGTCTCATTGACCGTAAAAAGATATTCGATATCGTACCACGCCTGCAAAAGCACCGAAAGGATGCCGTACTCCTTCGAGCCGGGAGGTTCGGCCAGCCGCACGGCGACCTCCTTCTGGATCATACCGACGCATTCAGGCACCAGATCGCGGTTCTCCAGCACCTTGAAGAATATCTGCGAAGAGATATTGTAGGGAAAATTGCCGATGATCTTCAGCCCTCCGGGAAACCGTTCGCGCAGGTTCATCTTCAGGAAGTCGCCTTCCATCAGGCGCGGCGTGAATTCGGGGTAATGCGCATGCAGGTATTCGACGCTTTCCGGGTCGATTTCGGCCCCGTAGGTGACGATGTCGTCGCGCCTGAGCAGAAACTGCGTCAGCACGCCCATGCCGCACCCGACCTCCAGCACGTCGCAGCGCCCGGCGGCTTTCGCCCCCTGCCCGGCATCCGGCGTAACATCCGGCTCTATACCCGACACACCCTCCGGCCCTGTCTCCTGCGCAACATCCCGCCCGGCACCCGCCGCGACACCCGGTTCCGTACTCTGCACGACATCCGGTCCGGCACCCGCCGCGACACCCCGCCCGGCGGCAATTTCCGTCGTCCGGCCATCGACTGCGACTGCGGCATCCCCGGTTGCGGCCGCTGCACCCGTCTCGGCAGCGTTTCCGGTCCCTCTTTTCGCTGCGACGATTACGGCCGTCTCCGGCTCCTCCGGTCCCCTCCCAGCCGCAGCCTGCCCGTCCGCTCCGGAAAGAGCGGCAACAGCAGGAGCTGTCCGCAGCCGGGTCTCTCCGCCCGAAAGCGAGTCGCAGATTTTGCGCGCGATATTCAGATCGACCAGAAAATGCTGGCCCAGCGCCTTTTTAGCCCTTACTTCACTCATTCTATTTCAGCAATTCATAATAACAGCCGTTCCCGAACGCTCCGTCCCCGACAAAAGCGCGGTGCATCGTCCTCACGAAACGGAATCCGGCTTCGGCCAGCACCCGCTGCGAAGCGGGATTCGAGGCGTATGCGGCGGCAAAGATACGAATTATCGGGGTATTTGCGAAAACCCGCTCCGCGGCCCGCGCCACGGCGGCGGTCATAACGCCCGTCCCCGGTACGAAGCCCCGATCCAACAGCCGATTCCGGCGTTGAACCGCCCGACATCCGTCTCCGGCGCAAACCCGATGCCGCCCACGGCTTTGCCGCCGATCACTACGGCGAAATCCTCCGGCCGGGATTTGGCCGCGGCCTGCGCGATGAAGGCGTCCCCTTCGCCTCAGCCCTCTCAAAAAAAATCCGCCGGGCGCGATGTCCGGCGGATAACTCTCAGCGTTTTTGTTTACGCGATTTCTTCTTTTCCTGCCGCTCTTTGGCCCGGCGTTCGAGCCGCAGGCGACGCTGCGTCAGGCGGAATGTGTAGAGCAGGCCCACGAAACCCACGCCCAGCAGCGTAATCCAGAACCAGACGGCAATGCCCCGTTCCATATACTCCAGCGCGTAAATCACGCCCGCAACCGCCGCGATCATCATCACGAGACGGACGATCTGCATAACATTCGTTTTCCTCATATCACTCTTTATTTTACACGTTTCCGACTCCGGGCGCCGGCCGCCGCAACCGCCGCGCCGCACGGACCGGCATACAAACCCGCACGCAAAACCGCTGCACAAACCGCAGCACGGACCCGCGCGCACCGATCTTCCTCTTCCCCGCGCGCCATACGCCACAAAACGGCTGCGTCGCCCTGCCGGAAAACACGGTCTCCACGCTCTGAAACAACTGTAAAGCGCCCCGTCAAGGAATCTGGTGCCTGTTCACCTCGTCGAGGTGCCTGCACTTGCGCTTGTGGCATTCATTATACACCATACCCGCGCCGGCCAGTGCAAACAGCACCGCCACGATCAGGTCGAAAATACAGTTCTTGTTCGACAAAGCCCAGAATATATTGACACCGAGCCACACGAGCGTCACAATCAGGAAAATCACGGCAACAGTAAAAGTCTTTTTGTTCATAGGCATATTTGTTAAGTTAGTCCATTGCTCGGAACAGTGACGCAACAGCCGCGGGACAGCAGGTCGGTACAGGGCGTCAGTTACCCTGCTCGCACATGAATTTGATACGCACCAGACGTATCTCCTCCTCGGTATAGTCGGCCCCCAGTTCGTCGATGGCCGCATCGAGCGAGTCGCTCTCGGCGTCCTCCTTGAAATAGAGGTATATGTCCTCGATCTTGTCCTCGTCCATAAACTCCCGGAGGTAATAGGAGATGTCGAGCTTCGTGCCCGAATTGACGATTCCCTCGATCTCGGTCAGCAGCTCGTCGAAATCGAGATCCTTGGCACGGGCGATGTCCTCGAAATCCATCTTCCGGTCGATCGACTGGATGATGAAGATCTTGTTGCCCG
>OJOF01002071.1_pt1 | contig 13569 bp, 10 predicted proteins | sample 1598181 | NCBI WGS metagenome assembly OJOF01 (sample SAMN01915226, study PRJEB22387) | human gut metagenome | isolation source: stool | host: Homo sapiens | place: USA
TACAATTGCCATACGGTCTACTACGTCCGATTGCAGATTGGCCATTGCCACAGGGTTTAATACCGCATTGTGCTGATAGTCATTGCCAATTCTCCAATAGCCATTTCCCTGATAGTTATAACTACCGTCGGAATTATATACCGGCCACACAGGAGGCATCATCAAGGCCGACTGAACAATACCATTCGATCCGGAAGCATCCACCCGATTGGAAGTCGAATAAGAAGGAGAGAAATTAAGACCGAATTTCAGTCTTTTATATTTTCCGTCCAGATTCATACGCATGCTATATTTCTTGAAATCAGAATTGATGATAATACCTTCTTTATCATAATAATTGGCAGAAATAAAATAACCAACGGTCTTTCCTCTGCCGGAGATAGAAATATTATGGCTGGTTGTAGCCGCACTACGGAAAATTGCATCCTGCCAGTCTGTGTCCGTTAATCCCTGATCGCCGTTCAGATAAGGAAAAAGTTCTGCAGGAATCCGTTCCCATGAATTCGGACGCATACCATTAGGGTCATTGGGCGAACCACCGGGATTAGCATCCAGATAAGAATTATCATGCCCGTCTTTGGCAAACTCCGCAAACTGATAAGCATTCAACATCGGAAGTTTTTTCGAAACACTCTGGATACCATAATATCCATCATATTGTACTTTCATTTTTTCCGACTGCCCTTGTTTGGTAGTGATAATAATTACACCATTTGATCCGCGGCTACCATAAATCGCAGCAGACGAAGCATCTTTAAGTACCTCTACCGACTCGACATCATTATTATTCAGATTGGCAAAGCCACGCTCCACAGGTACACCGTCAATGATATAGAGAGGATCACTCCCCGCATTGACTGTACTGATACCACGAACACGGATACTGACACTTCCTTCCGGGTCACCGCTCGGCTGAGTCACCTGCACTCCCGGCATCTTTCCAGCTAATGCCTGACGAAAGTCGGAAGCAGAAACCTCCGCAATCTGCTCGGCTTTCACGGAAGAGATGGAAGTAGACACATCCCGTTTCCGCTGTACACCATATCCTACCACTACTACTTCATCGATCATCTTGCTGTCTTCGGTCAACGTAATCTTAGCCGTATTCTTATCTTTTGCAGAAAGGCTGACGGTCTTATAGCCAATATAGGAAATTGTCAATGTAGCCGATTCCGGTACATTCATCAACGAATATCGTCCGTCCATATCGGTAATCGTACCACTGCCCTCTCCTTTGATCTGGACACTGGCACCAATAACTGGCTCTCCCTTATCATCTACGACTACTCCCTGAACGGTACGTGTACGTTGAGCGCTTTCTTCTTTAAGCGGCTGTTTACTGACAGCAATTGTATTATCGGTCCTATTGAAATAAAGTTTTGACTGAGTAGTTATCACTCCCAGAATTTGTTTAAGCGTAGCGTTTTTTACATCAAAAGAAACATGCGGAGCGTTATTTACCGTTTCCTGATCGTAGATAAATTTAAAGTTGGTCTGTTCACTGATTTTATTGAAAACATTTTCTACCGGCTCGTTTTGTACACGGAGCGTAATGTTGTGCTCTTTCAATGTCTGAGCAGCAGTCGGAGCAACTAAAAGGAAGGTGAATAGTAAAAAAGCTAAAAACGAGCAGCTATTTCTACTTTTTCCTTTACAAATAAGAAGATTATTCATAAATTTGTGCGTTTTAGTAATTGACTAAAGTTATTAAAAACAAGCAACGTGCGATACGTTATTCATTTGGGTCGAAGCGAATGAATATCCGTCCGGGTTGCGGATAGAGGCATTCCTTAGGAGTGCTTCTATCTTTTTAGGGAGTTTCTATGAGGGTGATGCTTTCATTCTGTCCTTATTAACGGGTTAAACATTGATCTATTTTTTAATTCTCATTTTTTATAAAGAAGTATATTCCTGCCTTCTTTCTTATAATTGATATCACTGATAAATTCGATGGATTTAAGTACGGACTCCAGACTCTTATTGTCATGTTCACCGGTAATCAGATTATCAAATTCCTGTCCGGAAGCAAAGGTTATCTGACAATTATAAACACGTTCCAGTTCTTTTGCCACATCCCGGATCGGAGTACTGTTAAAACGCAGGCTTCCCTTGATCCAGACTGCTACCCCACGTTCTTCCTTCTTCTTACTATATTCACCGGAAACGGTATTTATCAGAACTTGTTCTTTTGCAGTCAATCGCATCATTGCTTCCGGCAGATCAACCTGTACTTTGCCACTCTCTACACTTACCGATACGATTTCATCCGTAGAGTAAGATTTTACATCAAACCGGGTTCCCAAAACACGAACATCCAGTCGCTTCGTCTGTACAATAAACGGCATATCTTCATTATAGGCAACCCTGAAATATCCTTCTCCTTCCAGTTCCACTTTCCGGATATCCCCTTGAAAAGAATCAGGATAACGTACTTGTGAACAAGAGTTCAACACTAATATAGTTCCGTCCGGTAATTCCACCCGTTTCTTCTCTCCAAAAGAGGTTGAGATTTCAGCGAAAGTTATCTGCTGCTCACTCATATACCGGAAATAACTGATACTTCCTGTCACGATGGCTATTACAGCCGCCACACTGGCTGCAATCGTCATTACCCGACGGAACCAGGTACGTTTCTTATGTTCAATATGTTTCAGCAACTGGCGAGCCTCCTTTTTATACTTCTCACGCTCCAAGTCAGTAACAGGCTGCTGGCTGACGGATTCCTCCCAGACTTCGGCAGACAACTCATCCAATATATCTTTATGGTCAGCATCTCTCATACTTTCCAGTAACTGCGATGCTTCCTCCCGGATGTACATATCATCCAGATAGCGACGTAATTTATTTTTTTCTGTCTTCGTATCTTTCATCATATATTCAAATAAGGGTGCTGATTTCTCCCCTTCGTATTAGTAATACACAAAGGCAGGAAACAGCTAGGGTGTGATTAACATTTATTATAAATTCAGACAAAGTAGAATCAGCAGTATGTCAGCAGAAGTACCCGAATATTTAGTCAAGTAGGCACGAATCACTTTCAACGAAACAGAAATATGCTCCTGTACGGTATTGACAGAGACTCCCAGCGCTTCCGCAATTTCTTTATGGGACATCTGCAAATCGCGGCTCATATTAAAGACTTCACGCTGACGGGGAGTCAATTGTTCCAGTGCGCGGCTAACGACATCCTTCAAATCATCGAACAATATTTTATTATTCGTTTCATTGGCCGAATCAACCGCATGAGAAAGGATATGCTCTTTCAGCTTATCTTCATTCGCCATATCCCGTATCTGATTAAGAATACGATTGCGTACAATCGTATATAAGTAGGAGGAGAAAGACGCATCCGGATTGATAAAACGCCTGCTTTGCCATACAACCGTAAACGCGTCCTGAAAAATATCTTCGGCAAACTCACGAGATTTGACGAACTTCATCGCAAAATACAGCAAGCGATTCTTATAGGCGGCATAGAGTTCGCAAAAGGCATCCTCATCGCCGTCTATCAGACGGAGAACTAACTCCCGTTCGTCCATAAGCGTGTCTGTTGCGTACATATTTTCTTTACTTTTGGGCACAAAGGTATTGTTATGATGTTACAAACGTATGTATTTTTTCTGAAATAAAAAAATAACCTTCTTTCTTATTGAGTTTCCGGCCGAGAACTTTGTGTACTCTTTAATTGTTGTCCTATTATAAAAGTGCGAACAAAGCACACAACAAAGTTCTATAAAAAAGAAAGGAAGATTATGAAAAAAGTAATCGACAGAGCTTCATCAAGAGGCTATTTTAATCATGGCTGGCTCAAAACCCACCACACATTCAGTTTTGCCAACTATTACAATCCGGAAAGAATCCATTTCGGAGCCTTGCGAGTGCTGAATGATGACAGTGTAGACCCGTCGATGGGATTTGATACTCATCCACATAAAAATATGGAAGTAATTTCCATTCCGTTGAAAGGGTATCTGAGACATGGCGACAGTGTACAAAATACGAAAACGATTACTCCCGGTGATATCCAAGTGATGAGTACGGGCAGTGGTATCTATCATAGTGAGTATAACGACAGCGATGAGGAACAATTGGAATTCCTGCAAATATGGGTATTCCCCCGAATCGAGAATACGAAACCCGAATATAACAATTTCGATATACGTCCGCTGCTGAAACCGAACGAGTTATCTCTGATCATTTCACCGAACGGCAAGACACCGGCCTCCATCAAACAGGATGCCTGGTTCTCTATGGGAGACTTCGATACGGAAAGAAGCATCGAATATTGTATGCATCAGGAAGGTAACGGAGCTTATCTGTTTGTGATAGAAGGAGAGATCAGCGTGGCCGATGAACATCTGGCCAAACGTGACGGCATCGGAATATGGGATACCAAAAGTTTCTCTATCCGCGCTACCAAAGGAACCAAACTTCTGGTAATGGAAGTACCCATGTAAAAAACATTATTTCTAGTTTTATTCTATTCTATTTAAATGAAGCGGTCCCACTCTACAGAGTGAGACCGTTTCTCATTGATAGTTATATCTTCGGATTATTTTTCCTTCCGATAATTCTCCAGTCCAGTTTGCAGGAATTCAATATATTTGGGAATGTCTTCATCGTAAGCATAAGACTTATTCAAAGGACTTCCCTGATTATCCAGCAATACATAGAAAGGCTGTGCATTAGCACCAAACTTCACACGTTGCAGATAGCTCCACTTATCACCGACTGTACGCAAAGTACGTTCCTTGCCGTTCTCTACGATTTTCATAGGTTCGGTCAACGGAGTTTTATTATCCACATACAGAGTAATCAGCACATAATCATTATTAATCAGATCACTCACTTTCGGGTCCGTCCATACAGCGGCTTCCATCTTACGACAGTTCACGCATCCATAGCCTGTAAAGTCAAGCATCACTGGTTTGCCATTCAGACGTGCATACTCCATACCCAGATCGTAGTCATCGAATTTCGCATGTACTTCATTCTTATACAGATTAAAGTCTTGCGTATGCATAGGAGGAGCAAAAGCACTCACGGCTTTTAACGGAGCTCCCCACAAACCGGGAACCATATATACGGCAAACGCCAGAGAGATAAGCGCCATAAAAAAACGAGTCACTCCCACCTTATTGTCATCATCGTCATGCGGAAACTTGATTTTACCAAGCAAATAGAAACCCAGCAATGCAAAAATGACAATCCACAGAGCGAGGAAGGTTTCACGGTCGAGTAATCTCCAGCCATAAGCCAGATCGGCAACCGACAGGAATTTAAGCGCAAATGCCAGTTCCAGAAATCCTAACGTCACTTTGATCACATTCATCCATCCGCCCGACTTCGGCATAGATTTCAGCCATGACGGGAACAGAGCAAAGAGTGTGAACGGCAATGCCAATGCAATGGCAAAACCCAACATACCGATAGCCGGAGCCACCACACTTCCTGTAGTAGAAACCTGTACAAGCAGGAATCCGATAATCGGACCTGTACAAGAGAAAGATACCAGTGAAAGTGTAAATGCCATCAGGAAGATACTCAGCAGACCGGTAGTCGATTCCGCTTTACTATCTACCGCATTGCCCCACTTTGACGGTAATCTAATCTCAAACGCTCCAAAAAATGAAGCGGCAAAGATTACCAGCATCAGGAAGAAAAGGATATTAAAGACAGCATTCGTCGATAAAGCATTGAGCGCACTGGCACCAAATATCAGTGTGATAGCCAATCCTAATGCCACATAAATAACGACAATGGAAGCACCATAAGTCCACGCATCACGAATACCTTTCTTCTTATCTTTGCTACGTTTCAGAAAGAAACTGACTGTCATCGGGATAATAGGCCATACACAAGGAGTGAACAGAGCCAGTAATCCACCCAGGAAACCTGTCACGAAAATATAAATCCAGGACATATCTCCCTGAGTATGTTCCTCGCCCAGTGCCTGCAATTCACTGATTACCGGACGCCAAAGGTCACCGGAAGCTACAGCAGGTTGAATATCGGCATTTGCATCCGTAGCAGAAGCAGGAACCAGTTCCATCATCGCAGCAGAGTCTTTGGACGCAGCAGGAGCAGTTACCTCTTCCGCCTCTTTTGTCTCCGGCTTATCAGCTTTGGCTACAGGAGCAGCCGTAGTTCCGGCCTTTGCTTCACCCGAAAACTTAAAAGGAACTTCTGTCGGAGGCAGACAACTCTCATCGTCGCAGGCTCCATATTCCAGATAACCTTCTATCGCATAAGCCCCACCAGTCAGCTTCACTTTCTGCACGAATTTGGCAGTATTCTCGAAATAGCGCACTTTCATTTCGAACAGTTTGTCGAAAGTAGCTATTTCCTTGCCGACAGGCTTCAATTTACCTACCAGTTCTACACCGGACTTCTTCTCCACATTAAATGTGGCAGAAATAGGTCCTCCGTCTCCAAGATCGGTAGAATAAACATGCCACCCTTTGTCAATGGCAGCCGTAAACACGATCTCCGCTTCTGTATCAGAAAGAGAGTTCAGTTCTGTTTTAAACTTTACCGGATCTTTAATCTGCGCCTGCAATGTATAGGCTACAAAGCTTAAAAGCAGAAAAGAAATTAATTTTCTCATTTTCATTATTGGGGGTTATAATTCATAATCCACGCATGCACGACTGTCCTTTGCTTCAGCTATAATCTTTCCGGCTGCCACATGATCAGGGTGTGTTGCATAGAACTTCACATCCTCCAGCGTGTCAAATTCGCTATAGAGAGCTATATGCCAAGCCTCTCCCGGATTCATATTCAGTCCGACCTCAATCTTACGGATCACTGAAATCTTGGCGGGGAGCGCTTCGATAGCTTCCTTAAATTTATTCATCACTACGAGTTTCTCCGCTTCGGGAACTTCGTCTTTTAACTTAAATAATACAATGTGTTTCACCATTACGTTGTTATTTTAATGAATTGTTTCTATATTTGTCTTGTCAATGCATTACATTACTAATGCAAAATTACTCTATTTGGTTCAAATAACACTATAAAGAGATGTTAATAATAGGAATAGCAGGTGGAACGGGCTCCGGAAAAACCACCGTCGTACGAAAAATAATAGAAAGCCTCCCCGTTGGAGAAGTAGTACTATTACCTCAGGATTCATACTACAAAGACAGTAGTCACGTGCCGGTTGAAGAACGTCAGAATATCAACTTTGACCATCCGGATGCTTTTGAATGGAGCTTGCTTTCCAAACATGTGATGATGCTGAAAGAAGGAAAAAGCATCGAGCAGCCGACCTATTCTTATCTGACTTGTACCCGCCAACCGGAAACCATCCACATCGAGCCTCGTGAAGTCGTCATTATTGAAGGTATCCTTGCCTTGTGCGACAAGAAGCTACGCAATATGATGGACCTAAAGATATTTGTAGATGCCGATCCCGATGAACGCCTGATACGTGTCATCCAAAGGGATGTCATCGAAAGAGGACGGACAGCGGAAGCTGTCATGGAACGCTATACCCGCGTTCTGAAGCCGATGCACCTGCAATTCATCGAACCCTGCAAACGCTATGCGGACCTTATCGTTCCGGAAGGCGGCAGCAATGCCGTAGCTATCGATATATTGACAATGTATATCAAGAAACATTTGAGAAATGAAGAATGAAAGATAAAGAGTTCAGAATGAGTGCCAAGACACTGATCCTCCCCTTGTTTCTTATACTTTTGTGCTGTGTATTCGGATGCCGGAACAAACATCATGGCGAAAAGAATGAAACGGCACGTGATCTTCCGCAGATTAAAGACAGTGGGGAACTGGTAGTGCTGACACTCTATAGTTCTACTTCATATTTCATTTATCGCGGACAGGAAATGGGATTCCAATACGAACTCAGTGAACAGTTCGCTAAAAGTCTGGGACTGAAACTCAGAATCGAGGTAGCCAGAAATGTCCGTGAATTGATTCAGAAATTACAGTCAGGCGAAGGAGATATGATCGCCTACAACCTGCCGATTACCAAAGAATGGAAAGACAGCCTTTTGTATTGCGGAGAAGACATAATCACCCATCAGGTTATCGTCCAGCAAGGAAATGGAAAGCATAAACCATTGAAAGATGTAACGGAACTTATCGGCAAAGATATATATGTCAAACCAGGCAAATATTACGATCGCCTCGTGAATCTGAACAACGAACTGGGAGGTGGTATCCATATTCATAAAATAACGGGAGATAGCGTTACCACGGAAGACTTAATCACCCAGGTAGCACAAGGTAAGATTCCCTATACCGTAGCCGATAATGATTTAGCCAAACTGAATAAAACTTACTATCCCAATCTGAATATCGATCTTTCTATCAGTTTTGACCAGCGTTCTTCATGGGCTGTACGAAAAGACAGTCCCGAACTGGCAGCCGCCGCCACAAACTGGCATAAAGAAAATATGACCTCTCCTGCCTATACGGCAAGTATGAAGCGTTACTTCGAGAATAGTAAAATGATGCCCCACTCTCCTATTCTTTCACTTAAAGAAGGAAAAATATCACATTACGACGATTTATTCAAGAAATACGCCCAAGAGATCGGATGGGACTGGCGAATGCTGGCATCCCTCGCCTATACAGAATCAAACTTTGACACAACAGCCGTATCTTGGGCAGGAGCCAAAGGATTGATGCAATTGATGCCTGCCACTGCACGCGCAATGGGCGTACCCGCAGGTAAAGAACAAAACCCGGAAGAAAGTATAAAAGCAGCCGTTAAATACATTGCCGCCACAGACCGAAGTTTCAATATGATCCCTGACAAACAGGAACGGCTCAACTTCATACTGGCTTCTTACAATGCCGGCCTAGGACATATCTACGACGCCATGGCATTAGCAAAAAAATACGGAAAGAATAACCTCGTATGGAAAGACAACGTCGAAAACTTCATCCTGCTCAAAAGCAATGAGGAATACTTCACCGATCCTGTTTGTAAAAATGGATATTTCCGTGGCATAGAAACGTTCAACTTCGTACGTGATATTCAGTCCCGGTTCGAATCGTACAAAAAAAAGATAAAATAAGTAATAAGTATCAGGTAATAGGTAATAACCGTAGCTTATCAATAGTGTATCCGCACGGCTTATTACCTATTACTTATTACCTATTACTTATTTACTACTTGTTTCTGCCCGTCAAAAGGCTAACCACAACAATAGCCAGTATAGACAATGGTAATGCAAAGAGAATAGGGTCAATTACCGGAAACGGATATGTCTCAATCAATACATCCTTGCCAAACAGGAATTTACATATTCCCATTGCGGCAGCTTCTTTCTGATGAAGGAATATTAATGCAAAAGCACTGCCTAAAGTTCCTACCCAGAGACTTGCCATAACTCCCTGTTTCGTCGCTTTCTTCCAGTACAATGCACAAAAGTAGGCAGGAAGAAATGCAGCAGCACAGATACCCATGAAAATAGAAGTTCCGCGAGCGATAATATCGTGAGGCAGCATATAACAAATAATATAGCTGACCAAAATAGAGAAAAGTACTCCCAAACGAATCACATTTGTCAATTTGCCACGAGAACGGGGCTTATAAGTACCATAAATATCAGAACCAACCGATGCTCCCATTGTGTGGAACTGCGAACTAAGCGTAGACATACTTGCAGAAAGGATACAGAGCATAAACAAAGCGGCAAACCAGTCCGGCATAGCTTTATTGATGAAATAAGGAATGATTTTATCAATATCCTGTATCACTTCCGTAGCAACAGCTCCTTCTGTCTTCAAGAAGAAAAGATTGCTTAATGCACCGGCATGATAGATAGCTCCTACCGTTATAATCAGGAAAAAACAACCGATAAATACGCCACGATTCAACTGTTTGCTACTTTCTACCGTCATAAAACGTACCACCAACTGAGGCTGTGCAAGGCAACCGATTCCTACTCCCAAAATAAGAGAGGTAACCAATGAGTACCACTGCGGAGAACCTGTCACAGGCATTGCGGTCCATCCCTGATGCCCCAATGCCTTGAACTTTTCCGGAACCAGAGGGGCTATATTTGTCAATTCCTTGTTTGCTTCCGTAAAACCCATGCCAAGCACCTGATACAAAGAGAACAACAGGAACAACATACAGCCAAACATGATAACTGCCTGTAAAGCATCCGTATACATCACCCCCTTCATTCCTCCCGCAATCACATACGCAGCAATGACTAACGTAAATATCAGCAGAGATATATTAAAATCAATCTGAAAAATCTGTTCAATAAATACAGCGCCCCCTTTCATTACCACAGCAGCGTACAGCGGCATACCTATAAATATGACGGCTGCAATGAACACCTGTATATTACGGGAACGAAAATGACGGCCTAATAACTGCGGAAAAGTGCTGACATTCAGTTTTGCTCCCATGCGCCGCGTACGCAAACCGAAGAATATGAAGGCGATAACTACCCCGACAAACATATTGAGGAAACACAGCCACTGAATACCCATACCGAAAGCAGCCGCTACTCCGCCAAAACCAACTATAGCAGACGCAGAGATAAACGTAGCACCATAAGAAAGCGCCATCACTATCGGATTCATCTGACGTCCGCCAACCAGATAATCACTGGTATTCGTAGTCTTCTTATATCCTAAAAAACCGAGGTAGGCCAATGACAGCAGATAAGCTATCACAATCAAGCCAAGAGTAAATGTATTCATCGCGTTTCGTCTTTATCGTCGTCCTTATTCCAATATTTCAGCCCAAACCAGGCAGCAAAAATCACACATATCACTGAGAGGATATATGGCAAGACTATAAAAGGGTCATCTATTCCAAACATTTGCGTATCAGATTTTAATCAATTAAGCCGCAAATGTAAGGAATTTATTGAAAAGACAAAACTTTTGTTTACTAATACTGATTATAATGTATCTTTTTCTCGTCATATTTCTGTTTCGGCTGCTCTTTTGTTGCAGGATAGCCGAAAGGGATGACACAAAGAGGAAGAATATTCTCGGGCAGGTGGGTATATTTGCGAACGACTTCCATACGATCTTCATACGGATAAGCAGCTGTCCATACAGCACCCAGCCCCATACTTTCAGCAGCCAGCAAAATATTCTGTGCTGCAGCAGAACAGTCTAAATACCAATAAAAAGAACGGGCAGAATCACCACAGACAATAATCGCATTACGGGCTTGTGTCAACATCTTGGCATAAGGAAGAGCCGCCGCCATAGAATCCAGTTTCGCACGGTCGGAAACAACCACAAACTCCCAGGGACGAACATCCTTTCCCGATGGAGCAGACATTCCAGCACGAAGCATTAAATCAATTTTCTCTTTCTCTACCCCTTTATTCAAGTAAGTACGCACGCTCTTACGCTCAAAGATATTATCCAAAGCGGCATTTCCGGTGCCGGTTGTTCCTTTTTCCTCTTTTGAGGAAGAACACGAGATCATAGCAGTCATTGCCATGAGCATACACAAGAAAGAAAAAATCTTTTTCATTGTGACAAGTCTTTAAAATAGGTTTAACTTATTTTTCTGGGCTTCTTCCAACGATACTGTTTCACGGCGTAATAGTCCGCTCTTCTCACGAAGTGCCTGATATTCTGCATCTAACTCATTAATCAGTTCGGCTTTCATCTGCGAATTCAACAGCCGGGAAGCAACACTGGCATTCTGAGAAGCATCTTTCAGATGTACAACCGGTGCATGATATACAGGTGCGATTTTCAGTGCCGTATGCATCTTTGAAGTAGTGGCTCCGCCAATCAACAGAGGAATATCCAGTCCGGCTTTCTCCAGTTCGGCAGCCACATGAGTCATTTCTTCCAGAGAAGGTGTGATCAAGCCACTCAAACCGATCATATCGACTTTTTCTTCGATGGCACGCTGAACAATGGTTTCTGCCGGAACCATCACTCCCAAGTCAACTATATCATAACCGTTGCACGCCATTACGACGGCAACTATATTTTTTCCGATGTCGTGCACATCCCCTTTTACGGTGGCAAGCAGAACTTTTCCGGCAGAAGATGATCCTTCCACTTTTTCTGATTCAATGATCGGTTGCAGTATAGCTACGGCTTTCTTCATAGTACGGGCAGTCTTCACGACCTGAGGCAGGAACATTTTTCCTGCGCCAAAAAGCTCGCCGACATAATTCATTCCATCCATCAACGGACCTTCAATTACATCTACAGCTTTATCATATAAAGGTAAAGCTTCCGCTAAATCCTGTTCCAGATAATCACCGATTCCTTTCATCAAAGCATATTTCAAACGCTCTTGTACGGATTCTTCTCTCCATGCATCCTGCTTCACAGCTGCCTGAGCGGAAGTACCGCCCATCGTTTCTTTCAATGCTTCCGCCAGTTCTATCAGACGCTCGGCAGCATCGGGACGACGATTCAAGACAACGTCCTCTATCTTTTCCAGCGTATCTGCAGGAATATCACTGTAGAGTACGGAAGTTCCCGGATTGACGATTCCCATATCCATCCCTTGCTGGATGGCATGATAAAGGAATACCGCATGCATTGCTTCACGAATATAATTATTGCCACGGAAAGAGAAAGAAAGATTGCTCACTCCACCGCTGACGTGTGCACCGGGAAGATTCTTCCTGATCCATCCGGTAGCTTCTATAAAGTCTACGGCGTAATTGTTATGCTCTTCGATTCCTGTAGCCACCGCAAGCACATTCGGGTCGAAAATAATATCATGAGGATTGAATCCAACTTTATCAACCAGCAGACGATATGCACGTTCGCACACTTCTATCTTGCGGGCAGCAGTATCCGCCTGTCCTTTTTCATCAAAAGCCATCACGACAGTTGCCGCTCCATATTGCTTGATGATCCGGGCATGCTCCAGAAATACTTCCTCCCCTTCCTTCAGAGAGATCGAGTTTACGATTGATTTGCCTTGCAGGCATTTCAATCCGGCTTCGATCACTTCCCATTTGGAAGAGTCGATCATAACAGGTACACGGGCTATTTCCGGTTCGGACATGATGAGATTCAGAAAAGTGGTCATCTCAGTCCGGGCATCCAGCAGACCATCATCCATATTAACGTCAATAACCAAAGCTCCGTCTTCTACTTGCTGACGAGCTATGGAAAGGGCTTCATCATATTTCTTTTCATTAATCAGACGAAGAAACTTGCGTGAGCCTGCTACGTTGCAACGCTCACCTATATTCACAAAGTTGATTTCCGGTTTCACTTCCAGCAGTTCGAGTCCGGAAAGCCACATACAATCCGGATTGGGTGCCGGAACATGAGGTTTGGCACCTGCTATCAGTGCCTGATATTCTGCAATGTAGGCATCTGTCGTACCACAACAACCACCGATAATATTAACCAATCCTTCCTGAATATACTCCTTCACTTCATGAGCCATATCTGCGGGAGTCTGGTCATATTTCCCCAGACTATTCGGAAGGCCCGCATTAGGATAAGCACTGATATAATAAGGTGCACGCGAAGCCAACTGTTCAAGAAAAGGCTTCAACTGACGGGCACCAAAGGAGCAATTCAATCCGACTGAAAATATATTGGCATGCTGCACAGAAGCAAGGAAAGCTT
>OJOF01002120.1_pt1 | contig 13372 bp, 10 predicted proteins | sample 1598181 | NCBI WGS metagenome assembly OJOF01 (sample SAMN01915226, study PRJEB22387) | human gut metagenome | isolation source: stool | host: Homo sapiens | place: USA
TCTGCCGTACCTCGCTCGCCGTATCGGCACTTAGAATTATGCGGTATTGCCTTAAAGTTTTTCGCCAGGCCTTTTTTCAAAAAGGCCGAAAAGACTCCCCGTAACTGCCTTAATAGAACCCGTAACTCGGCAAAATCTTGGTGCTCTGCGCCCACAGGGTCGGCACGGGCAAGCCGGACAGAACGGGATAGAACCAGGCAAAGCACACCAGCGCCGCAATGCACAGCCCCGCGCCAATCTTTTTGGCGCGGTCCTGCCGCTTCATCTGCGTTAAAACCAGCACAATGGCCGTCAACGCAAAGACCGAGCTGGGGAAGTAATGGTACATGAAAGTGCAGCGCGATACCAGCATCCAGGAAAGCAATTGGCTGGCGTACAAGATCAGAACGCCCGCTCCCTTTGCCGTGCCGCGAGCCGAAACCTGGCGCCACAGCAGCAGCAAAATGCAGAACAGCCCCGCCCAGCAAATGACCGGGTTATAAAAACCCGCAATGCTGCCCTGAAGCCCAGCTTCCAGGTAAGAATTTTTGTAATACCACACTGGGCGCAGGTCCAGCAGCCAGGTGTACCAGCGGCTTTCAAACGGGTGGGTTGCTTTCAGGGTGGAATGGTACCAGTACATGTAGGTTTGGCAATCCCACCAATCCCGCAAACCAAAGGTAGGGTCTTTCCACCAATAAGGCAGGTAGGATGCAAGATAAATCAGGAACGGCACAACGATGTAAAACGCCACACCGCCCACAGCAGCCATCCGGAATTCTTTCCAGAAGCCCGGCTGTTTTTGCTTCCAGCGGGCATACAGCACACCCAGGTACAATACCGCAAGCCCTGCCCCGGCATAAATTCCGGTCCACTTGGATGCACACCCAAGCCCAAATGCCACGCCGCCCAGCGCCATGGGCAGCAGCGAGCCGTTTACGCCGTTTTGCAGCACGCTCTGGCAATACCATACCATAAAATATGCGCCTAACAGGATAAAGAACGTACCGTAAATATCGATTGTGGCAATGCGGCTTTGGGAAAATCGCATGAACCCAGCGGCAATCAGCGCACCTGCCATGGCCCCGGCCCAGCGTTTGTGGGTCAGACGGCGGGCAAAGCACCACATCAGCGGCACCAGCATCACGCCGAACAGCGTTCCGGCACAGCGCCAGCCAAAGGCTGTCATTCCAAAAATAGCAATGCCCAGCATGATAAAATCTTTGCCCAGCGGCGGGTGGGTGGTTTCGTATGCCGTCATGCGGTGCAGCATTTCGTACCCAGTACGGCCATGATAGATTTCATCGAAATACATGCTGTTCAGCTGGCTGATGTTATCTGGCACTTCGCTCTGCTCATCAAACAGGGCATCGCCGCCCGTTACCGGCACCAGCGCACCGGTGGCATCCCGCAGGGCCAGTTCAAACATCTGCGCATTTTCAATCGTTGCGGTCAGGGTCTGCCCTGCCGGTGCCGTGATGGCCGTTTTGGTCCAGCAGAACGGCGTTGCATAGCTCAGTTCCTTCTGGTACAGCTCATTGCCCGCTGCATCCGTGATGCGCAGGCTGCCGCCGGTGGAAATGCCGGGGTACACCCAGATTTCCACCGCGTCCTGCTGCGGGGTAAAGTCGATGGTTGCCGTGCTGTCCGTAGCATCCACAGGGTTCTGCGGTGCTTTCATGCTGCCAAGGTAGGCAAAGCTCACCACAGCAACGATCAACGTCAGCGCTGCCAAGGCTTTCTTCTCTTTAGCCGTCCAGGCAGGCTGCGGATCAATGCGCAGGGGGCACAGTTCCAGCTTTTTCTGCACTGTTTTTGTTTTATCTTTTTCGATGGTTTCCACTTTTGCCAGTGGAGAAATCGCTCCATGGCGGCAGATGGCCCACGCGGTGAAAGCCAGCAGCACAAAGGCTGCCGTTTCGGCAAAGCCGACTGCCATGGCAAACTCGCGGCTGGTATCGCTGCTGAGCCACTCGTCATCGCTGCCTACCAGGGTATACACAGTTTCCAGGTTCAAGAAGCCCGTTATCGACAGACCAAACCCGGCGCCATACAGACGGATGTCATTCCAGCGCGCCGCAGCAAGCAGTACCAGCAGCATGCCCAGCACCAGGTAACGCTCGTGCATGCAATGGGCAAAGGTAAAAATTCCCACCGTGTAAAACGCTGCCAGCAGCAGCGGGGAAAAACGCCCCGCCCGCCAGCTGATGACCGCCAGCACCACAAGCAGCACCGTGATAACAGCGATGTTGAAAATGCCCAGCACTTTCCAGCTCAGGTTAAACACCGGGCAAGCATCCAGCGCCTGCCAGTTGCCGCCCAGCGCTGCAAACCAGTTGAACGCATTGATGGTGGCATACTGGTAGCCAGACGCCGTGGTGATGTACTTATCGATCAAGGACGGCACCAGATTTTTTGCCCCGTAAAACGGCAGGCCCGCCAGCAGCGGCGGCAGCAAAGCCAGCGCAGCACCGCCAAAAATCTGGCCGACCGATTTCAGCGGGCTTTTGCCATCCCGCACGGCATCCGCAATAGCCACCAAAAAGCAGACGGCCAGCACCGGCCCAGCCAACAGTGCCTGCGGCTTGATGGCCAGCGCCACGCCGTACAGCACCGCAGCGAGCAGGTAGCGGCGCTCTTCCAGCAGCCAGAAGCAGAGCAGCAGCGGCAGCGCAAAAGCCCCATCGATCTGCTTCCAGATGCCGGTATCAAACAAGGTCAGCGGGCAGAACGCCGCAAACAGCACCAGGCAGCGCTGTGCCCTGCCCTGCCCCATATACCGGCGGCTGATATGGTCCAGCAGCACCACGGCGGCACAATCACAGATTGCGGGGATCAGTGCCAGCAAAAAATAGGTCCAGCGGGATTCATAGCTCAGTTGGAGCGCCTTGCGCACCAGGCTGACCAGCCCCAGCACAAGGATGTAGCCGGGCGGGTAGTCCGCAAAATAATCGGCGCTGTAAAAGGCCGCAGGACCTTCGCTGGCCAGCTTATCCCCCCAGGCTACAAAGCAGCTCATATCATAGGTGTAGCCTTCAGTAACAAGGGCCAGCAGCAGGCGCGCGGCAAGCGCTGCGGCCAATATAATATACAGCGTTCGCTCTTCCTGTTTGGTTCTGGTATTTGTCATTCTGAACTCTCCAGATAATGCAGCGTATTTGCCGCTGCAATAAAATAAGGAACTGGAAGCAGAGGCAGATGCTTCCCTGTTTCCAATTCCTTTGTTTTGCCGTGATTGTGCAGTAATAATTATAGCTTGGTCAGCTGCGGGCCCTTGGCGGTGTCCATCACATTCCAGCCCAGCTCAGTGATTTTGGCGCGCAGAGCATCGGCGCGGGCAAAGTCCTTGGCCTTTTTGGCTGCGGCGCGCTCTTCCACCAGCTGCTTCACTTCGTCGGGGGCTTCCTCGGCCTTGCGGTTGTACATCAGGCCCAGCACACCGGTCAGCTCGTCAAACGTGGCGGCGGCCTTTTCCAACGTAGCCTTATCGGCAGCATCGGACATGGTGTTGATGTCCTTGACGAACTCAAAAATGGCGGCCAGAGCATCGGGTGTGTTCAGGTCGTCATCCATGGCGGTCTTGAACTTTTTGCGTGCTTCTTCGCACTTTTCAGTCAGGGCAGTGTCAGTGCCATGGGCATTGCGGATGGCAAAATCCAGGTTATCGCGGCAGGTGTACAGGCGCTCCAGGCTGTTCTTGCAACTCTCGATCAGGTCCACCGTATAGTTCAGCGGCATGCGGTAACCAGCGGTGAGCATAAAATAACGGATTGGCTCATAGCCGTACTTATCGGCAATTTCACGCACGGTAAAGAAGTTGTTGGCGCTCTTGGACATCTTCTGGTTGTTGATGTTCAAAAAGCCGTTGTGCATCCAGTAATGGCTGAAGGTGCAGCCGTTGGCGCACTCCGACTGTGCAATCTCGTTTTCGTGATGGGGGAAGATCAGGTCCTGGCCGCCTGCATGCAGGTCGATGGTCTTGCCCAGGTGCTTACGGGCCATGGCGCTGCACTCAATGTGCCAGCCCGGACGGCCCTGGCCCCAGGGGCTGTTCCAGGAAGGCTCGCCCGGCTTGGCGGCCTTCCAGACAGCAAAATCTGCGGGGTCTTCTTTCAGGTCGTCATCCATCTGGCTGCGCAGTTCGCGGTTGCCGCTTTCCAGGTCGTCCAAGTTCAGGTGGCTCAGCTTGCCGTAACCGGGATCAGACTTAACGCGGAAGTAGACATCGCCGTTGTGGGCAACGTAAGCATGTCCGGATTCGACCAGGTCCTTGACGATCTTGATGATCTCACCGATATGCTCGGTTGCGCGGGGGCGCACGGTGGGGGTCTTAACGTTCAGGCCCTCGGAATCTTTGATGTACTCGGCCTCGAACTTGCGGGCAACCTCCTGCATGGTGGTGCCGTCCGCCTGGCCTTTTTTGATCAGTTTATCGTCAATATCGGTGATATTGGAGACATACAGCACCTTGTTGCCAAGGTACTCCAGATAGCGGCGCAGCGTGTCAAACACGATCATGGGGCGCGCATTGCCGATATGGATATAGTTATACACCGTAGGGCCGCAGACGTAAATGCGATAAACGCCCGGCTCCTGCGGGATAAAATCTTCCTTTTTGCGGGTCATGGTATTAAAAATCTGCATGGACAGGAACTTCCTTTCCCAACTTTGCTGGTACGGCGCGGCTAAACCTGCAAACCGTTCAGATTTATTATAGCCGCCCTGATAAGCGGTTGCAAGGGGGCAGCATCATTTTGCCTGCATAAAGCAGGAACGATTCTGCCACAGGTAGATGCAGCCGGAAAGTGCGGTAACGGCAGCAACGGCCCAGCACAGCACCTGGGTGGTAAAGCTGATAACCCCAACGCCGTCCGCCGGGGCGAGCGCCATGGCAAAGTAATAGAAGATGATGGTGACCATCTGCAGCACGGTTTTGACCTTGCCCCACATGTTTGCGGCAATGACGGTACCGGACTCTGCCGCAATCATGCGCACACCGGCCACAGCAAACTCGCGGAACATGATGATGGCCAGCACCACGGGGGAGCAGACACCGTCCACCACCATATAAATAATGGCGGCGGTGGTGAGCATTTTATCAGCCAGCGGGTCCATAAACTTGCCAAAGTCCGTTACCAGGTGGTTCTTGCGGGCCAGGTAGCCATCCAGGAAATCCGTAAAGCTGGCCACAGCAAACAGAATGCCCGCTATCAAGGCATACGTTGCATTGAACTGGGGCGTGCCCATGTGGCTCATGGCAGCAAATACCATAAAGAACGGCACCATGATGACACGCATCATCGTTAATTTGTTAGGCAGATTCATGGTTTATTCCTCCACTTTGCTTTCCGCATAACCATAAAGATCATAAGTATCGGCATCGGTGATGGTAACGTTATAGAACGCGCCGGCTTCCAGCGGGGTATCTGCCGGGGTCATGATGCTGCCATCAATTTCCGGGCAGTCTGCTGCGGAGCGCAGCAGGTACATGCCGGTTTCATCGTCCACGCCATCGCAGATGCACTCATAGGTCTTGCCGACCTTTTCTGCTTCCTTTTCCGCGCTGATCTCGGCCTGCAGCTCCATAATGTGGTCTGCGCGGCGCTGCTTGACTTCCTCGTCAATCTGGTTGTCCATCTTGGCGGCCACGGTGTTTTCCTCGGCGGAATAGGCAAAGCAGCCCAGGCGGTCAAACTTGACGGTTTTGACAAAGTCGCACAGCTCGCTGTACTGTTCCTCGGTCTCACCAGGGAAACCTGCAATCAGGGTGGTGCGCAGCGTGATGTTGGGGATGGCCGCGCGCAGGCGGCGGATGGCATCCTCAATTTCTTTGCGGCCGCCGCGGCGGTTCATGTTTTTCAGCACCTCGTCATCGCAGTGCTGGATGGGCAGATCGAGATACGGTACAACCTTATTGTTGCGCACAAGGGCTGCGATGAATTCATCGGAGATACGCTCCGGGTAGGCGTACAGCACACGGATCCAGCGGATGCCTTCAATGGTGTTCAGCTTATCCAACAGTTCGCAAACTGCGCCGGGTTTGCCCCAGTCCTCGCCGTAAGCGGTGGGGTCCTGCGCCACCAGGATCAGCTCTTTCACGCCCTCCCCGGCCAGCCAGCGAGCTTCGGCAACACAGTCGTCAATGGGGCGGCTGCGCAGCGGGCCGCGGATGAGCGGGATGGCGCAGTAATGGCAGCGGTTGTTGCAGCCTTCGGCAATTTTCAGGTAAGCATAGTGGCGCGGCGTGCTGATAACACGGGCACCGCCCAGCTCCATATCGCATTTGGGGCCATAGCTTTCCACCTGGCCCGCGCCGTTGGCGGTCAGGCGCTCCACAATGGCGGGCAGAGCGGCGTTGGAGCCAATGCCCACAACGGCGTCCACTTCCGGCATTTCGCTCACAATCTGGGTTTTATAGCGCTCAGCCAGGCAGCCGGTCACGATCACCTTCAGGTTGGGGTTCTGCTGCTTATACTGGCAGGCCATCAAAATGTTTTCAATGGCTTCCTCTTTAGCAGACTGGATAAAGCCGCAGGTGTTGACAATAATAATGTCCGCCTGTTCGGGGTCCGCAACCGTCTGGTGGCCCGCCTTGATCAGCGCGTGGCAGAATACATCAGCATCGACCTGGTTTTTGGGGCATCCAAGGGAAATAATTGCAATATTCATGTATGGTTGTTCCTGTCTCTCTTTTCAGTATGTTATGTTGGGCTCTGCCGCTTGCTTGGGCAAAATTCAGGCAAAGCTATCCGTTCGGTGCATTGATACCACAATGCCGCAGGAGCATTTTTTGCCCCTGCGGTGTGTACTTTTTTGTGTTACGCTTCGGTTTCTTCTGTCTCGGCATCTGCCAATGCCTGGCGGATCACGCTGTGGGAGAACCCGCGCCGTGCCAAAGCAGCAGCTACCTGCTGCCATTTGCCCTGTGCCAGCTTTGCGGCATAGTGGCGTTCCACCAGTGCGCGGGCATTGGCCAGCTCCGGGTTTTCCTCCTCGTCCTCCTCGCTTTGGGCAAACAGAGCTTCCACCGCTTCGGCGGCCGCGCCGCGGTCAATGCCTTTGGCGTGCAGATCATCTAGAATTGCACGGCGGCTCTTGCGCTTGCGCAGCAGCTCCGCCGCACGGCGGCGGGCAAAACCGGCGTCATCCAGCAGGTTCAGCTCCTGCATTTTTGCCACGGCGGCGGCAGCGCTGTGGGGGTCAAAGCTGCGGCAGAGCTTTTGATAAAGCTCCCCGGCTGCATGGTCCCGCAGGGCCAGCAGGTCCATGGCTTTATCCACAGCCTTGCGGGTGTCGCTTTTGGTCTGCAGGTCATGGATCTGCCATTCTTCCAGCTCATCCCCGGTATGCAGCCCCGCCATGGCAAAGGTGTCCTCGTCCAGCGAAAAGGCAAACTCGCCGTCAAAGAACAGCGCATAGCGGCCTCTTTTTGTTTCTTTTACCTGTGTCAGCTTCGGCATTGCTTATTCGTCAACCATGATGTCGAGGTCCATCTCGCTGCCGGTGGTCTTGGGTGCATCCGCCATGGGAGCGGCAGGGGCATCTTCAGCGGCAATGGGGGTAACAGCCGGCTTCTCCAGCGGCTTCACGGTTCCCTTTTTGCCGGCCGCCAGCAGACGGTCCGCATTTTCGCGCACCTGCTTTTCAATCTCAGCAGCCACATCAGGGTGTTCTTTCAGGTAGAGCTTGGCGTTATCGCGGCCCTGGCCCAGGCGGATATCGCCATAGTTGAACCATGCGCCGCTCTTTTGCACAATGCCCAGCTTAGCACCCAGATCGATCATTTCGCCCAGTTTGGAGATTCCCTCGCCGAACATGATGTCAAACTCGGCCTCACGGAACGGGGGTGCCACTTTGTTCTTGACGATCTTGGCGCGGGTACGGTTGCCGATAAAGGAACCGCTGGCGTCCTTCAGGCCCTCAATGCGGCGCACATCAATACGTACAGAGGAATAATATTTCAGGGCGCGGCCGCCGGTGGTCACTTCAGGGTTGCCGTACATCACACCGACTTTTTCGCGCAGCTGGTTAATAAAGATGCAGACGGTGTTTGTTTTGCCGATGATGCCGGTCAGCTTACGCAGAGCCTGGCTCATCAGGCGGGCCTGCAGGCCAACGTGGGAATCGCCCATTTCGCCTTCAATTTCGGCTTTGGGCACCATGGCAGCAACAGAGTCCACAACAATAGCGTCAATCGCGCCGGAGCGTACCAGAGCTTCGCAGATTTCCATGGCCTGCTCGCCGGTATCCGGCTGGCTGACCAGCAGGCTGTCAATGTCAACGCCAAGGGCGCGGGCATAGGTGGGATCCAGGGCGTGCTCAACGTCGATAAAGGCAACCTCGCCGCCCAGCTTCTGGGCTTCAGCCAGAACATGCAGAGCCAGGGTGGTTTTACCGGAAGATTCCGGCCCATATACCTCAATGATGCGTCCGCGTGGCAGGCCGCCGATGCCCAGCGCCAGGTCCAGCCCCAGGCTGCCGGTGGAAATGGCATCCACCTGCATGGCAACGTTGGTCCCAAGCTTCATCACGGCGCCTTTGCCAAACTGCTTTTCGATCTGGGCCAGTGCCGTCTCCAGCGCTGCCTTTTTATCCCCTGCCGGGCCGGTGGGGAGCTGCTTGGATGAACTTTCCTTTTTTGCTGCCATAAGTTTATATCTCCTTATCTGAGCGATCGTGCGTTGTATCCCATATGCACCACAGGCAACTGCGGTGCTGTTTTTATTTTGTACGGCAGGTGCGCCGCTATCCAAATGGTCGTCCTGCGTTTATCAGGTATTATTATAACCAATCGCGGCACGAATTACAACCATTTGTTGTCATCTTTTCAAAATTTTCTTCGCATTTTCCACATTTCAGCTGCAAAACGTTGAAAATCAGATTTATTTCACTCGTTGGGCGTACACCACACGGTCGTTGCCGCCGTAATCCTTCCTTGCCTGCACTTGCTGCCAGCCGTTTTGGCGGCATATCTCCATCACATCCGCCCGCTGGGCACAGCCAATCTCAAACACCAGCCACCCACCGGGGCAGACAATGTCACGGTAGTGGGCGGCAATGGCGCGGTAAAAATCCAACCCATCCGTTCCGCCGTCCAGCGCCATAGCTGGCTCGTGGGCGGTCTCCGGCATCAGGGCCTGCATCTCTGCCCCGGTCAGGTACGGCGGGTTGGAGATGATCAGCTGCACGCTTTGGGGCATAAGCTCTCGCCAGTATTGCAGCACATCCGCTGCCTTTGCCTGCACACCGGTGCCATGTACGTTGGCTTGCAGGTATTGCAGCGCCTGCGGGCTTTTTTCCACGCAGGTCACGCTGGCACTTGGCACAAAATGGCGGATGCCAATGCCCAGGCAGCCAGTTCCGGCGCACAGGTCCAGCACCCGGGGCTCAGGGTTTCCCATCTGCTGCAACAGCTCAATGGCAGTTTCGCACACCACCTCGCTGTCTGCGCGGGGGCAGAGCACACCGGGGCCGACTTTGAAGGTCAACCCCAGAAAGTCCCACTCCCCTGCCAGGTATTGCAGCGGTACCCGCTGCATGCGCTGAGCCGCCAGTTCTGCCAGGCACTCAGCCTGCGGCCGGGTAAGCGGGTCAAACAGCAAGCGCGGATCTTTTCCAGCGGCAATGCGCAGCAGTTCGCGGGCGTCGTAATCAGCATCGGGGCAGCCTGCGGCCTGCAGAGCATCCTGCACCATGCGCACAGCCTGGCGCGGCAGAATGCCCACCAGCTGCTGTGGGGCAAGCGGCGTTACCATTGGCCGTCCTCCGGCTTTTTGGGCAGTACGGGGGTAACGGCGGCGATGGCCACTTCAATCATGTCATCTTCCGGCTCAAAGGTCGTCAGGTGCTGCAGCCAAAGCCCCGGCACCGAAACAGCCCGTGCCAGCAGCGAGTTGGAACGCCCTGCCCACTTCAAAATCTCATAACAGATGCCCACCAGCAGCGGCAGCATGGCCAGCTTGTACAGCACGCGCAGCATGGTACCGCTCCACGGCAGCACCGCATACAGCACAATGCTGACCAGAATGACCAGAATCAAAAAACTGGTGCCGCAGCGGGGGTGGAACCGCGTATGTCTGCGGATGTTAGCAACCGTCAATTCCTCACCTGCCTCATAGCAGGCAATCGTTTTGTGCTCAGCCCCGTGGTACTGGAACATGCGGTGGATTTCCTTCATGCGGGTGCAGAGGAACATGTAACCCAAAAAGATTGCCAGCTTGAGCACTGCTTCCAGGATGACCCGCGGCCAGCGCCCCATGGGGATCACTTTTGCCACCAGCCCAGTCAGGAACGTAGGCAGAAAGGTAAACAGAAAAATTGCCAGCACTACACCTGCGCAGGCGGAAAGGGTCATCAGCGCACTTTGTACCTTGGGGCCGGCGTGTTCGTCCAGCCAGCGGTCCAGCTTGCTCTCGTTCTGCTTTTCTTCCTCTTTTTCCTCTTCCGTCATGGCAATATCGGCGGAGTGCATCAGGTATTTGTACCCGTTCATCAGGTTTTCCACCATATTGCACACTCCGCGCACCAGGGGAACTTTATTGTACCAGTGGGTGGTCACATCGGAATAGCTCAGATCAATCGTGCCGTCCGGGCGGCGTACCGCGCAGCAGATTTTTTCAGGGCCGCGCATCATAATGCCCTCCATCAGGGCCTGGCCGCCCACAGAGGTACGGAATTTTTCAGTTGGACGTTGTTCTTGCGGCATGGGTTCTCCTTTATTTTTGCGGTCAAATCGGCTCGTGCAGATGTTCCTGCCCAGCGTGGTAGATGGGCATGGTGATGGTAACGGTGGTACCCTGCCCCAACGTTGAGGTGATATCCGCCGTACCGCCCAGTGCTTTGGTGATCTCATCCACCACCGCCAGGCCGATGCCGGAACCACGCACGGCGTTTTTGGCTTTGAAGAATTTCATCTTTACGTTTTGCAGGTCATCCGGCGCAATGCCGCGGCCCTGGTCCCGGATGCTGGCCGTTACGGTGGTGGCGGTGCGGGTCAGAGTAAAGAAAATGGTTCCTTCCGGCGGCGAATATTTGATGGCGTTATCAAATACGTTGACAAACACCTGGCGCAGGCGGGCGGGGTCAGCCCAAACGGGATACGGCTCCGGCGGTTCGTCATACACAAGGTGCAGCCCCTCCTGCCGGATGCGGGCTTCCACAAACAGGGCAGCGTCGGTGGCTTCGGCCACAAAATCCAGCACCTCGCAGTTCAGCTTGATGCCGTTTTGCAGGCGGGAAAAATCCAGCAGTTCCTCCACCATATCATACAGGCGGTCGGTCTCACTGCGGATAATGGTAATACCCTTGCGGTAGTTTTCGTCATCGGGGTCACGGATGTTGGCGATGGTTTCCACCCAGCCTTTGATGCTGGTCAGCGGAGTGCGCAGTTCGTGGCTGACAGAGGAGATGAACTCGTTTTTCATCCGTTCCGTTTTTGTCAGGTCCTCGGCCATCTGGTTGATGGCTTTGCACAGGCGGCCGATCTCATCGTCATACGGGGTATCCGGCAGGCGGGTGGTCAAATCGCCGTGGGCAATGCGATTGGCGGTGGCTTCCACCTGGCCCAGCGGCCGCACAATGGTGCGGATAAAAAACAGGCCGCTGAACACCGCAAACCCCAGCACCACCGCCGCCACGCCGAACGAAACCATCAGCGTGCTGTACCACTGGCGGTCCACCAGCGTCAGGCTGGTAACAAGGCGCATGGCCGTCACATTGCCCGCCGCATAAGGCACCAGGCTGGTAACAGCCATCACGTGTTCGCCGTCCGCTGTGCGGAAAGTGACCATGCCGCTGCCGGTGGAGCCGGTGACAGCCTGATAAAAATCCCTGCCCTCGCTCAGCAGATTCTTGTTCATGGTGCCGCTGGAGGTTGCCAGCACCACGCCGGAGGAATCCAACAGCATGAACTCGAACTTATCTTTTTCATCAAACTGTTCCACCGTACGGCGCAGGGACTGGCTGCGGCTCTCAGACGTTGCCTGGCTGCTGCCGGCGGTGCCGGTTGCCTGCAAACGTCCCTCCACGGTGGAAAACCGTGCCTGCATGGCACGCTGCACCCCGCCGTACAAATTCTGGTGGCTGTAATACAAAAACAGCCCCAGCGCTGCAGCCAGGATGCAAATGGTAATCAGCAGGCTGCCGCGCAGCCAGCGGCGGGTAATGCTCTGCACAGGCGGCAGCCCCCTTTCCATAAAAATGCGGTAATTATGCGTTCCAGCGGTAGCCATAGCCCCAGACGGTCAAAATGTGCTGGGGGCTGCTGGGTTCATCTTCCACTTTCATGCGCAGGCGGCGGATGTTGACATCCACGATCTTGACATCGCCGAAATACCCCTTGCCCCAAACGCCTTCCAGGATCTTTTCGCGCACCAGGGCAGTGCCGGGGTTACGGAAAAACAGCTCCATGATCTGAAATTCCACCTGGGTCAGGTCAATGGGCTTGCCGGATTTGTACAGCACGCGGCTTTTTTCATCCAGCACAAAGGGGCCGCTGACCAGCTGATCCGGCTCGGAGCCTGCCTGTTCATCGTCCGCAGTGGCGCTGCGGCGCACTCGGCGGGCCAGCGCTTCCACGCGGGCCATCAGCTCCGACACCGAGAACGGCTTGGTGATATAATCATCCGCGCCGATGGAAAGGCCGCGGATCTTATCGCTCTCCTGCCCTTTGGCGGACGCCATAATAATACCGATGTACGGGTCGCCGTGGCGGATGGTTTCGCACAGCGAAAACCCATCCATGCCCGGCAGCATGATATCCAGCAGCGCTACATCGCAGGGGGGATTTTTCTGGATCAACTCCAGCGCACGTTCCGCGCTGGGGGCTTCCAATACTTCCCAGCCTGTCATTTTCAGGTTCAGTGCCACAAGTTCGCGGATGCTGGCTTCGTCTTCTACGACCAGAATACGTTTCATTGTTTTTCCTTTCCCGGTCGGGATTCTGTTTCCCGCCGCCTGATTGTTATGGCGCACCGCCCGCAGATAGACATGCGCGTTTTACCGTATATTTTTAGTTTCTTTTTAACGGAACACGGTTGTTCCGTGGATGATATCGTCAATACTCAGACCATAATACGGGGTCACCACGCGGGCCTGCAGCTGCTGGCTGCCAATGTTGGCAATGCGGCGGTACTCCCCGGCTTCGGTCTGTTCCCCGTCGATGTCCGGGGTTTGGGTTTCTTTGGCGGGGTCGGTCAGGCGCAGTTCGCAATAAACTGTGGTACCCTCGCGGTTGCACACCATCCAGCCGCTGCCATCCCGGTTGGTGCGCAGCAGCACCGAGCCGTGCATGGATTCCGGCAGCGCCAGAAAGAAGCTGTACTCGCTGTCATACACACCAAAGTGGCTGCCGGTCTCATCCTCCGCGGCAAAATCCCGCCACAGGATAAAGCGC
>OJOF01002192.1_pt1 | contig 12996 bp, 9 predicted proteins | sample 1598181 | NCBI WGS metagenome assembly OJOF01 (sample SAMN01915226, study PRJEB22387) | human gut metagenome | isolation source: stool | host: Homo sapiens | place: USA
TGACCATGCTGAACGGTGAGTACGACCACAGCAACGCCATCCTGACCTTCCACGCAGGCACCGGCGGCACCGAGGCACAGGACTGGGCCGAGATGCTCTACCGTATGTACAACAAGTGGGCGCAGGCTCACGGCATGACCGTCGAGGTCCTGGATTATCAGGACGGCGACGAGGCCGGCATGAAGAGTGCTTCCATGATGGTCAAGGGTGCCAACGCCTACGGCCTGCTCAAGAGCGAGAACGGCGTCCACCGTCTGGTGCGCGTCTCTCCCTTTGACGCCAACGCCCGCCGTCAGACCAGCTTTGCTTCGCTGGAAGTCATGCCCGAGCTGGACAACACCATCCAGGTGGACATCCGCCCCGAGGACATCGAGATGCAGGTCTACCGCTCCTCCGGTGCAGGCGGCCAGCACATCAACAAGACTTCTTCCGCTGTCCGACTCATCCATAAGCCCACCGGCATCGTGGTCAGCTGCCAGACCCAGCGCAGCCAGTTCCAGAACCGCGACTACGCGATGGAAATGCTGAAGGCAAAGCTGTACCAGATCGCCAAGCAGCAGCACATGGATAAGATCGACGACATCAAGGGCGTCCAGAACGAGATCGCATGGGGCCACCAGATCCGCTCCTACGTCTTTATGCCCTACACGATGGTCAAGGACCACCGCACCAACTATGAGACCGGCAACGTGGACGCTGTCATGGACGGCGACCTCGACGGCTTCATCTTCGCTTACCTCAAGGCCGCAAGCCGTGGTGAGCTGCAGGATACCTAAAATCAGAGCATAATAAAAACGTCTGTACTTCGTTTGGAGGTACAGACGTTTTTCTTTTTATTCGAGGTCGCCGAGTATCCCCGGCCAGAGCGCCTCCTCCTGCCGCATGGCGACGAAGCAGCAGTCGAGGTACATCTTGTTTACGGCAGCGACGATGGTGCCGCGCAGCAGACGCTTTTCGTCGTCGGCATCCGGGTCGAGGCCGCGGATGGTGCTGCCGGCACCGAAGATGTAGGGCAGGCAGTTCTCCACCTCGTCGCAGAAGTAGTCGTAGGCTTCGGCGGCGGTGCAGTGAGCCCGCTGCATCTGAAAGAGGGTGTCGATGTTTTCCAGCGAGAGGACATTTTTAGACAATACGATATAGATGAGAGAAGCCAGCTGTTCGCGGGAATACTTCTTTTTGACGGGGTGGGAGATGACTCCTTTCTTGACGTAGTTGCTCACCATGGAGGGGGTGAGCTCCACCCCGGGGAAGCCCCGAAAGCAGCTGTTGACGAGCTGCACGGTCTGGTCGAGATACAGCCCCACGGAGGGCAGCTCCCGGTAGCGCGGCAGGGAAAACCCGGCGGCGCAGGCCGTGACACGGCGTTTCATTTCCTGATTCATGGTGGTAGTATATCGCATTTTTGAGTCAGGGTCAACCGTTTATGAAAACAATATTAAGAATTTTACAAATCGCTTGACAGGTTTTTGAAAAACTGATATAGTGGACTCACCGAACGTAAAAAATGCGGCGGACACCCGCCGGAATGGAGATAGATGAGATGAAACGAATCGTTGTGGACTCTTCCGCCAGCCTGTACAAGCTGGACGGCGTGGATTTTGCTGCTGTGCCTCTGAAGATCGTGACCGACGAGAGGGAATACCTCGATGACGGCACGCTGGACGCCGTGGAAATGGCGACTACCCTGCGCACCTATAAGGGCAAAACCAGCACCTCCTGCCCCAACATCGGCGACTGGCTGGAGGCTTATGAGGGCGCAGATGAAATTTATGCCATCACCATCACCGGCACCCTGTCGGGCAGCTGTAACGCCGCCCAGCTGGCCGCAGAAGAGTATCAGGCAGAGCACCCGGGTGCTCAGGTCTTTGTGCTGGACAGCCTGTCTGCCGGCCCGGAATTGGTGCTGCTGGCAGAGCATATCCGTGCGCTCATCGAAGAGGGCAGGGAGTTTGACGAGGTGTGCGAAGAGATGCTGCGCTACCGTCACCACACCCATCTGCTGTTCTCGCTGGAATCGCTGGCGAATCTGGCCCGGAATGGCCGCGTAAAGCCCGCTGTGGCCGCTGTGGCGCGGATGCTCAACATCCGGGTCATCGGCAAGGCCAGCGATGTGGGCGAACTGGACGTCCTCTGCAAGACCCGCGGCGAGCACGGCGCTCTCGAGCGCATCGTGCTGGAGCTCAAAGGCCACGGCTACACGAACGGCAAGGTCATCATTGCCCACTGCGGCAACCCCGCCGCCGCCGAGCGCCTGATGCACATGGTGCGGGCTGTCTTCGAGGGCGCACAGGTGCGGGTGACCGAATGCGGCGGCCTGTGCAGCTACTACGCCGAGCTGGGCGGCCTCATGGTGGGCTTCGAGGACGCGGACGCCTGAGCTTGAAATCTCCGCATCTCTGCGCTATACTATTCCCATAAAAATGCTGCCGAAAGGCAGCGGGGGAGGCGCAGATGTTCTTTCGGCTGCCGGTCGTACGGTTCTTCAATCGTGTCATCAACAGGGCCACGGTTACAGTGGCCCTTGTTTTGCTGCAGATCGGCTGGCTGCTCTGGGCCTTCTTCTCCCTCACCGCCGGAAAGGTGTGGGTGAATGCGGGGCTGAACGTCCTCAGCCTCTTCATCACCCTCTACCTCGTGCGGAAGGATGAGAACAGCGACTATAAGATCATCTGGCTCGTCCTCATCGGCATGATGCCGCTGCTGGGCGGTGCGCTCTATCTGGCCTTCGGCAACAAGGCCCCCGCCAAGCGGATGCGCCAGCGGATGCAGGCGGTGGAGCGCCAGCACACCGCCGACCTCGCCCAGCAGCCGGGCCAGACCGACGCCCTCGACCCCGCCAGCAGGGGACTGAGCAGGTATGTTTCGGAGTACGGGCCATACCCCGCATGGAAAAACTCCACGGCAAAATATTACCCCTGCGGTGAGGCCATGTACCCTGACCTGCTGGCCGACCTCGAAAAGGCAGAGCGGTTCATCTTCCTCGAGTTCTTCATCGTCCGCACCGGAAAGATGTGGAAGGGGGTAGAGGACATTCTTGTCCGCAAGGCGGCGCAGGGGGTGGATGTCCGGCTCATCTACGACGATTTCGGCAGTCTGCTGGGTCTGCCGTCCGATTTCGTGGTGCAGATGGAGCGGGCGCATATCCGCTGCATCCCGTTCAACCCGGTGGTGCCGCTGGTGTCGCTGGTCATGAATCACCGCGACCACCGGAAGATCGTGGTCGTGGACGGAAATACAGCTTATACGGGCGGCATCAATCTGGCCGACGAGTATATCAATGAAGAAGAGAGGTTCGGCTACTGGAAGGACGCAGCCCTCCGCACCGAGGGCGCGGCAGTCTGGAACTTCACGGTGATGTTCCTCGACCACTGGAACGCCTTCCGCCCCAGCGAGGAGGATTATGCGCCCTTTATGCCTCAGGCTGAGTCCCTGTCTGCCCAGTCGGACGGAGTGATACAGCCCTACGGGGACAGCCCGCTGGACGAAGAGGCTCTGGCCGAGACGGTCTACCTGAATATCATCAATCAGGCCCAGCGGTACGTCTATATCTATACGCCCTACTTCGCGGTGGGCGAGACCATGCTGGAAGCCCTCAAGGCGGCGGCAAAGCGGGGCGTGGACGTCCGGCTGGTGCTGCCGGGCATCCCGGACAAGAAGCTCATCTTCCGGCTGACCCGCTCCTATTATGTGCCGCTGCTCCGGGCGGGGGTGCGCATCTACGAGTTCACGCCCGGCTTCCTCCACGCCAAGTGCTACGTCAGCGATGACCGCGCCGCCGTGGTGGGCAGCATCAACATGGATTACCGCAGCCTCTTCCTCCACTTTGAGTGCGGGGCGCTGCTGCTCTATAACAGTCAGGTCATTGCTCTGCGGGACGATGTGCTCCGCACCCTGCCGGAGTGCCGGGAAGTGCAGCTGGCCGACTGCCGCACCTCGCTGGCCGGGACGCTGCTGGACAGTGTGCTCCGCCTGTTGAGCCCGCTGATGTGAGGGATACTGCGGTGGAATAAGTGGCAAAGTTCCATAAATTAAATGATATATCGTTCAATATTGATTGTTTGCCAACCTGGCAAAGTTCTCCTGATTGGCAAACTACCTACTTTGCCAGCAAGCCTTAAGTTTGCCAACGTGGCAAAGTTTGATTTGTGACGATAACACGCTGGTATTTTGGAACTTTGCCAGATAACACGTCGGTCTCAGAGCAAACGTGCATGATTGGCTCTGTGTCGGGCTATACTACTCCCAAAGAGATGAAAGGGAGCGTAACGCTTATGACACAGAGACAAAAAGCTCTTCTGAGCTGTGCCGTGGCGGCGGCACTGCTGCTGTCCGGCTGCCGCAAAGGCAACAGCAATTCCGGCAGCATGAGCAGTTCGAACGCCATGTCCGGCTCGTCCGGCAGCGCCAGCACCACCCAGACCGGCGGCTGGAAGACCGGCCTCGGCATCCTGACCGAGGCTTCCGATGAGGCCCGTACCGGCACCATCCATACCATCGCTGCCGCCGTCCTGCTGGACGGAGACGGCAAGCTGGCCGACGTGATGCTGGATGAGCTGGAAGTGGAAGTTACCGCCGACGGCAAAGGCGTCGTCACCATGCCTACCGACTACCGCACCAAGCGCCAGAAAGGGGACGACTACCCGCTGGCAGCGGCATCTTCGCTGAAAAAGGGCTGGGCCGAGCAGGCCGATGACTTCGCCGACTACCTCACCGGCATGACGCCCGAGCAGGCATCCATGCTGGAAACGGATAAGGACGGCAAGGCTGCGGACGCCGACCTGCTGTCCGGCTGCACCATCCGGGTGGATAAGTACCGCGACGCCGTGGCGAAAGCCTGCACGAATGCGTCCGCCCTCGGCGCGGCGAAGGGCGACCGGGTGAGCCTCGGCGTGGAGGCGGAGAATGCCTCTTCGGACATCACTGCCACCGACGACAAGGATGTGAACGCAGAAGTTGACCTTACCGTCGTGGCCCTGACTCTGGATGCCGATGGCCGTGTGACCAGCGCCATCGGCGACATGGCAGAGCCTGCGCTGACCATCGCGGCAGACGGCGTCGTCACCGCCCCGGACACCGTCCGCTCCAAGCTTGAGCTGGGCGACAGCTACGGGATGCGGAACGCATCCAGCCTCGGCAAGGAGTGGTACGAGCACAGCGAGGGCTATTGCAGCTACCTCAAGGGCAAGACGGAGAAAGAGGCGGCGGACATCCCTGCCGACGGCTCGGACGCCGACCTCGCGGCCCTCTGCACCATCTCCATCGACGCTTTGCAAAAGGCCGCAGGGGATGCGTTTGAGAATGCGTCATTATAAATTGAACGGAAAGTCTGACCGTCACCGTGAGGTGGCGGTTTTCTTTTTGTCCTTTGTACAAATACACCGAAAACCCGATCGGAAAGGGGCGGTCTGCGGGCAAAACGCGAAAAAATCGGTTTTCCTCTTGCAAAACGGGGCAAAACGCGCTATTCTATAATCACAGTTTAACAATTTAGCATGGTAAAGCGGTAAAACGAAGCGTCGCTTCTGCTGAATCTGAGGGAGGAAATTACAACATGAAACGTCTGGTATCTGCTTTTCTGGCCGGTGCGATGGCACTGAGCCTTGCCGCCTGCGGCGGTTCTGCATCCACTTCCACGGCTGCTTCTTCTGCCGCCGCCTCTGCCGCCCCGGCAAGCTCCGTGGCCGCTGACAGCGACCTGGCTTACATCCAGTCCAACGGCAAGATGGTCATCGGCTACACCGTGTATGAGCCGATGAACTACACCGACGCCGACGGCAACTTCACCGGTTTCGATACCGAGCTGGCCACCGCTGTCTGTGAGAAGCTGGGTGTCGAGCCGGAGTTCGTGGAGATCAACTGGGACACCAAGGAAACCGAGCTGGCTGCAAAGAGCATCGACTGCATCTGGAACGGCCTGACCCTGACCGATGACCGCGAGGAGAATATGGCCTGCACCAAGCCCTACGTCAAGAACGCCCAGGTCGTCGTGGTGAAGGACGGCACCGATTATACCTCCACCGCCGACCTCATCGGCAAGACCGTGGTGGCCGAGGCCGGCTCTGCCGGTGAGACCACCATCACCGAGAACGCCGACCTGTCTCAGGCTGATTTCATCTCCAAGGCTGTTCAGACCGACTGCCTGATGGAAGTTGCCGCTGGCACTGCTGACGCCGCCATCCTCGACCTGACTCTGGCTTCTGCCATGATCGGCGAGGGTACCGACTACGCAAACCTCAAGATGGTGGATGAGCTGAACGTCGAGGAGTACGGCGTGGCCTTCCGCAAGGGCAGCGACGTGGCCGAGGCTGTGGACAACGCTTTCGACGAGCTGAAGGCTGACGGCACCATGCAGACTCTGGCCGACAAGTACGGCCTGACTCTGGCTGAGTAACTTACATTATAAACGGATAGGTGTAGTGATTCTGTGACTGTGATTTTGGAGCGTCTGACCGGCGCATTCGCGCTCAACTGTGAGCTGTTCTTTCTGACCTTGCTGTTTTCGCTGCCGCTGGGCCTTGTGGTGGCCTTTGGCTCCATGAGCCGGTGCGCACCGCTGCGGGGCGTCGTCAAGACCTTCGTGTGGGTCATCCGCGGTACGCCGCTGATGCTCCAGATCATCGTCATCTACCTTGGCCCCGGCCTGCTGGGCATGACCAACCCCTGGCCCTCCGGCTCTTCGGGCCGTCTGGTGGCGGCGGTGGTGGCTTTCGCCATCAACTACGCCTGCTACTTCTCTGAGATCTACCGCGGCGGCATCGAGGCTGTGCCGAAAGGCCAGACCGAGGCCGGTCAGGTGCTTGGCATGACCAAGAGCCAGATCTTTTTCAAGGTCACGCTCCTGCAGGTCGTCAAGCGCATCCTGCCCCCGATGGGCAACGAGGTCATCACGCTGGTGAAGGATACCTCGCTGGCGAATGTCATCGCCAACAAGGAGATCATCATGATGGCGAAGGAGTACAGCGCCAAGGGCCTCATCTGGCCGCTGTTCTCCACCGCGATTTTCTTCCTCGTCTTTGTCGGCGCACTCACCCTGCTGCTGGACTGGGCCGAGAAAAAGATGGACTATTTCCGCTGCTAAGGAGGATACTGAATTATGGCATTACTCGAAGCCTCCGGCATCGGGAAGAATTTCGGCGAGACGAAAGTTCTCAAGGACATCTCGCTCACACTGGAACAGGGCGAGGCGCTGGCGATCATCGGCTCGTCCGGCTCGGGCAAGACGACGCTGCTGCGCTGCCTGAATTTCCTTGAGCGTCCCGACACCGGCGTCATCAGGGTGAACGGCGAGACCATGTGGGACGCCGCCGACCCTGCCACCCAGCGGGAGAGCGAGGTGCGGAAAAAGCGCCTCCACTTCGGTCTCGTGTTCCAGAACTTCAACCTCTTCCCCCAGTACACCGCGCTGGAAAACGTGATGCTGGCGGGGGAGCTTCTGGCAAAGGAGCAGCCCGACTACAAGGCCAACAAAAAGGCCATCCACGCCCAACTGGAAGCACAGGCCCGTGACCTGCTGGCCCAGATGGGCCTGTCGGAGCGGGCAGGCCACTACCCCCACCAGCTCTCCGGCGGTCAGCAGCAGCGGGTGGCCATCGCCCGCGCACTGGCGCTCCACCCGGACATCCTCTGCTTCGATGAGCCCACCAGCGCCCTTGACCCGGAGCTGACCGGCGAAGTCCTCCGTGTCCTGCGGGACCTCGCCGACCGAAAGACCACCATGATCATCGTTACCCATGAGATGCACTTCGCCCGGGACGTGGCCGACCGCATCCTATTCATGGACGGCGGCGTCGTGGTGGAGGAAGGCCCGGCCCGCCAGCTCATCGACCACCCCCAGGAGGAGCGCACCAAGCAGTTTTTGGCGCACTACTCTGAATAAGACAGGCTATGGCCCTCCCCGCTCGGGAGGGCTTTTTTGCGCCATTCACGCCGAAAACACCACGATTCGCGCAGTTTTTATTTACATTCTCCGGATTTTTTGGTAAGCTTGTATCGAAAAAGGCTGATTCTTCAAAAGACGAACAGACCAAAGGAGGACGGACTATGAGACTGAAGAGCGCACTCCGGCGGGGCGTGGCCGCCGCCGTCATCGCGGGCATCGTGGTGAGTTCCGGCATCCCGGCCTATGCGGCCAGGTGGGACATCGCCAACGGCGACATCACCGTGAAAGCGGGCGACGCTGAAGGAAAGAACAAGGTCTCACAGGGCGAGACCATCGACAAGGACGACACCAACACCGTCATCACCGGCGAGTCGGATAAGAACACCGTCACCATCGACACCTCCAAGGGCGACGTGGACGTCACCTTCGACGACCTGAAGATCGACGTCAGCGGCAAGAAGGAGGGGGATGGCAGCGGTGACGGCCCAGTCGATGCGGGCAAAGCCGCCGTCACCGTGCAGGGCGACCACGATGCGACCATCGAGCTGGACGGCGACAACGAGCTGAAGAGCGGCGGCTATAATGCGGGTCTTGAGAAGAACGAACACGAGTCGAAAGGCACTCTGACCATCAAGGACGACAACGATACCAAAGGCGCGCTGACCGCTGAGGGCGGCTTCGGCGGCGCAGGCATCGGCGGCGGCATCGAGAGCACCGGCAGCAACATCACCATCCGGGGCGGCACCATCGAGGCTGTGGGCGGGAGCAACGCGGCAGGCATCGGCGACGGTGCAGGCCGCGCGTCGGACAACACCGACGACCCGAACCCGGGAGACCTCTACATCTGCGGCGACGCCGAGGTGACGGCCAAGGCGGGAAGCCAGATGACGGACGCCAAGGCCCCGGCCATCGGCGGCAGCTACGGCGAAGTACCCACGGAGAACCTTTCTGACGATGAACATAAGGTGACGGGAGGACGGCTGACCCGTCTGAACGCGGACGGCACCGTGATGGAGGGGATGGGCTACGACTACACCTCCACCCCCAAGCCCCAGCCGGACGACGACGAGGACGACGATGATGATGACGTCCCGCCCCCGGCACAGGAGAACGCTCCCGAACCCCTGCCCGGCGGCATGGTGGTGGGCGGCTTCTTTTCCAGCCGGGTCACCATCCAGCGGTGGGATTCTGCTTTGGCCATTATTGAGAGCACCGACCCCATGCCCGGCAGCTTAAAGGCCGGCGACGCCGGAGAGGTCCTCACCCCGGGGGGTGTGGTGCTTATTGAGAGCGCCGCTCCCCGCTCCACCGTCACCACCGACATCTCCAGTCTCCGGGAGGACGGCGTGGAGGACATCTTCTTCCGCTATGAGGACACCATGACCCACTATAGCGTGGACAAGATGGCCGACGCGGCGGGCGAGGACGCTGACGTGGAGCTGAAGCAGAACAGGGAGGACATCAGCCTCCGGCTGGACGGCGAAACGCGGGACGACCTGTCAGAGCGCTATCTGGAGTGGGTGCCGGTGCAGACGCCAGAGCCGCAGGAGTGGCTGATATTGACCCACGAACTCGCGAAAAAAAGGGACGACCGCCCGAGTTTGGATTGGTGGCTCGAGCCTGAGAGAGAGGAAACGGTAGAGCAAAAAACGAGTGAAGAACTCAGACGTGAACTCGACGAATTACTGAAACAAGAGCGGGAGATGGGCTTCCAATTTGCGAAAAAAAGGGACGACCGCCCGAGTTTGGATTGGTGGCTCGAGCCTGCGAGAACGGAAACGCCGAGAATCGGGCTTGAGGAGACCCTGAAACAGCTGGCTTCCCGATTTGAGGCCATCGCTCCCGAGGAGGATAAGCCACGGCTTTTCCTGCTGGAAACCACCGTCCCGGATGGCACAAAGTATACCAATCTGTTGGAGAGTGACCTGCGGAGCTATACCGACCTTGGTGACGACTGGGACGACCTGCCGGATACCCAGGGTGAGATAAAGATCTGGCTGCCGGAGGACTTGGAGCATCTCATAAGCCCCTCAAAGGAGAGCCTGAGCCGCATCGACGGCATTGCATGATACACAGAACGAAAGGAGATGTACGATGAGACTGAAGAGCGCACTCCGGCGGGGCGTGGCCGCCGCCGTCATCGCGGGCATCGTGGTGAGTTCCGGCATCCCGGCCTATGCGGCCAGGTGGGACATCGCCAACGGCGACATCACCGTGAAAGCGGGCGACGCTGAAGGAAAGAACAAGGTCTCACAGGGCGAGACCATCGACAAGGACGACACCAACACCGTCATCACCGGCGAGTCGGATAAGAACACCGTCACCATCGACACCTCCAAGGGCGACGTGGACGTCACCTTCGACGACCTGAAGATCGACGTCAGCGGCAAGAAGGAGGGGGATGGCAGCGGTGACGGCCCAGTCGATGCGGGCAAAGCCGCCGTCACCGTGCAGGGTGACCACGATGCCGCCATCGAGCTGGACGGCGCCAACGAGCTGAAGAACGGCAGCCACAATGCGGGCCTCGAGAAGAATGGCCATGAGTCCTCCGGCAAGCTGACCATCAAGGACGACAACGACACCAAAGGCTCCCTCACCGCCGAAGGCGGCGAAGGCGGCGCAGGCATCGGCGGCGGCTACGAAAGCGGTGCCGGAAACATCGAGATCACCGGCGGCACGGTAGAAGCCGTGGGCGGTGAGGGTGCTGCCGGTATCGGCGGCGGTGTGTACGGCCAGGGCCGCGACATCGAGATTTCCGGCGGCAAGGTGTCGGCCACGGGCGGCAGCTACAGCGGCTCTGAAGAAGACCCCCGCCCCGGCGCGGCAGGCATCGGCGACGGCGCGGGTGCGTGGTCTGAGATAGACCCGGATGCGCCGCCCAGCAATCCCAATCACATCATCATCTCCGGCGACGCTGAGGTGGAGGCCAAGGCGGGCGCAAGCACCGGCGGCAAAACTGCGGCCATCGGCGGCGGCATAGTCGGCGAGATCCCCAATGACGCCCTCTCCGACGACGACCACAAGGTGACGGGCGGTAGTCTGACCCGCTACGACCCCGACGGGAAGAAGATGGAGGACTACAGCTACGACCGGCGGACGCCCTCCCAGCCGGAACAGCCAGAGCAGCCGGAACAGCCGGAACAGCCGGACAAGCCGGAACAGCCCGATGATACCGAGAACGACGAGGATGACGACGAGGACGACGCTCCAAGCGTGCAGGCCGGCGAGGTGCCGGACCGTGTGAAGCAGATGTACGAGGCCATGGGCGTGATCACCCATCTGGATGGCACACAGGAGCTTGGTAATGTGGCCACGGCGGAGTATGACCCGGTCAACAAGATCCTGAGCTTCGATGCCCACGGCACACTCTTTCGGATGACAGGCGACTCGCTGCGGGAGCTTGCAAAGGAGGTCCATGAGCTTCGCATCCGGTTCCTTGATGGGGAAGGGCGGGAGATGGAGGCGGTCATTCCGCTGGCCCGGATCAAAGATCTGGTCGGCGTGAATGGCGCGTTCGAACTCGAGCTGTCCCAGGAAGGACTCTATCGCTTCTATGTTATCGGGCAGACGGGATATGATAGAAAAACATTCTCGGATGGGACCGCCCTGCGCATAAACGGCAGGGAACTGGTCCTCGTGTACCGCGTTGGCGATAAGGAGCAGAAAGCGCAGGAGACTGCCCGGGTGGAGGAGGCGATCGCCCGCCGCAAGCAGGAGAAAAAGCAATGGGGAACGGTCCTCTCCGGTCTGGAAGGCTCTCTGAGCGGACAGCCCGGGCTGACTCAGCCGGGAACGGACACCGTCGGCGGCGTGACCGACTCCATCGCAGACCCGAAGGTCACCGACATGGGCTCCATCACGGTCCGTCTGCCCGGGAAGTCCGCCTCCGACCAGACGGTGTGGAAGACAGTTACCGGTAACATCGTGAAGCTCGCGGGCGGCAAGCAGGACGTCACGCATGACGATTCGGCTGACATCGTGAAGCTCGTGAGCGGGAAGCAGGACAGCAAGAAGGACGACCCGGCCTCCTCCGTCGGTGACCTCAGCGGCCTCCAGACTCTCTCGCCGGACAGCCTCACCACGGTCCAGCAGCCGGAGACAATCGGTCAGCAGCCGGAAACAGGCGGATGGGTAACGGACAGTCAGGGTGACTGGGTGTGGAAGCCGGGCAAGGATGACAGTCGGCCGCCGGATTTGGGAGGAAATTGGGAGACAAGCAAATGGATGGGGCGCAGCGACTATTGGTGGGAGTGGCAGCCGGTGCAGGAGGGCGATCAGTTATATTGGAAACCAATCCTGCAGACACGGATCAGGGATCATGCTTGGGGGGATCCCTTTTATGACTCCACATATTGGGAGACAAGAAAATGGAGAAGGGTCAGTCAGCCGCCGGATCCTGCTTGGTGGAATTCCTTTTATGACTCTGCATGGATGTACGATTATGAAGGCTGAGAGCGCGCGCTGAGAGGGAGTGCAGCAGGAGGGCCTTGCTTACAGGCAGACCTGCCGCCTCCCTGCGCACAATCACCAAAAACCACCGATAGAAAATAGCAATGTTGTACGAAGAAATCTGAGAAAAACCCCTTGCAAAATCACGATGAGCTGAGTATAATACCACTCATGAAGCGCAAAACGTCCTGCCCCTCGTCCGGCAGGGCGTTTTTGTCGGTAAAGATCCGGCAAAGAAATGTTAAGTGACCGCCCGGGGAGGGGCTTTGTATGACAAAAGACATGACACAGGGCAGCCCGCTCAAGCTCATCCTTGCCTTTGCGGTGCCGCTGATGCTGGGCAGTCTGTTCCAGCAGTTCTACAATCTGGCCGATACCATCATCGTGGGCCGCTTCGTGGGCGTGGATGCGCTGGCGGCGGTGGGCAGCGTGGGCGGCCTGAACTATCTGGTGCTGGGCTTCGTCAACGGCATCGCCTGCGGCTTCTCCATCCCCATCTCGTGGACCTTCGGCGCGAAGGATTACAGAGAGATGCGGCGCTACACCGCCAATACCGTCTGGCTGAGCCTCTTTTTCGCCGTCGTGCTCACGGTGGTGACGGTGGCCCTGACCCGGGCGGTGCTGGTCTGGACCAACACCCCCGACAACATCATCGACATCGCGGACAT
>OJOF01002195.1_pt1 | contig 12991 bp, 9 predicted proteins | sample 1598181 | NCBI WGS metagenome assembly OJOF01 (sample SAMN01915226, study PRJEB22387) | human gut metagenome | isolation source: stool | host: Homo sapiens | place: USA
TTTTTACCGAAATAAACAATAGCAAAAGGGGCTATCCGACTTTTTGGACAGCCCCATATACTCCTCTCCTTGGAGAAGATATACTGCAAGTACCCTAGGAGATATACTTCACCGTCCAAGTAAGTACAACTTCTCGTGATATCCTATTAGTATATACAAGACTGTTGCCCACATTTAAAGTGAATGTATTTGTTGGATTCATGTTTTTTTGCGAAGTTTGTTGCCTGAAAAGTAAGCTTTGAGACATGAATATGAGAAATATTGTACTGTGTATATTATATTTGTTTTTGGTGCCGATGGGAGGGTTTGCCCAATCTGAGGTCGTTGTCTTGTATCCCGATACTGAAAATAAGGATTTGGATGAAGCTGTATACCAAAAAATCTTTTTGGCCGGCACGATCGATATGGGGAAAAGTGTGGATTGGCAGAAGGCTACCTGTGACTGGTTCCGGGCGCTTCCGGAGGGACGGTATCTCTTGTTCAATCCTCGTAGGGATAAAGGGTTGAGCGGGGAAATGTCCGATTTTGAGCATCAAGTGAATTGGGAACTGGAGCATCTGGAGAAAGCCGATCTGATTATCATGAACATTCTGGCGAGCAGCAAATCCCCGATAACTTTATTGGAGATGGGGCTGTTTATGCGCTCCGGAAAGTTGCGGGTGATTTGCGAGCCCGGCTTTTACCGGTATGATAATGTGCGCTTAACTTGTGCGCGCTATGGCGTCCCATTGTATCAGAATATGGACGATTTTTTGAAAACCATGCGCTAATCTATTATTATTTGTTTAACTTTGTATAGTTTTAGGGACGGTGTGGAATCGATCCTAAGCGAATATTGTCGAACAAAATGGAAAGAATATGAAAGGTATAGTTTTAGCCGGAGGATCGGGTACCCGCTTGTATCCGATCACTAAAGGAGTTTCCAAGCAACTTCTACCTATTTATGATAAGCCGATGATTTTTTATCCGGTATCCGTGCTCATGCTGGCGGGGATACGGGAGATTCTTATTATATCGACCCCGCAGGATTTGCCGGGCTTTCGTCGTTTACTGGGCGATGGCTCCGATTATGGCGTTCGTTTTGAATATGCCGAGCAGCCTTCGCCGGACGGATTGGCGCAAGCTTTCATCATTGGAGAGCGCTTTATTGGCGATGACTCCGTTTGCTTGGTGCTTGGCGATAATATCTTTTACGGACAGAGCTTTACCCGTATGTTAAAAGAGGCCGTTGACAAGGCGGAGAACGAACAAAAAGCGACCGTGTTCGGTTACTACGTAAACGATCCGGAACGCTATGGCGTGGCCGAGTTCGACGCGGATGGGAACGTCCTCAGTATCGAGGAGAAACCGAAGGAACCGAAGTCGAATTACGCCGTGGTAGGATTGTATTTCTATCCGAACAAGGTGGTGGGCGTGGCCAAGAATATCAAGCCATCCGCCCGTGGAGAGCTGGAGATCACTACCGTGAACCAGTGGTTCTTGAAGGATGGAGAGTTGAAAGTGCAGCTATTGGGACGTGGATTCGCTTGGTTGGATACCGGGACTCACGACTCGTTGTCTGAGGCATCTACTTTCGTGGAGGTGATCGAGAAGAGACAGGGACTGAAGGTGGCTTGTCTGGAGGAGATCACTTTCAAGCAAGGATGGATTGATGAGAAGCGACTTGAGCAAGTGGCTTTGCCGATGATTAAGAATCAGTACGGCCAGTATTTGATGAGGTTGATTAATAAGTAGAAGTAGTTCAGAATACGAGATATCGATGGAAAAAGACAGTAAAATATTTGTTGCCGGTCACCGGGGCTTGGTAGGCTCCGCCATTCTGAATAATTTGCGTAGCAAAGGGTATACGAACTTTCTGCTTCGTACGCATGCGGAACTGGATCTGACGGATCAAGCCGCTGTGAACGAGTTTTTTGCCGCTGAACGGCCGGACTATGTGTTCTTGTCGGCGGCGCACGTCGGCGGTATCATGGCGAACAGTCTGTACCGTGCCGATTTTATCTACAATAATTTGATGATCCAGAATAATGTCATTCATGCCTCTTGGAAAAACAATGTAAAGAAATTATTATTCTTGGGAAGCACCTGCATCTATCCTCGTGAGGCTCCGCAGCCGATGCCGGAGGATTGCTTGCTGACATCTCCCTTGGAATATTCCAACGAGCCTTATGCGATCGCCAAGATAGCGGGTATCAAGATGTGCGAGAGTTACAACCTGCAATACGGTACGAACTATATCGCCGTGATGCCTACTAACCTCTACGGGCCGAATGATAATTTCAATCTGGAGACCTCGCATGTGTTGCCAGCCATGATCCGTAAGATCCATCTGGCGAAATGCCTGCATATGGGAGATTGGGAGGCCTTGCGTAAGGATATGGACATTCGTCCGGTAGAGGGCGTGTCAGGGAAGGCCTCCGAGCCGGAGATACTCTCCGTATTGGATAAACAGGGTATCCGTCCGGGCGAGGTGGAGCTGTGGGGAACCGGCAAGCCGCTTCGTGAGTTTTTATGGAGCGAGGAGATGGCCGATGCTTCTGTTTATATCATGGAACACGTGGATTTCGAGGATGTCCGCCAGAAGGAGGGCGAGGTCCGGAATACACATATTAATATAGGTACGGGTATCGAGCTTTCGATCCGTGAGGTCGCCGAACTGATCCGGCGAGAGATCGGGTTCGAGGGCGAGTTGAGGTTTAACTCGTCCAAGCCGGACGGTACGCTTCGTAAGCTGACGGATGTAAGCAAGTTGCATGCCTTGGGTTGGCGCCATACGATCGAGATCGAGGAGGGCGTGAAGCGACTCTATGAATGGTACTTGGGAATTGAAAAATGAGAATTGAAAATTAGAGAAATGGGCAAAGTAGCGTTAATAACGGGTATTACGGGACAGGATGGGGCTTATCTTACTGAGTTCTTGATTAAGAAAGGATATACGGTACATGGTATCAAGCGTCGTTCTTCCATGTTCAATACGGATCGTATCGATCATTTGTATCAAGACCCGCATGTGGAAAACCGTAATTTGATTCTGCATTATGGCGATTTAACGGATAGTTTGAATCTTACACGTATCATTGGCGAGGTTCAACCGGACGAGATCTATAATCTGGCCGCCATGAGCCATGTAAAAGTAAGTTTCGACACTCCCGAATATACGGCGAATGCGGATGGTTTGGGCGTATTGCGTATCCTAGAGGCGGTCCGCTTGCTGAACTTGATCCCGAAGACACGTATTTATCAGGCATCTACATCCGAGTTGTATGGCTTGGTGCAAGAGGTGCCGCAGAGGGAGACTACTCCTTTCTATCCGAGAAGCCCTTATGCCGTAGCGAAACTATACGGTTACTGGATTACGGTGAATTACAGGGAAGCCTATCATATGCACGCTTCCAATGGCATCTTGTTTAATCACGAGTCTCCATTAAGGGGAGAGACATTCGTGACCCGTAAGGTAACCCGGGCGGTTTCACGTATCGTTTTGGATATGCAAAAAAAAGTTTATATGGGTAATCTTTCCTCCAAACGGGATTGGGGACACGCAAAAGATTACGTGCGTGCCATGTACGCTATTTTGCAACAAGATGAACCCTCGGATTATGTCATAGCTACCGGGATTACTACCACGATTCGGGACTTTATCCGTATGGCTTTTGAGGAAATTGGCGTGGGAATCCGCTTTAAAGGAGAAGGGATAGACGAGGTCGCTATCTTAGAGTCGATAGACGAGGGGTTGTTCGTCAAGAAGGTTGGTGATGCCTATCTGGAAAACTTTAAGAAACGTGTGGGTGAGGAAGTTGTGGGAGTAGATCCGCAGTATTTCCGCCCTACGGAAGTAGAGTTGCTGATCGGTGACGCTACGAAGGCACGTACTCGTTTAGGGTGGGAACCGGAGTATTCATTAGCGGCTTTAATTGAGGATATGATGAAGAACGATATAAAACTAATGAAGAAGGAGTCTTATCTGAAAGAGGGGGGCTATAAAATTTTGAACTATTTCGAGTGAGTTCAAAACAATTTGAAGATTTTATTTGTTGTAATTACAAAAAGAGTTAATTTTGTGCCAATTTTAAGATATTAGGTAATTGATTGTTTAATTAAAATGTTGAAAATATGAAGACTAAGGTTTTACTTTTAGCTTTGTTATCAGGTTTTGTATTCTCTGTGACAGCACAGGAATATCAACCGCAGGTGGGGTTCAGCAATGAGGCTGGTTATAAGACTAATTTCAAGAAGAATAAAGCTCGCGACAATTGGTTTATTTCAATTGCGGGTGGAGCCAGCGTATTGTTAGGAGACCAAAATGGAGAGGCTGATTTCAAGAATCGTTTAAACTTCGCTCCACAAGTATCTTTTGGTAAGTGGTTTAATCCGTATTTAGGATTCCGTACCCAGTTAAATGGTGGTATTATCCACGGTTTTGAAGGTGATGGCGCACAGTTTATGCAACATAATAAATATGTAGCCGCTCACGTAGATTTGTTGTGGGATGTTACTAACTTCTGGGCTCCTTACAGAGAATCTAAAGTGTTCCGCTTGATTCCTTGGGTCGGTTTTGGTTATGCGCAGCGTTTCAAGACTACAGAGTCTTATGATCGTCCAAGAACGGAGTCTCCTACGTTGAACGCTGGTATCTTAACCGCTTTCCGTTTGAGCAAACGTGTTGATTTGAATGTTGAGATCCAAGGTTCTTTGTTGAACGAGCAGTTTAACCGTGTCGAGATGAATCACCTGACAGATGGTATCGTTCAGTTGAGCGCTGGTTTGACATTCAAATTGGGTAAGACTGACTTCGAGGTATTGGAGCCGATGGATTACGCTTTGTTGAACGACTTGAACGGCCAGATCAACTCTTTGCGTGCTGCTAACGATGAGTTGAGCAAACGTCCGGTTTCTTGCCCTGAGTGCCAAGAGACAGTTACTGAAGTTGTAAATAACTACGTTGACAATGTGGTTTATTTCCGCATCAACAGCGCTAAGATCGACAAGAACCAGCAGATCAATATCTATAACACAGCTGAGTTCATGAAGAACAACAACGCTCCGATCAAGGTAGTTGGTTACGCTGACAAGAAGACGGGTACTTCTGATTATAACATGGGTCTTTCTGAGAAACGTGCTAGAGCGGTCGCTAAGGAACTTATCGATAAATACGGTATCTCTTCTAGCCAGATCACTATCGAGTGGAGAGGTTCGGACGAACAACCTTATGGCGAAAATAGCTGGAACCGTGTAGTAATTATGAGCGCTAATAATTAATTTACGAATTAATACTTTAAAAAGGCCGTACTTCTAAGTGCGGCCTTTTTTTTGCGCCGAAAAATACTTACTTTTGTGAGAATTTATCGAATTGCTATGATATTGAACAAAAAACATGGTTATTTAATCCAATGGCTGATTGGTGTAGGAGATTTGATCGTATTGAATCTCTTGTTTATGGCCGTTTTTCATCTGCTTGGCCCGAAATACACGGAAGCGATATCCTATAATTTGAGAGAGGTTATTTTGTTATTGAATTTCTGTTATTTCTTCTCTTTATATTTTATCCCGATTCAATTGCATCAGGCGGTCGTGTTTATCGACAAGATTGTGCAACGGGCGTTCGGATTGGTTACCGTACTTATCTTTTTATTCGCTACTTGCTTGATCTTCTTGAATGTAGGGGATATTCTGGCTACCTTCCTCTTGGTCTATTACGGGGTTTCTATCATCTTGTTTTCGCTTTGGCGGGTTTTTGTGCGCTTATCCTTAAAGTTTTATAGGCGAAAAGGCTATAACTTTAAGAAGGTGGTGATTGTGGGTGCGGGAAAGAATGGTATGGAGCTTTACCAAGTTATGAAAGATGATTTGAGCTATGGGTTTAGTGTAAAGGGGTTCTTTGATGACAATGACTCGTTGAAAGACGTTTTACCTAATTATTTGGGTAAGACGAGTGAGGTGGAAGCGTATGTGCTGGAGCATGATATCGATGAGATTTATTGTACCTTGCCGGGTACGAACAACGGAAAGATCGTACGGCTTCTGAATTTCGCCGAGAAGAAGATGGTGCGTTTCTATATCGTGCCCGAGTTTTACCGGGATGTAAAGAAGAGTATGGTGATGGAGGTGATGGAATCGATCCCATTGCTGACGGTCCGCCGGGAGCCTTTGCAATCCGCCTATAACCGGTTCTTGAAACGGACGTTCGATATATTTTTCTCTTTGGTGATTTTGCTCACGATTTATCCGATCCTGTACATCGTGGTCGGTATAATGATCAAGTTAAGCTCACCCGGCCCGATCTTGTTTAAGCAGAAACGTACGGGATTGTATGGGCATGACTTCGAATGTTTCAAATTTCGTACGATGAAGGTGAATGCGCAGGCTGATACCTTGCAGGCCGTTAAGAACGATCCTCGGAAGACCCGGATCGGCGATTTCTTGCGCCGGACGAATCTGGATGAGTTCCCTCAGTTCGTGAACGTCTTGCTGGGCGATATGTCCGTGGTAGGCCCTCGTCCGCATATGTTGAAGCATACCGAGCAGTACTCGGCGTTGATCGATAAGTATATGGTGCGGCATTTGGTGAAACCGGGAGTAACGGGGTGGGCGCAAGTCACCGGTTACCGGGGTGAGACCAAGACGCTGGAGCAGATGGAAGGACGTGTGAAGAGAGATGTGTGGTATATAGAGAATTGGACGTTTTTCCTTGATTTAAAGATTATTGTGGTTACGGTACTGAATATGTTCAAGGGAGAGAAGAATGCGTATTAATCCGATTTGTTGCACACTTTTTGCGGATTTGTGTAATCTGTATTTATATTTATGCTATATTCGCGCTCGATGGGAAGAATAATTGCAATAGATTACGGCCGGAAACGTACGGGGATAGCCGCTACGGATATTTTACAAATGATCGCTAACGGCGTGGCGACAGTCCCAAGTGGAGAGGTTGTGAAATACCTGTCGGATTACATATCGCGGGAACCGGTGGATTTATTTGTGGTCGGGCTTCCGAAGCAAATGAACAATGAGCCTTCTGAGAACATGAAGTATGTGGAGGCGTTCGTGACCCATCTGAAAAGGACGATACCAAGTATCCCGGTAACTTATTACGACGAGCGGTTCACGTCGGTCTTAGCTCATAAGGCCATGTTGGAAGGCGGTTTAAAGAAAAAGAAACGGCAAGATAAAGGATTGGTCGATGAGATTAGCGCCGTTATTATTTTGCAAGCTTATTTAGAAAGTAAAAAATATCAGTTATAACTTATGATTTTACCCGTATTTTTATATGGTCAGCCCGTACTAAGAAAAGAGGCTGAGGATGTACCTAAAGATTATTCCGACTTGAAACAGTTGGTTGCCAATATGTTTGAAACGATGTATAATGCCGATGGGGTAGGACTTGCCGCTCCTCAGGTGGGCTTGTCTATCCGTTTGGTGGTTATAGACGGTGATGTGATGGGAGATGACTTCCCTGAATGCAAGGGTTTCAAGCGTGCGTTGATTAATCCCGAGTTCTTGGAACGTAGCGAGGAGGAAATAGCTATGGAGGAAGGCTGCTTGAGCCTGCCGGGTATACACGAGAAAGTGTCTCGCTCGAAAACGGTTCGTGTGAGATATTGGGATGAGAATTGGGAGGAGCACGAGGAAGTGGTGGAAGGTTTCGCCGCCCGTATCGTGCAGCATGAGTGCGAGCATCTGACGGGGCATGTCTTTATCGACAATGTCTCCGCTATTCGCCGTCAATTGAACAAAGGCAAATTAAATAGTATTATTAAAGGGACGGTTCGTTGCTCTTACCGGGCAAAAGCCGTTGGTAAATAATAAATCTATAAATAATCAATATGACAGATTTAAGTAAAAACATTGAGGCCCTCAGGGAAAAGAAAGCCGTTATCGAGATGGGCGGTGGTGAGGCTGCTATCGAAAAGCAAGTGGCGATGGGTAAGCTTACTGCCCGGGAGCGTATCTTGGCTTTGTTGGATAAGAACTCTTTCCATGAGTATGACATGTTCGTGAAACACGATGGCCGTGATTTCGGTATGGAGAAGAAGGTTCTGCCGGGTGATGGTGTGGTTACCGGTACGGGTACGATCTTTGGTGCCCCGGTTTGCATCTATGCGCAGGACTTTACGGTTGCCGGTGGTTCGTTAGGTTTGCAGCATGCTCGTAAGATCACCAAGATCATGGACCATGCGTTGAAGATGAAATGTCCGATCATCGGAATCAATGACTCGGGTGGCGCGCGTATCCAAGAAGGTGTTGGTGCTTTGGCTGGTTATGGTGAAATATTCTATCGCAATACGATCGCCTCGGGCGTGATCCCTCAGATTTCCTTGATCCTCGGTCCTTGTGCCGGTGGTGCCGTTTATTCTCCGGCGTTGACGGACTTCGTGTTTGTGGTTGAGAACATCTCTAAGATGTTTATCACGGGACCGAACGTTATCAAGACCGTGCTGGGTGAGGATATCTCTATGGAAGACCTTGGTGGCGCACGTGTTCATGCGGAGACTACAGGTAACGCTCATTTCTATGCCTTGAGCGAGCAAGAATGTTTCGATCAGGTGAAACGTTTGGTTAGCTTCATCCCTTGGAATAATCAGGAGCGTGCGAAAGTGGTTGAGCCGAAAGAGCCGTCCGCTATGCTGAATATCGAGCAAGTAGTTCCGGCGGACCCGAAACAACCGTATGATGTGCGAGACGTTATCAGATGTATCGTCGATGACTCGGACTTCTTGGAGATTCAAGAGTTGTGGGCCGCTAATATTGTGATCGGTTTTGGCCGTATGGCAGGAGAAACGGTAGGTTTCGTTGCCAATCAACCGATGGTTCTGGCTGGCGTGCTTGATTGTGATAGCGCTGACAAGGCCGCTCGTTTCATCCGTTTCTGCGACTCATTCAATATTCCTATCATCACGTTGGAGGATATGCCGGGTTATCTGCCGGGCGTAGATCAAGAGCATGCGGGTGTGATTCGTCATGGGGCTAAGGTTCTGTATGCGTATTCGGAAGCTACTGTTCCTAAGATCACGGTTATCTTGCGCAAGGCGTACGGTGGAGGTTATATCGCTATGAACTCCCGTCACTTGGGCGCTGACTTCATGTTCGCTTGGCCGAGCGCGGAGATCGCTGTTATGGGTCCGGAAGGCGCAGCTAACATCATATTCCGCAAGGAGATCATGGAGGCGGAAGATCAGAACGCTATGCGTCAGGAGAAGGTGAAAGAATATATCGAGAAATTCGCGAACCCGTACGTGGCGGCTTCCAAGGGATTTATCGACTCTGTGATCGAACCGAAAGAAACCCGTTCATTATTGCTACACGCACTGAAGCTTTCCATTCTAAAAGAGGAATACAGACCGGCCAAGAAGCATGGTTTGCCTCCGTTCTAAATTGATGAGAGTATGGAAAAGAAACACCAGCAAGAAGAATATGTAGACTTTGTGGTGACGGCACGTAAATATAAGACGTTGCTGACAGCGAAGTATAAGAACCGACCGATGTGGCATAAGCCGTCGGCTGGTGACGTGGTTTCTCATCTTCCCGGAACGATTATCAAGATTATGGTAGAGGAAGGACAGGCTGTGGAGGCCGGGCAACTTCTGCTAATCCATGAGGCGATGAAAATGCAGAACCGGGTGGTCGCTCCCATATCGGGAGTCGTTGTCGAGCTCAATGTAAAAGAAGGTGATAAGATAACGAAGAATCATTTAATGGTAAAAATAGAGTCTAAGTAAGATAATTTACTTATTTTTGCCTCTCAATCATTTTTAATAGGATGAAGAAGGCAACACTCTTTTTGATATTACAGATATTTACGATTTCGCTTTTTGCGCAGATTAATACGGACCGTGTATTGGCCATTGGTAGGAACGCCCTTTATTTTGAGGATTATGTTCTTTCCATTCAGTACTTCAATCAGGTTATCAAATCCAAACCTTGGTTGGCGGAACCCTATTTCTATCGTGCGGTGGCGAAGATAAATCTGGACGATTTTAAGGGGGCCGAGGAAGACTGTACTTTATGTCTTCAGCGGAACCCTTTTTTAACGCAAGCGTATTACGCTCGCGGCATCGCCCGTCAAAGTCAGGAGAAATACGACGAGGCGATCGACGATTACCAGAAAGGACTTGAGTTCAAACCCGAGGACCGGCAGATGCTGGTGAATATGGCGGTGGCTTTTATCCAGAAAAAAGACTACAACGGGGCGGAGAAGACATTCGATGATTTAATGACCGCCCATCCGAAATATTCCATGAATTATATGACACGGGGCGCTATGTATCTGGAGAAAGGGGATACGTTGAAAGCCTTGGCCGATTATAATAAGGCGATCGAGATGGATCCTTATTATGCGCCGGCGTATGGCAATCGTGCGATCCTTCATTATCAAATGGATGATTACAAGGACGCTTTGGCCGATTTGAACGAGGCTCTACGTCTGGATACCCGTGAGAGCGGATATTATATTAACCGGGGGCTAGTTCGTTATCAGATGAATGACTTGAGAGGTGCGATGGCCGATTACGATCAGGTGATCAGCATGGATAGCCGGAACTTGATCGCACGGTTCAACCGAGGTTTGCTTCGGTTCCAAGTCGGGGATAATAACCGGGCTATCGAGGACTTCGATGTCGTTATCCAGCAAGAGCCAGATAACTATATGGCTTATTACAACCGTGCGTTGCTCCGTTTCGAGACGGGCGACTACCGGGGGGCCGTGCAGGATTACGACGTGGTCTTGAAGCAATATCCTACTTTCCTGCCGGGCTTTGTGAGCCGTTCGGAAGCAAAGCGTAAGCTGGGGGATAACGTGGGGGCAGACCGTGATTATTGGGCAGCCATAAAGATGGAGGAGCAGGCCAAGAACGGACAGCTCCCGAAGACATCGTCTTCTGGCTCCAATACGGCGGTGAACGGAGATGCCAAGGCGGACGATTCGGAGGAGAATACTCGTGAGCAATCCGATAAGAATATCAATAAGTTCAACCGCTTGGTGGTATACGATAAGGAGCAGGAGCGTAAAAGTAAATACCAAAGTGAGGTCCGTGGGCGTGTACAAGACCGGAATGTCCATGTGGATCTGGAACCCCAGTTTGTCTTGACCTATTACGAGAAGGCGGATCCCGTAAAGAAACTTGTTTATTACGACAAGATGGTGGAGGATTACAATGGCCAGATGGTCTTGAAGCGTAAATTGCGTATCACGAACGAGGAGGCCGCTTTGACTGAGGACCAAATCGCCGTGCATTTCGCCTCCATCGACGAGTATTCGGCGGAGATCGAGCGTGATCCGAACAACGCTAACGCTTATTTTGGCCGTGCGATGGACTTCATGTTGGTGCAGGATTTCTCGGAGGCGATCAAGAATTTCTCGGAAGCGATCGAGCGAGACCCGTCGTTCACGATGGCTTATTTCAATCGTGCCGTGGAACGTTATAAGCAATTGATGTACACCCAATCCCAGCAGGCTAGCAAGGATACGTACGACTTGAGTGGCTCGGGAATGAACTTGAATATTGGTAAGTCCGCACAGTCGCAGGTAAACGCCAACACCTCGGTGGACCTCCGGAGCGCTATGCTGAAGGATAATAAGCGAGCCTATGAGCATGAGCAGATCATGAGGGATTACGATATGGTGATCAAGCTGAACCCGGGTTTTGTGTACGCTTACTTTAACCGTGCGAATCTGCGTTGCGCCCAGCGTGATTTCCGTGCCGCTATCGTTGATTACAACGAGGCGATCGAGCGGGACCCTGAATTTGCCGAGGCTTACTACAACCGTGGGTTAGCCCGTCTGTCGCAAGGTGACGTGAACCGGGGCATCGCCGACTTGAGCAAGGCAGGGGAATTGGGTATCTACAACGCCTATAGTATCATCAAGCGAATGACAAGCCGGTGATAACGCAAATTATTCGAGTTAAATGTTTCGCTGATAGAAAAGAAATATTAACTTTGTGGGCTGAATATAAAGAATTTTAGAGAATAGAATATGATAAAGATTACATTTCCGGACAATTCCGTAAGAGAATATGCAAAGGGAACGACTGCTATGCAGATAGCGGAAAGCATTAGTTCTCGTTTGGCACAGGAAGTCCTAGCCGCAAGCGTGAATGGGGAGGTTTGGGACTTAAGCCGTCCTATCAACGACGACGCTACGGTGAAACTTTTGAAGTGGGAAGACGAGGAAGGTAAACATGCGTTCTGGCATTCCAGCGCTCACCTTATGGCAGAGGCTTTGCAGGAATTATATCCGGGTATTAAATTCGGTATCGGTCCGGCGATCGAGAACGGTTTCTATTATGACGTGGATCCGGGTGAGGCCGTGATCAAAGAGGGTGATTTCGCTGCTATCGAGGCTAAGATGCTTGAGCTGGTAGCCAAGAAAGAAGAGATCAAACGTCAGGACATTACCAAGGCGGATGCCATGAAGATGTTCGGCGATAGAGGTGAAGAGTATAAAACAGAGCTTATCAGTGAGTTGGAAGACGGTACGATCACTACCTATACGCAGGGTTCTTTTACGGACTTGTGTAGAGGACCGCACTTACCGAATACCTCTTATCTGAAAGCTGTCAAGATATTGAGCGTAGCCGGCGCTTATTGGCGTGGCGATGAGAAACGCAAGCAATTGGTTCGTTTGTATGGTATCACTTTTCCGAAAAAGAAGATGTTGGATGAGTATCTGACATTGTTGGAGGAGGCCAAGAAACGTGACCACCGTAAGATCGGTAAGGAGATGGACTTGTTCATGTTCTCCGATACGGTAGGTAAGGGCTTACCGATGTGGTTGCCGAAAGGTACCGCCTTGCGTTTGCGTCTGCAAGAGTTCTTGCGTCGTATCCAAGCTCGTTATAATTATCAAGAGGTAATGTGTCCGCCGATCGGTAATAAATTATTGTATATTACCTCCGGCCACTACGCTAAATACGGAAAGGATTCTTTCCAACCGATCCATACACCTGAGGAGGGTGAGGAATACTTCTTGAAACCGATGAACTGTCCTCAT
>OJOF01002237.1_pt1 | contig 12813 bp, 21 predicted proteins | sample 1598181 | NCBI WGS metagenome assembly OJOF01 (sample SAMN01915226, study PRJEB22387) | human gut metagenome | isolation source: stool | host: Homo sapiens | place: USA
CTTTACAAGCACAACCCGTCCCGGTTCGGGTGGTTCTTTCGGGTCGTGCCAGCGCATCAGTTCCTCGTGCTCGGATTTTCCGAACTGGATAAGCCATTCAAGGGCGGAGTAGGTAGAAATAGAGCATCCCACACACCCCCGGTCGCAATTCTTTCGATCTCCGCAATCTACGCAGATGTTATTTTCGCAAAATGCTTTTGCTCTTTCCTCAATCGTTTTCATTTCTTGGTCAGTTTTTGGATAAAATTATTCTTTCTGTCGCATGCCCCAGCCGGCAAACAACAAATACACGCCTCAAAACATGCGCATTCGTCGCAAAACGCCTCTATTGCTTTCTCGCGCATCCGCTCCTCGGCCTCCTGCTCGGCAAGCTAGATAGCCCGTTTTGCCTCTATTAGCTTAATATCGCATTCTCCCGGACAATAGGGATACATCATCGCTATCGGTGTTACCACTTTCAACAAATATTGTTTTGCTTTTTCGCTTTTCATGGTTAGGATGTTTTAGTGTAACGCCCACGTCTTGTGCATTGCAGCGATCAGGTCTATATACCCTTTGTATTCCTCCATCTGCTCGGGACTATAGCCTTCGGCCTCGCCAATTTTTCGGAAATGCTTCTGCCACTTGGAAATGGTGTAGCGTTTGCAGCCTATTTGAATAACATCCTCACCCCAATAGGATACTGTATGACGAGATGCGCTGATAAATAGCGATTTCGGAACATCGCACCCGTCGCCCAGTTTGCACCCGTAGCCCAGTTCGCACCTGTCGCCCAGTTTGCACCCGTCGCCCAGTTCGCACCTGTCGCCCAGTTTGCACCCGTCGCCCAGTTTGCACCCGTCGCCCAGTTCGCACCCGGCGCCCAGTTTGATATTGCGCGCCTCAAATTCGGAGGATAATTCAGAAAGTTCATTGTACTGAAAGGGTGTCCAGCCTTTGTCTGAAACCCAGAGATAAAGTGTTTTCATGGTTAGTTATCTTTGTGCTTAAATTTTAAAACAGTTTATGGATTAAAATACAACCACCATTGACGGGAACGGAGCACTATTTTTTTGGTCCCCGAATTTTAGCCTCCCCTTTATAAATCTAATTTCCCGTGCTTTGTGGTAAATAAATTCGTGAAAATATCGAGTATCTGTACGCGCCGGAATCAACATTACAACTATTGTGTTGATTTTTTGTGCCTCCATGAAGCATTTACGAACCCATGCGTATATATCCCGACCGTATGGCGGATTGCAAAAAACAGTATTCCCGCCCCAATCTTTTCGGAGCCCGTCCTGCTCTTTGGTGTAGAATTTAACACACTTAGCATTATGCGGGGTGGCGCAAGGATCAAGTGTAAAATGAAATTCACTATTGAGTTTATCATAGAAATCCTGTGGTGTAGCCCATAAATCGGTCTTAGATGAAAACATCGTTTCTGTATTCATAAATTAGTTTTTTTTGTGTTTAACTTTCCGATTAGGTATACAGGAAATCCAGTCCCAGAACGGTATGCGCCGCTTCAAGTAGTCCGGATCATCCTCATGGTTGTATGCCTCGGTCTCAAAGCAGGTGTAGTAGTACGCGCCCGGATAAGGCGGGATAATCACTTCGATCAGCCACGATATGCCGTAGCAAATCCAGCCGGCGAAGAGAATGCCGACCACTGTCAGCACCCAGCGCTCTCGTCCCGTATTGCCAAACCATTTGCGTTGGCGAGCATCTTCGATGAACAGTCGAATACTATCTTTGCCCCGAATGTCGGAGATCATTTTCACGCGCTCCATTGCCTGGGTGATCGTCATGGTACTCACTTCCGCGAGGTATTTTGTGTCCGAATGCCATACCGCGAAGCCTGTATGTACTCCCGTATCAATGCCTATGTACGTCATAGTTAGTTCATAGATTAAAAAGCCATCCTATCTCTTTCCACTCCTCGGCGGTCAGTAGCTCGCCCCGGCGTTCCCGCTCGGCGCGCTCCTCCTCCCTCTTTAGCTTCTCGGTTTTGTGGCGGTCGCGTTCGATGCGTGCCAGTCGGTCGGCTCGATATTCGAGAAACACCTGCAACGCCTCAGTGATGACAAGCGGATCTACCGTGCCGTAGAAATGCCCGTAATGCCCCGCCTTGAAACGCTGGAAAAAGAGCATCAACTCTGATAGTTTCAGATAACCGAAGTTGTCTGCTATGACTGCTGCCACTGCGTCGGTGATACGAGAAAACTCCTCCTTGCCTTTCACGCCGCAGAAGTTCACGAGGTCGGTGAGCTGAATATCCAGCCACGAATCGAGCGTATCCCCACCGTAGGCTTTCCGCACCTGACGCAGGGAAGGCGCATCCCCCGTGAAGCAACGGTCGATATTCGCGGCGCAATAGCGCTGCACGCCGGGGTTAAAACGCTTAAGCATCACCGCCGCCGTCCGTCCCCATTTCCCGCGCCATTGTGCGAGCAAGGCGCGCTCTGACCCGCTCTTCGCAACGGCGCATGAACTCGTCGCTGGTAATGTCGCAATGAGCGACCCGATTGTCTGCATTTCTGCCATAGTCGTTTGTCGTTTTCAGCGGGAATATCCCCGCCCAGTTATTAGCCTTGGACTGCTCGATAATCCCTCGGGCAGTATCCGCATTGCCCCCGGAAAGTTCCATAAGCCGCGCATAGAAGCTCTCGAAGCCCCGCTGGCGATAGGTCTGTCCGCGTTCAGACTTGTAGGCAAGCCAATCCGCCACAATGGGTTGGAACGTAGGTTCGACAACGGAGGTGTCAAGCGTGCACCGGAATTTTTTCGGGAAAAAGTCGTTTAGCCACGTCTGGAAATAGACGTTTTTTGCAAGCTGGGCATGGTATCCTAATTTAACATAATCAACGGTCAAACCATCCGTCTTTTTGCAAAAGTCATTATAGTCGTCAGCAAGCGACTTGCGTTTTCCCTTAAACCCATCCCAAAGAGTTACGAACTCTTCGGGGATGCCCGTAACCTCTTCCCCCTGCATAGGGGGATTAGGGGTATTATATGTTTGGTTTAGTTTATCTTCTATATAAGAAGTATCCTCTGTTTTAGGTGTCCCGTTAGGTGTACCTTTAGGTGTCCCGTTAGGTGGTACTATGGGTGGTAAATTTGAACACCTAAAAGTGTATTTGCATTTATCGGCACGACCTTTTCCGCCGCCGGAGAATGAGATCAACCCAGCCTGCATAAGACGATTTTTGGCGGCGCGCAAGCTCTTAGGTGACACCCCTACATTGATCGACGTCCGTGCGTCGGAATGCGTGAAGTTATCCGGCCAGCCTAACCGATTCGCTTGTTCTACAAGGTAGAAGTAAAGCCTCGATTCACAGCAGCCAAATTGCCACGTTGCATCAAGTTGCCAAAATTTTCGTATCAGGTCTAAGTAATTCATTCTATGTCCGTGTTACAGCCACACTTTTTGATGTTGCATTTCCCGCTCGATGAAAGAGATCCATTCATTATCCTCGGGGCTTGGTAAGTTGATGCCCGCCTCCATTGAAGCCCAATTACGGAACCGATCTATTGCTGTTGTCATCTCTCCTGTATCAAGGTCACGACTTGACCGGAGCCTTTCGACCTCCTTGTGCATCAGCTTGTCGTATTCGACGCGCACAAATAATTCCGGGTTGCATAGCCGTTTGAAATATTCCTGTTTGACATATCCTATCGGATTCCCGGTTTGCATGGCGAATTCGCCAAGAATACAATGAAGATATTTATTTTGAGAAGACGTCCTGACTGGTTTTTTATCCGTCAGCTCAACAATACATCTCCTTGAAATTAAGGAGGCAACCCGATGTTTAAACCGACATATGTCGATTTCACAATTAAGATCATACCGCATTATAATACTCCCATTTATATCCTTTTGCAGTATGCTGTTTACCTTGGCATACTCTCGTCAAACCGCCACTATCGACACCTAAAGCCCTGACTGCATCATACATACAACTCCATATCTTGACAATGTTACCGTCCAAATCTTTTTGCACACAAGCCCTATGTTTTAAAGAGGCCACGCCATATTTCCCCTTTAACAACTTTCGGATTGATTTTGTTCTTCGATCTGCACTTATAGGATTATTAACATTATCAGATATAGTTCCCCATCTCAAATTCTCCGCTCTATTGTCTGTTTTAATAGTGTTTATGTGATCCACCACGGAGCAGCCGTATTTCTTGTTTACGAAAGCATCTGCGACTAATCTATGTACATGAAATTGTTTTTGACGGCCATTTACATTTAGTGTTACCACATAATACCCTGTGCTCTTTAGAATAGGCCTTAGAAGCTGCGCAACCCCTTTTCTGGAATAATTAAGTGACTTCACGTTCCCTAAATCAGAAACCTGATAACGCCCTTCGTACCCAATTATATCTTTCCACTCTTCCATATACAGCAATTTTTCCACTGCCTCCTAAAAAGGCAGGTCATCCACATCTTCGGCGACCGGCAAATCTGCAACCTGGTCGGGAGTGGGTTCCGAGGGACGGAACACCACAGCCTTACCTCGGCCTACATACGTCCGCTTGTCCTTGCGTTCGCGCTCCTCTTTCGACTGCCGGATGAACACGCAGTGCGTATTCTCGTACTGGTCAACCTCGCGGAGCTCAGATACGCAAATGCCGATGTACTTCTTGCCGTTTTCGGCAACAAAAATCTTGTCCTTGGGAATGTCGCTGACACACAGCGACACGTTAATCAGTTCTGCCATTGTTTATTGCTTTTTGAAAGTGGTTTTGACGGTCGTTTTGCTACTACGGGCTGGAGGGAAAAGAACCTCGCCCGTATCAGGGTCTGCCATTCCGGTACGCGGTAGTTTTTTCAGCATCTCCTCGCGCTCCTTGATGTCGACCTTGAGGGCTTCCAGCGTCTTGTACATATCGTTCAGCCGGCTGTCGCCGCACATCGAATAGTCGTACTTGACGCCCGATTCGGCCTCCTCCAGTCGGCAGTCTCCGAACTGATGCGATTTGCCGTATTTGGCAAGCTCCCGCAGCGTGATGTCGCGCACGTAGGTGTTCTCCTTGAAGAGCTTGATGGCGGCCTCCATACGGCTGATATTGATGTGAGCCGTGATCGGGTCTACCTCCCCGTTTACAACCGAGGAGATAGCCCGGGCGGCCAGCTCGGCGGCGGGCGTCGATTCCCGCAGCAACATTACCTGTGCTTCCATATCACTTTGCATTTTTGCGTGCCTGACGATATGATTCGAAGAGCGCCGAGAAGCGATCCACGACTTCGGCATCGGCGTCGCGGTATTTCAGCAGGCGTGCCCCTGCGTCAAAATCTGCGGCATAGTTGTCAGTCGTGAGAACCCCGTACATCCATTTCAGCAGCTGATCGCAGGTGATAGGGTCATCCAGGTGTTCCATAGTAATTCGTTTGCGGGCAGGTGCCGGAGCGTTGGCCGGGGTCTCAGTGGATTGTACAGTTTTTGCACTTTGCGCAGCTACCCGGTTGGTATTCTCGGTTCGCCGCTCGTCCGTGTCTGCATCTTTTGTATCGTCGATGCAAAACAACCCGTTAAGGGCATATTTGCGAGCGTAGCTCGACGCTGTACCGGTGATTTGTGCCCCATCCATCCCTTTCTTGTCGAAATCTTCACGGGCAAAAGCAGTGGCCGTCGCCGATTCTCCGGAGGCGTTGGTGATGCGCGCCGTGGCTTTCACGTAGTAGCGATCGCCGACATTGACAATGTCATCGCAAAGGTTCAACGCGCATTCATGCGCTTTGAGCAGCGGTTTGACTGCTTCGAGAATATCCTCGCAGCTCCGATACTTGTATTTCCCGAAACTGTTATACTGCCCCTTGGGAGCTTTCAATTCCGACTGGATAGCGATTAACTCTTTCATAAGCCTACTCGTATTTAATGGTTATCACGGCTTTGCTCCGGTCGATGCCTATGCACCCTTCACGCACAACCTTATGGATTTCTTTATCCGCAAGACGTCGTGAGTACTTCGCGCTAAAGATGGTAATGTTGCCAATGGCAACTTCAATGATTGTCCTCATTGTTATAAATTGTTTCGTTTTGCGTAATTTTTCAACCGGGCCATATGCCCGGGCCATATCCGGCCGTCAATATCGGTGACATTAATAACCTCGATGCTGTCTTCACACCCGGTTTGCACCTCCTCGAAACATCCGGCGAAGACATCGTATCGGCGTTCATAAACAGGCATATAGTGATGCCTCGCCTGAATGTCATAGATTTTGTATGCAACCGAATAGACCCGGCCGTCTTCATCACCGCGCATATCCTTCTGAATGGCTTCGCGGATAGCCCGATAAATCAACTTTAGGTCTACCTCCATCAGCGTTCTGGCCCTCTGGGAGAATGTCGACCGCTGGCCAGTTATATGTTCGCTCGGAATATCATGATACTCTTCGAACGTCAGCACCGGGGACGTGGTTGTCGTGTAATATTGCGTGTTCATGGGCTATCGTATTTCAACCCGGTAAATACGGGGCTTGTTCTCGTTCTTCAATGCCCGGTAGATGGCCTTGGATTGTATCCGGACAGCCTTTGACCGCAGGCGGTATTGGGCTCGCCAAATGCGCCCCTTTATCGTCGTCCACACGCATTTAACCGTGATTTCCGTAAACTCATTCATGGCTTTCGAATATTGAGGTTAGCAATTTTCCAATCTCACTTGTACGGTGCTGATTGGATAGCACCCAGCCGAATACCACGGCAATCGGCGCTATGAACGCCAACAAGGTGATAAGATGTGCCATAGCGGCCTGTTTTAACGGTTGGACTTGGAGGGGAATACCCGGCTTACGAGTATGGTGCCGACAACGACAGCATACGCGGGATAGAGCACGCGGAACTGAGCAAGGAAACAGCCTAAAGCATGCTCCTCGCACGTGGCGCGGATAACGTTGGTGTAATCGACCCTATCAGATGAAAATAGGGGTTTGTTGGCCTTCAGATGGCAACGGTAGAATGCGGTGCGGCTTTTCTTCGCGCGCGGTGTGGTCTGGGTGTTATTTACCCGGGTACCACTTGTGTTGTTCTGTCGCATTTGTTGAACACAAGTTAGGTTAATGTATGGTATAAAAAGAGGGCGTGCCCCCTAATTCTTGCGACAGAACCACAACTACGTAGCGTAGAAGTGCAACGGGAACACGCCCAAAAGACGTTCGTATATTTCTAATGACTACGTAAAGTAGTTCTGTCGCAACAGCAAAGATAGAAAATCATTTCGAATCTGCAAAATTATTTGCCATCGGCATCGAAAAAAGGTATCGACGGCTTCTCCTTACGGGCGATTCGGTACATCATTTCAGCCTTTGCGCCGTTGATGATCTTACCCGCAATGTTAGCAATCTCCGATGCCTCTTTGATCTCGATCTCTCGTGCCCGAAGCTCTGCATACACGCGGCCCAAATCGGCCGTCAATTCCCGGATGTTCTTAATCTCTTTCATCGTTTTGTTGTTTTTTGATTTCTCGGTATAACTTTAGTTGAATACGTTTGTAGTCGATTGTTTCGGGGGTTACGGGGAGGTTGCAGCGCTTTAGTTTATCCATTAAATACCCGTCAGTCAGATTCTCGCGTTTCTTTCGGTCATACGCCCGGTACATTTCGAGATTAGCTGCGTAATACTTGCTGGCATTCGCCCGGTACTTTTCGAGATTAGCGGCGCGCCACTTACGGTGCTTTTCCCGCGCCTTTTCGGAATTAGCTGCGTAATACTTTCTGGCATACTCCCGACACTTTTCGGAATTGGCTGCGTAATACTTGCGGTCATACTCCCGACACTTTTCGGAATTGGCCGCGTAATACTTGCGGTCATACTCCCGGCACTTTTCGAGATTAGCGGCGCGCCACTTACGGTGCTTTTCCCGCGCCTTTTCGAAATTGGCTGCGTGCCACTTACGGTTATTTTCCCGCGCCTTTTCGAAATTGGCTGCGTGCCACTTACGGGACTGCTCCGCCTTGCATTGTTTGCAAATATGGCTATGACCTAATACGCATTCCTTATTCTTCGCAAACTCTTCCAACGGCTTTTCCTGCCCGCATTTGCGGCAGACGCGGGTAATGTCATCCATAATTTCTTACTTTTAGGGGTTATTCGTAGATAGGACGCCAGCCGACAATACTACTATGGCGGTAATACTATTGCGACGCAGGGAGGATTAGAACAGCCGCCCCTGAACATTATCATCCGGACGCCTCACAGCATCCGCCCACCGCTCGTGTACGAACATCTTTTCTACGCGTTTTATCGTTTTTGATGATGAATAGGTGCATGCTTTGTCAATACTCGCAAAGCATATAAAGTCGTCCGGCATGGAATATTCCGAAACGAACACCGGGAATTCCATGCTGCGCAGCCATCTATAAAATCGTTCATGGTCGAAATCGTCGATATACCCCGACGTGTTAGCATACGGCGGGTCGCAGTATACCGTCGCGCCCGGCGGTATAGCAACATCGCTGTAATCCTTTCGGGACAGTTTCAGTCTTTCCAGACTTTGCAGACTTTTCAGTCTTTCCAGACTTTTCAGTCTTTCCAGTCTTTCCAGACTTTGCAGACTTTCCAGACTTTGCAGACTTTCCAGTCTTTCCAGACTTTGCAGACTTTGCAGACTTTCGTTTAAGGGCGCCCACGGAATAGTTAACGCCGGTAAAATTTCTTGCAACTTCTCGTATTGTTCAGAGGATGGCAACATCCATTGAGATTCGCTAAAATAATGCCTACCCATATAATTCCCAAGGCGTCGGTCGACATCTTTTTTCGTAAGACCGGATAATTTCAGGGCGTTCTGTAAATATTTTCGCAAATACGCTGATTTAACCCGAAAAACATCTGTATGTATCGCCTTTGTATTCAATGTGCCGTCCGCATTGTATTGAGGTGCCACGTCGCACGCTGCGCACAACTTCAGCACCTTTTGCGTCAGCTCTCCTATTTTATCACGGACTTTTGCAAATTCCCGGACAAATCCTTTCCATGCCAACCGCGCGCTCGTGGGCGTTCCCGCGGAAAATATCGCGTGCATGTGTTTTTTGAACCGCTCAACCTCCGGAGCATACATATATGTCTTCATATCGTTCCCAAAGCTCCAGCAAAGACGCACGTAGGGGTCGTCATCTTTGAGACGGAGGAAATCCTCCCGACTGATCCATCGACATTCATTCCGGTATTTCCCATCGATGGCATCACGGAAGACTTGGGGATATTCCGTAATATCGTTTGCAATGAAACGTCCGAATTTACCAGACAATATGGCAGCGTGAGTTACCGCACATCCTCCGGCGAACAAATCCACGAACGTATGCGACGCGGGAAGATTCGAAATAACCCATTTCGCAATACTATTCTTAGAACCCTTATAAGGTAATCCGTAATTCATAACTAATCTAAATTCAATGCCATCCTCCGCGACCTCTCGGCATTCTTGAGGTAGCGTGTTTTGTACTTCTCATTGGCCTTGTCGGGTGTAACCCAAAGCACCGTGTTGTTGTCGAGCCGTAAAGGCACCAGTCCTTTGTCTTTGAGCTCTTGAAGATATTTATTCATGGTCGTTTGATTGTATCCAAAAGAAGCGGGGGCTTCTGACTGCCCCCGCGGTGGCGGCGTTACTGTGCTTCGCGCCGCCGATTTGCGTTCTTTATCTCCCGTTTCGTGGGCTTAGCCCGCCTCGGCCTTGCTACTTCCTTCACGCAGCCTCGGATTGTCGAGGGATATACCCTCTGTCAGCTTCCGTTGTGACAGACGCCCAAGCGCCCGATCAAACTCACAACATTAGGGTTAGAACCCCGTTGAGCTACCCGGATTCGAACCGGGAGTACCGCCTCCAAAGGGCGGTGTGTTAACCATTACACCATAGCTCAATAAAAGCCGCCTGAATCTCCACTCACCCGCGCCACCGCGCAGGGCTTCGATCTCGGCGGCACACCATCCGCGGGCTTCACAACTGGCCAATGGCAAATACCAAACTTAAAATGCGATTTGCGGATTATTGGCAGGAATCCGCGACCTGTGGCATATAGTACTCGTTAAACTGTGTCGGCCGCCCGTCTTCCGTAACGGCCTTCTGTTTGTTCGAGCAAATGGAATATCCCATTTTCCGGAGCCGACTGATGATCCGGCGCAGCTCCGTTGTGTGGTACAGCCTCTCAGCCTTGCGAACAGTCAGCCTGCCGCCGGCCTTGAGATAGGCCAGAATCTTACTTTGCGGTTCGTACGTCATAGCCCTTGATGTATTTGCCGCTTTTCCCACGGGTACGGTCGAATTTCCTGAGCCTGCCTTCCAGTTCGTCGATGCGCTTGTACAGGGTATCACGTGCTTGAGTGAGCGCCAATACCTCGTGTTCCCGCTCGATAAGGCGTCCATCCGCTTCATTGCGCTCGCAAAGGCATGTAGCAAGCCGCACCTCCAGGTCTTCGATCCGTTTCCACATTTTCCACCTGGGCGTCAGGTCGAAGCATAGAAATCTCCTCTTCCTCAAAGTGTTCTTCTCCATAGTATAATTGTTTTAAGGTGTTGCAAATAAGCCCGCGCGCACTGTAACTTTAAACTCCATTTCAAAACTGCGCCACCGAAAAACGCACGCGGGCAAGATGCAGACCTCACGCCTAAAATGAAATAACCCACTGCTGAAAGAACGGTGCGCAAGGTCTGCCATAGAGCCTGGATAGGCAGTCAAGCCACACCAGGCGTAATAATCAATACGGCTCTCCGGATTACTCCGGGTCATCGCTCGTTCATTGGTATTTATCTGTTGCCAGCCCTTCTGCGCCAAGTCGCTCGCCGGGTTTTACATCCGCTCGGATGGTTCTCGTGTATCAATGTGTCAAAGAACACAGAAATTGCTTTTGCCTTGCGGCGGGGTTAGTGCCAGCAATCAAACCCCTCACCTATGCGGTGGCTATCTTGGAAGTGCGGCAGGATTCGAACCTGCAACCTGCGCCCGGAAATGCAAGGTCTTTCAACCTCTGTGCTTCTATTTCGCATCCCTGCACCGCTCTACCTTTGAGCTACACACCTCGTGCTGTTATTTGTCCTTTACCTTCTCAACCTTCCACGTCTTGTGCATGGTGGCGATCAGGTCTATATACCCTTTGTATTCCTCCATCTGCTCGGGACTATAGCCTTCGGCCTCGCCAATTTTTCGGAAATGCTTCTGCCACTTGGAAATGGTGTAGCGTTTGCAGCCTATTTGAATAACATCCTCACCCCAATAGGATACTGTATGACGAGATGCGCTGATAAATAGCGATTTCGGAACATCGCACCCGTCGCCCAGTTTGCACCCGTAGCCCAGTTCGCACCTGTCGCCCAGTTTGCACCCGTCGCCCAGTTCGCACCCGTCGCCCAGTTTGATATTGCGCGCCTCAAATTCGGCGGCTAATTCAGAAAGTTCATTGTACTGAAAGGGTGTCCAGCCTTTGCCTGAAACCCAGAGATAAATTGTTTTCATGGTTGGTTATATTTTGTGTTTAAAGTCCGTGGTTGTTAGCCCATATCACGAGTTCGGCAAGCGTTGTCGACCCTGTGCGACGCATAGCGTTTCGTTTGTGTGTTTCGACCGTCAACTGGGAAAGTGATAGTATTTCGGCAATCTTTTCAGTCTTATACCCCTCTTTATAGAGGCGGACAATCTCTTTCTCCCGCATTGTCAGGTTAGTATTAAACTCTGGGTTACAGATTACTTTATAGTATTTGCACTCCCCCACCAGCGGACAAGCAACATTCTCGAAGTTGAACCGGCCTAATTCGTCCACATCGGGCACTTTGTCGTACATCCCGAAGTTGCAGCGGATAAACCGGTGTGCGCACCTGTATTTGAAATAGGGGGCATTCACCTTGCTCTTATTGTAAATCTCCGACAGCGCCTTGAATGCCTGCGGGTAGTCAATCTCAATTACCGAGAATAATGCGTCGGTGAGCTCCTTTTCTTCTTCCATATATGTGCGGACACCCTTTTCGTCGCGAATCTGCACCTCTCCTTCGGGTGAGTTAAAAAACTCTACGTTATTTAACCTTTGCATGGGTACCTTTGTATGGATAATCTTCTGGGAATAATGCGTCGCCGGGGAACCTATTTTCAGAGAATTTATATACACAGAATGCTATGTTATCCCTGTCTGACTTGTCAGGACGGGTGTGTCCGTGCGCCCATCGCCATATTGTTGTCCTGTCCTTTCCTGTCACAAGACGAATTTCTGCCCACAACTTACTTTTGCGAGTCTTCCCAAGTGTAGAAACATATTCTTGGAACGGCAACTTTACAGCGCGCTGATTTGCAGTATTCATATTCATATTATTTGTCCAGTATTGCCATGATCCGCTCAATGCAGGCGGCCTGCTCCTCGAGTAGTGCCGTCAAGCGGTCAGTCGATTGAATTACTTCGTTCATATTGCATCGTGCTTTAGTCACCATAGTACATTCCTCGGACACCATAGAAACCTGTCGGCACTTTCAGCAGTTCGGGGCGGTACTCCGTGGCCTTCGGCTGCTCCGTCGGGCGGTTCTCGATCTTCGCGGTCAGCATCGCCAACTTCTCGTTGCGCCAAGCCTTGCGCAGGCAATCCCCCAAACTCTTGCCCGGCTGTACCTTTTTAAGGTACCAGGCGTTCTTCATGATCTTCGATTTGTCGTAAGTTGCTTTCATCGCGTTGTCCGTTTTTATTACCTTCAAAAAGGTACAATCGTCAAATATTCAGTCCCCACGCTTGCGTTTTTCATCTTAAATCGTATATTTGTATCAGCTTTGTGGGTTTCACATTGCAAATATACTAAACTATTTGAGTATATACCAAAATAATGAAGTATTTTTCAATAGATCGGAAGAGCGTCGT
>OJOF01002252.1_pt1 | contig 12750 bp, 13 predicted proteins | sample 1598181 | NCBI WGS metagenome assembly OJOF01 (sample SAMN01915226, study PRJEB22387) | human gut metagenome | isolation source: stool | host: Homo sapiens | place: USA
AAACAACGGCGCGAGGGTTCAAATCCCTCCTACTCCGCCAAGAAAAAGCTCGATGGTTCGTTGAAACCACCGGGCTTTTTCCATTATTGCACACTTTTGTAAATTTTCGGGGCGGATGATTTACTTTTGCACCCGGATTTCTTATAATGGTATAAAACGGAAATGCCGGAACAGGAGGAAACGAGCAATGGCACTCAAAAAATTTGCCCGCAGGGACGTCATCCTGCCCGCAGTGGTCTTCCTGCTCACATTTGTGGTGGCGCTGTTTTCGCTCCGGCTTCTCTCGCTCAATCAGGAAAAAGACGAGCGGCTGCGGGCTGTCTATGCGGCCGAGTCCACCATCAGCCGTGTGTCTTCCCAGCTGAACCGCTATCTGGCAGAATCGGACTTCATCAAAAAATATATCGAGTCGGGCCGTGTGCTCCGTGAAGAGGAGTTTGCAATTATATCCAGCAATATGCAGGATGGCAGCAGCGTCATCAAGACCCACGAGCTGGCGAAAGACGGCGTCGTCTCCCAGGTGTATCCGGTAGCGGGCAACGAGGCGGCCATCGGGCTTGATATGCTGCATAACCCCGCCCGCAAAAAGGAAGCAAACCTTGCCAAGAACAGCGGGATGTACACCATCGCTGGTCCCTTCGAGCTGGTGCAGGGCGGCACGGGCGCGCTGCTGTTCGACCCCATCTATACCTATAGTGAAAAGGGAGAGCGCTCGTTCTGGGGCTTCTCCATCCTTGTTTTACAGTGGGACGACTTCATTGAGGAGGTCGAGCTGGACAAGATGGAGAATGCTGGCTACCGGTATCAAATCTGGAAAAAAGACCCCTATACCGGCGAAAAGATCGTCATCGCGGAGAGCGAAGAGGATTTCCCCGGCAATGCGCTGGAAGTTGCGTGCAGCGTCCCCAACGATACATGGTATTTTGAAATCATCCCGAAAGCCGGGTGGTTCTCGGACCAGCAGCTCTTGCTGGGCATCGTCATCGCCACCATCATTGGCATGATGGCGGCCTATGCCTGCTGGGAACTCATGAACCGGCACCAGAAGGACCTGCAGCACGAAGCGGCTCTTGAAAAGTCTGCACAGGAGGCCCGGGCAGCCAACGAGGCAAAGACCCGCTTCCTGTTCAATATGAGCCATGACATCCGCACCCCGATGAACGCCATCATCGGCTTTTCGGAGCTGCTGGAAAAGCACATCGACGAGAAGGACAAGGTACTGGATTACACCGAGAAGATACGCTCGTCCAGTGCTTTCCTGCTCTCGCTCATCAACTATGTGCTGGAAATGGCCCGCATCGAGAGCGGCAAGGCTGTGCTGAAAGAAGAAACCGGCGACCTGTGCGTGCTGATGCAGACGCTCTCAGACGTATTTGAGCCCTCTGTCCAGCAGAAAAAGCTGACCTGCACCTACCATACTGATGTCGAACATCCCTATATTGTGAGCGACCGCACCAAAGTGCGGGAGATATTGCTGAATGTCATCAGCAACGCCATCAAGTATACGCCCGAGGGCGGACATATTGCGGTGTCGGTGAAAGAACTGCCGGCTGAGAAGCCGAAGACGGGCCGCTATACCTTTACTGTTCAGGACGACGGCATCGGCATGAGCGAGGAGTATCTGCCCCATATCTTCGAGGAGTTCACCCGTGAGCATACCAGCACCGAGAGCAAAGTCATTGGCACCGGCCTCGGCCTGCCCATCGTGAAGGCTCTCGTGGAATGGATGCACGGCAGCATCGACGTGCAGAGCAAGCTGGGCGCAGGAACCACTGTGACCATCACCCTTGGGTTCCCACTGGCGGATGAGGTCCAGAAGAGCGTAGAGGAGCAGGACGCAGAGGGCGACGCGGCCCAGCTCAAGGGCTGCCGCATCCTGCTGGCCGAGGACAACGACCTCAACGCTGAGATCGTCGTGACCATTCTGGAAGAGAGCGGCCTTACCGTGGAGCGCACTGCCGACGGTGAACTCTGCATCGAGGCACTCAAAGCCCACCCGGCGGGCTATTATGATGCCATCCTCATGGACATCCAGATGCCCAACATGGACGGTTATCAGGCGACGAAGATCATCCGCAATCTGTCGGGCAATTACCGCACCATCCCCATCATCGCCATGACGGCAAACGCCTTCGACGAAGACCGCCAGAAAGCCCTCTCCGTCGGCATGGACGCCCATCTGGCAAAGCCTGTTGATGTGGAGCGGCTGTTTGGGACGCTGCGGAAAGTGATAAGATAAGCATATCATTTCATCAATAACAAAAAGAACCCCAGCCTAAGCCGGGGTTCTTTTTGTTATGGGCCAGGCAGGACTTGAACCCGCGACCAAGCGGTTATGAGCCGCCAGCTCTGACCAACTGAGCTACTGGCCCACGAAGACGGCGGTCTGCCGCACATGGACTAACTATAAGTATACCAAAAAATCAGAAAAAAGCAAATCCTTTTGCCGGAATTATTTTGTGCGGCGGGCGTCGAACTTGCGCAGCATGAACTCGTCCAGCATCGCGGGCTGGAACAGCGGCTCTTTGTAGCCAAAAGCTTCCCGGATGAAGATGAGGGTCACGATGGTCTGGCGGCCCGGGTCGAACCGGAGGGTGTAGAGGGTGTCCAGCGGCTGCTGGGTGGGCTGATGGAGCGTCAGGTGGAGGGTGAAGCCGCCGTCGTTCTCCCGGCGGCACTCGTAGGCGAAGACATCGTCCGGGCTGTGCTGGTCCAGCCGGTCGAAGCAGTCGTCCAGCGGCAGGTCGGTGCGGAACTCGGACAGGCCGCTGGGGCCGTACTGGCTGCGGCGGTTCTGGTCTTTCTTAGACAGCAGAAATACGATAAAGCCCAGAATGGCCGCGAGAAGAAGGATGGAAAAAACAGCGTTCATGTGCGCCTCCCGATGGAATTTGTGTCGAGTTTTCCTTATTGTAACACAACACGCCCCAAAATGTGTTATAATATTTGAAAAATTCCAAAAACTGATGGGGAGCCTGCGCCCTTTCTGCGGGCGGGAGGGACGATATGAAACTCAAATTCACGCGAAAGACCTGGTATTTCCTGCTGCTGGCTTCCGCAGCGGCCTCCATGCTCAACGGCTTTGCCGTCCTGAGCGGCACCAGCTTCGGCCTCATCGAGCAGATCGCATTCGCCGCGGCGGGCATCGCGGCCCTTTTCCTCGCGGCGGAAAAAGGCTCGGCAAGCTGGGAAAAACGCAACTTCACCGGCGTGTTCGTGCTGCTGATGGTGAGCTACATGGTCAACGGCTGGGCGGGCTACCTCTGCTCTGCGCTGGCGTGGCCGTTGCTGCTCAGCACTGAGTATAAGCGCGGCATGGCCATCCAGCGCCAGCTGCAGCTGGTGGGTGCCGCCGAAGCACTCCATCTGTTCTTCCTGCTGATGGCGAAATACGGCGGCATGGCCACGCTGGGTTTCTGGACGAACCTGCTCTGGGTGCTGCTGGCCTGCGCCCGTGGCTGGGCAGCGCTGAGCCTCTATAAGATGCAGGAGGACGCATGACCCAGCGGCGGAGAAGACGCCGCGCCCGGCGGGGCCGGTTCGGGCGGCGGGCGTTCCTGGCCGGGGCAGGCTGCGCCGCTCTGGCCGGGGCAGCGGTGCTGCTGGGCCGGGGACAGACCGCCTCGGCGTCGTCGGTGCCGCCGACGGACAAAGCAGAGCCAAACGCCGCCCTGCCCTCGGGTGAATGGCGGGCCGTCTGGGTGAGCTATCTGGAATGGGCCGGGATGGACTTTTCCTCCGAAGAAGCCTTCCGTGCCGGTGCGGCGGAGCTGATGGACAACTGTCTGTCCATCGGGCTGAACACCGTCATTGTGCAGGTGCGGCCTTTCGGGGATGCGCTTTACAGGAGCACCCTGTTCCCGTGGAGCCATCTCTGCACCGGCGAGCAGGGGCAGGACCCCGGCTTCGACCCGCTGGACGTCCTCATCACCGAAGCACACAGCCGGGGCCTTTCGCTGGAAGCGTGGGTGAACCCCTACCGCCTCCGCTCCTCGGCGAAGATGCCGCCCGCACTGGCGGAAAATAACCTTGTCAATGTACATCCCGAGTGGGTCTGCGCCGTGGGCGAGGGGCTGTACCTGAACCCGGCTATCCCGGAAGCCGCAGACTATGTGGTGAAGGGCGTGGCAGAACTGGTGCAGAACTACGCTGTGGACGGCATCCACTTCGACGACTATTTTTACCCCACGACAGATGCTGCGCTGGACGCAGCCCAGTTCGCCGCCAGCGGCGCGGGGGATCTGGCCGCATGGCGGCGGCAGAACGTCACCGCGCTGGTGAAAGCGGCCCACGACGCCGTCAAAGCCGCCGACGCTACCCTCCGTTTCGGCGTCAGCCCGCAGGGCAACCCCGACAACGACCTCGGCCAGCAGTACAGCGACGTGAAAGCATGGCTGGCCGCCGAGGGCGAAAACGCCGTGGTGGACTACCTCTGCCCGCAGATATACTGGGGCTGCGGCTATACCCTCCAGTCGGGCAGCACCCGCTTCGCCTTCGAGAACATCGTGCCGGAGTGGCTGGCTATGCCCAGGGCGGCATCTACGGCCCTCTACTTCGGGCTGGGGGCCTATCGCATCGGCGAGGGGGACGGCGGTGCCAACGAGGATAGCCAGAGCCAGTGGTGTACGGGCAGCGCTCTTGCCCGGCAGGTGGAAAGTCTGCACAGCCTCGGCGCGGGCGGATGGGCGCTCTACCGGTACGATTCGCTGTTCCGGTCAGCCCAGCCGGAGCTTGCCGACGCCGAACGTGCGGCGCTGGCCGCTTTGACTACAGCCTGAACTCTTGTATGGGAGCATAAAATGCGGTATACTATATAAATCGTGTAAAACCTCGTGTTAAAACAAAATTTGAGGATAAAAGATCATGAAAAAGATAAAGCGAATCGTCCTGCTCGTCGTGGCGGTGCTGGTACTGCTTGTGGCTGCGTCCGGCGTCAAGACTGTGCTGGACATGAAGAACAGCGCGGACAACGAGGTGCAGGAAGAGGACAGCACCCGCTGGGCCGAACTGACCAGCGACCCGCTGAACCTCGAGGGCATTGCTGACGCCTCGGCCAAGTATGCCTCGGCGGCGGTGAACGGGAGCCTGAACCTCGTGTTCAACGGCATCTGGAGCCGCCAGACCGATTACTTCACCGTCCCGGGCGGCAGCCTGACCATCACCGGCTACGGCACCGCCGAGGGTACCCAGCGGTACAAGGTGTCCGTCTGGCAGAAGGTGGCCGGCGGCGCACAGTACGTCAACGGAAGCACCTATTATATCAAGACCGATGGTCAGAACTACCGCTGTGTCATCTCCGGGCTGGACCCGGCGGCCAGCTACCGTCTGACCATCTCCTACGATTCCAGCCGTTACTACCTCTATGGCGGACTCAAAGTGGAGGGCATTGCAGGATGAAGACACAGACCAAACATTCGCTCATGCTGATGCTCTGTGCCTTTATCTGGGGTACGGCTTTCGTAGCCCAGAGTGCAGGCTCCGGCATGGGGGCCTATTCCTTCCTCGCAGGGCGCAGCTGGCTGGCTGTCCTTGTGCTGATCCCTACCGTGTTCGCTTTCGACGCCGTGCGCAAAAAACAGGGCCAGCCTTACGGCTGGCCGAAGGAGAAGTCGGAGCGCAAGACCCTGCTGGTGGCGGGCCTCGTCTGCGGCACCTTCCTGTTCGCGGCCTCTGCGGCTCAGCAGATCGGCATCACCATCAACCCGTCCACGGCCAAGGCCGCGTTCCTGACGGCCATGTACGTTGTGATGGTGCCGGTGTTCGGCCTCTTTCTGGGCCGGAAGGGCAGCGTTCAGCTCTGGGTCAGCATGGTCATCGCCGTGGCGGGCCTGTATATGCTCTGCATGAAGAACGGCTTCGGCGGCATTGAGACCAGCGACTGGATACTTCTCAGCTGCGCCGTGCTGTTCAGCTTCCAGATCATGTCCATCGACCACTTTTCGCCGCTTGTGGACGGTGTGCGGCTGAGCCTCATCCAGTTCATCGTGGTGGCTGTGGAGAGCTCTGCGGCGGCGCTGATCTTCGAGACGCCCACGCTGGCAGAGTACGGCGCAAACTTTCTGCCTGTGGTCTACTGCGGCGTCATGTCCAGCGGCGCGGGCTATACGCTTCAAATCCTGGGCCAGAAAGATTTGAACCCCGCCATCGCCAGCCTTATCATGTGCCTGGAAAGCGTATTCAGCGCGCTGGGCGGCTGGCTGCTGCTGGGCCAGAACCTTTCGATGCGGGAGAGCGCAGGCTGCACCCTCATCTTCGCCGCCGTTGTGCTGTCTCAGCTGCCCTTTGCGGAGCTGCGCAGATGCAAAAAGGGCGCGTGATGCTGCGGGCGGCCGGGGGCATCCCCTATGAGCTGACGCGGGGGCGGGTCAAGCGGCTCAACCTCCACGTCCGGCGGGACGGCACCGTGGCCCTCAGCATCCCCCTGCGCACGACGCTGGAAGCGGCTGACGCCTACGTCATCGCCGAGGCGGAGTGGATACGGGCCGCACAGGCCCGGCAGGCCGCCCGCGAAAAGCGGCAGGAGGAACTGCCCGACAAGGCGGCCGCCCTGGCCCACTTCACGGCCATGAGCGACAAGGTCTACCCGGCCTTTGCCGGGGTACTGGGCGGGCAGAAGCCCACCATCAAAGTGCGCAGCATGACCAGCCGCTGGGGCGTCTGCCATATGGCGAAGCGCCAGATCACCTTCGCGCTCCAGCTCTACAATATGCCCGAGGCGGCACAGATCTATGTGGTAGTGCATGAGTACTGCCACTTTTTGCAGCCCGACCACAGCCCGGCTTTCTGGGCTGAAGTGGCGAAGCTGATGCCGGACTGGAAAGCCCGGCGGGATTTATTAAAATAGGAGAGAAAATCTTTTGGAAAGCGAAAAGACCTCCGGCGGCGATAAATATTCGAAGCTCGCCGGCAATACCATCATCTTTGCCATCAGCAGCTTTTCGTCCAAGCTGCTGACGCTCATCGTCCAGCCGTTCCTGACGTACGCGATGGCCGAGATTTCCGACCTCGGCCTGTCGAAGATTTTGAGCCAGTACGCCAACCTGCTCATCCCCTTTGTGTCGATGGGCATGTCCAACGCCATCATCCGCTTCGGCCTCGACAAGGGCAACAGCGAAAAGCAGGTGTTCACCAACGGCCTGCTCACCATCCTCGGCGGCTTCGGCATCCTCGTGCTCTGCTGGCCGGTGGCGCAGTTTTTGCCCGATATGGCCCAGTACGGCCTGCTCATTTATATTTATGTCCTGATGAGCTGCCTGCGCACCCTCTGCACCCAGTTCGTGCGCAGCCGCCAGTGGAACAAGCTGGTGGCCGTGGACGGCATCCTGTGCACCTTTGCCACCCTGATGTTCTATGTGCTCTACCTTGTGGGCTTCCACTGGGGGGCCAACGGCTACCTGCTGGCCATCATCAGCGGTGACCTGGTCAGCGTGCTCTTCCTCTGCATCACCGGCAGGCTGTGGAACTATGTGGAGCTCAAGGGCCTGAACCGGGATCTCTGGCAGCAGATGCTCCGCTTTTCCCTGCCCATGATCCCGGCCCAGATCAGCTTCTGGGTCATCAACGCATCGGACCTGTTCTTCGTGCGCGAGATGTGCGGCGGGCTGGACGGCCACAGCGGTGACGCTTGGAGCGGCCTGCTTTCCACCGGCTACTTCCTGCCCACCATCCTGACCACGCTGGGCTTGATCTTCTACGATGCCTGGCAGCTCTCCGCCGTGACCGAGGAGGAGGGCCGCGCCCGGTTCTTTACCAAGATCTTCCGCACCTATTCTTCGGTGCTGTTCTGCTGTGCGGCGGGCATCATCTGGCTCTGCCGCCCGGTCATGCACGTGATGAAGTCCAACTACTACTATGCCTGGCACTTTGTGCCCTTCCTGACGCTGGCTTCCACCTGCAGCTGCTTCAACCAGTTCCTCAACAGCGCATACGTTGTCAACAAAAAGTCCACCCACAGCCTGTGGACCATGCTGGCCGGTGCTGTGAGCAACTGCATTATGAACTACTTCTTCATCAAGTGGTGGGGGCCCATCGGCGCAACGGTGGCTTCCTTCTTCGGTCTGGGCATCGTGTTCGTGCTGCGCGCGCTGGATGCCCACAACATGATCGGCATGTCCATCCACCCGGGCCGGGTGGCGCTGAACTTCGGCGTGCTGGCGGGCGAGGCCCTGCTCCTGCTGGCCGAGCCTCCGCTCTACGGCCTGTGGACAGGTCTCCTGACCGCCGCCATCATCCTGTTCAACTTTGCAGGTGTCTGGGCTATGGCCCGGATGCTCCTGCCCAAGCTCCTGGGCCGCCGGGGCAGAGCTCTGGTGAGCACAGTAGACAGCTGGATCAAAAAGTAAGCAAAAAACGACCCTCTCCGGGAATTGCAATGCGGAGAGGGTCGTTTTCACTTAATATCCCAACTTATACGCCAAAGAACTCCTTGGCAATATCGGCACTCCGCTTGGCATCCTTGGCGTACCAGTCGGCACCGATCTTTTTTGCATATTCGGGGGTCAGCACAGCGCCGCCCACCATGATCTTACAGTCCAGCTTGGCATCGTGCAGGGCCCGGATGGTCTCCTCCATGCTCTTGAGGGTGGTGGTCATCAGGGCGGAAAGACCCACCAGATGCACATCCTTCTCCCGGACGGTGTTCACGACCGTTTCCACCGGCACGTCACGGCCCAGATCGATGACCTCAAAGCCATAATTCTCCAGGATGACCCGGACGATGTTCTTGCCGATGTCGTGGACATCGCCCTTGACGGTGGCAATGACGATGCGGCCCTTGCTGGCGCTGCCCTCGCCCTTTTGGGCAATGGCGGTCTTGATCTCCTCAAAAGCCCCCTGCGCGGCGGTGGCCGCCTGCAGCAGCTGCGGCAGGAAGAGGGTTCCCTTTTCATACTTTGCGCCCACGATATCCAGCGCCGGAATGAGGGCTTCATCCACCAGCTCCAGCGGCTCCTTTTCCTCCAGCAGCGCCCGGGTGCGGGCAGCTGCCTCGCCCTTCAGACCCTTTTCCACCGCCTTCATCAAGGGGGCATAGGGGCCGGCGGCCTCCGGTGTTTCGCCTGCTGCCGGGGCGGTCTGGGCATTCTGCACGGCCTGCACCAGTGCGGCAGAAGCGGGCACCCGGTTGGCATACCGCTCAATGTACTTCGTGCTCTGCCGGTCCCGGTTGGTCAGAACGTTGTAAGCGTAGACCGCCGCCATCATCTCCTCGCTGGAGGGGTTCATAATGGCAAGGTCAAGCCCGGCATACATGGCCATGGTGAGGAAGGTGGTGTTCAGGTAGGAGCGGCAGGGCAGACCAAAGCTGATGTTGGACACGCCCAGAATGGTGCGCACCCCCAGCTCCTCCTTGCAGGCGTGAAGGGCCTGCACCGTGGCAAGCACATCCTCCTGCTGGGCGCTGGCCGTCAGGGTCAGGCAGTCGATATAGATGTCCTCCTGCGGGATGCCTGCCGCCAGTGCCGCGTTCCGGATGCGGCGGGCAATGGCCACGCGGTCCTCGGCTTTGGGCAGGATGCCCCGCTCATCAATGGCAAGGCCGACCACCGCCGCGCCGTACTTTTTGCACAGGGGCAGAATGGTGTTCAGCTTTTCCGCCTCGCCGTTCACCGAGTTGACGATGGGCTTGCCATTGTAGACCCGCAGGCCCCGTTCCAGCGCCTCGGCATGGGAGGAATCCAGCTGCAGCGGCAGGCTGACCACGCTCTGCAGCGCCTTGACCACCTGCTCCATCAGGGCAGGCTCATCCACACCGGGCGCACCTACGTTCACATCCAGGATCTGGGCCCCGGCCTCGGTCTGGCTCACGGCCTGTTCCAGCACATAGTTCATATCCCCTTCCCGCAGGGCCTGCTGGAACCGCTTTTTGCCGGTGGGATTGATGCGCTCACCCACCACCGTGATGCCGTCCACATCCACGCAGTCCATGGGGCTGCACACCACCGACTTCATGGGGTGGTCGGGGCGGCCCGGCCTGCAATCGGCAAACACGCCGTTCAGCAGCTGGATGAACTCCGGGGTGGTGCCGCAGCAGCCGCCTGCAGCAAACAGGCCCAGTTCCCGGTAGGGCTTCATCTGCATGGCGTAGAGCTGCGGAGTGATATCGTAGCCCGAGCCATCGGCGCGGGGCAGGCCCGCGTTGGGCTTGACGAACACCGGGAAGCTGCCGGGCAGGGCCTCGGTCAGCCGCTTAGCCATGGGAAAGATCTCCTTGGGGCCAAGAGAGCAGTTGATGCCCACAGCATCGGCTCCCAGACCCCGGGCGGCGGCGGCAAAGCTCTCGACCGTGCAGCCGGTAAAGGTGCGGCCGCCTGCTTCAAAGCTCATGCTGGCCAGCACGGGCAGGCTGCTGTTCTCCTTGACCGCCAGCAGCGCGGCCTTCAGCTCATACAGATCGGTAAAGGTCTCAAGGAACACGAGGTCAGCCCCGGCGGCCACGCCCGCCCGGACGATGCGGCCATACTCTGCCACGGCATCCTCAAACGCAAGGGTGCCGTTGGGCTCCAGCAGCTCCCCCAGCGGCCCCACATCCAGCGCAGCCAATGCACCGTAAGGGGCACAGGCCCGCTTGCAGTTGGCAATACCCGCCGCAATGATCTCCTCCAGCGTGTACTCGCTGCCCGCCAGCTTGTGGGCGGAAGCGCCAAAGGTATTGGCATTGATGATGCGGCTGCCTGCGGCGGCGTACCGGGCATGGATGCTCTCGATGAGCGCCGGGTCGGTGATGTTCAGCTCCTCGGGGCGGGCCCCCAGTTTCAGGCCCGCTGCCTGCAGCATAGTGCCCATGCCGCCATCCAGCAGGATGGTATTGGGCCGGTCAAACAGTTCATTCGCTTGCACAGGTGATCCCCCTCTTTCTATATTCGCACCGGGTGCGGAGCACGCAGTGCCCGCACCCCGCCGGGTGACCCCGGACCGGGTGATCGCTGACCCCCAGAATGGCCGTGATGCTCTTGCGGGGGGTCATCAGGTTGTTTTCCGTGACACAGAGCCCGGCGCGGCGGGCGGTGTCCAGCGCGGCTGCCAACAGCGGCTGCACGGCAAGGGGCCAGTCCCCGTAGCCCGGGGAATAGCGCCCCGTCAGATACTTGCCCTGCCGGGCGGCCCACTGGCGCAGCTCAGCCTCAGCGGCCTCCGCAGCCTGTTCGGCCAGCGCGGAGCCCAGCGCATCCGATGCCACACCGGCGGCGATATCGCCCACACCGGCCCGGCGGATCTGGGCATCCACACCGGGGCCAAGCGTTACGGCCAGCAGCAGGGCGGCGGTGCAGCCTTCCAGATGCTTTGCCACATCTTCCCCCGCCAGAATGCCCGCCGCTGTCAGGCTGTCGGGGTCGGCCTCCAGCCAGACTGCCCGGGGCGTGGCTGCCGCCAGCAGCGGCACGGCGCATTTTTCCAGCAGTGCCTGGGTGGCCGCGTCCGCGCCGCCCCGGGCTCCAAAGTACCGCGCCGCCTGTGCAAGGTCGATGCCCTCCGGCTTTTCCAGCCGCAGCGGCATACTTGGCCCAATGCTCATCTGCCCGCCCTCCTTTACAAGAATAAAGAATAGACTTAGTATACAGCATCCCCGTTTTCCCGTCAACGCAAAACACCGCATTTGTTTTTGCTTGCAACTGATTGCATTCGCAAGCAATCTGCGTTATACTGTAAAAAAGGAGTGTGATCGTTATGGCTAACACCGCCGCCGTCTATGCCCGCATTGATACCAACCTGAAAGAAAGCGCCGAGGATATCCTTGCTCAACTGGGCATTACCCCATCCAGCGCCATCCAGATGCTTTACCGCCAGATCGTCCTGACCCGGGGGCTCCCGCTCGATCTACATCTTCCCCCTGCCACCCCCACTGCTGTGGGTGGCATGAGCCGTACTGAGTTGGATACCGAGCTGCAAAAGGGAGTCGCCTCTCTGCAAAATAGCAAAAGTTTTTCTGCCGATGAAGTCGATGCCGCATTGTATCAGGAGTTTGGAATATGAGCAGTGTTTATACGGTCTGCTACGCACCGCAGGCGTTGGACGACCTGCGGGATCTCTACTCCTATGTCGCATTTTCGCTCAAAGAGCCAGCTACCGCCCAAAAACTGGTCAACCGCATCCGCAAGGCTGCTCGCTCACTGGATGCCCTGCCCGGGCGGTACCCTGTTGTGGACTGGGAACCGTGGCAGAGCATGGGGATGCACAGGTTTACCGTGGAGAATTTTCTGCTGTTCTACCTGATCGATCAAAGCACCCGTACCGTAACTCTCGTTCGTATTGTTTATGGTGGGCGGGATCTGCAAAACCTCGCAAAATAGACCCCTGCGGAAAATTTCCAACTTTTTCGCAACAAACCTATTGACAATCTAGGTAAATAGGGATATAATCCAGACAACAAATCCACCAACCTAGTGGGAAATTGAGATCAAGTTCCCCGGGTTCGTAGAGGATTGGGAAAATCGTTGAAAGGAGGGCACCAAAATGACGCTGATCTGGAAAAACCTGCTCCACGCGAACTTCCGTTGTGGGCGAATGTACACCACCCGGGTAGAATATGGGACCGAGCGCTGTGCATTGCCCTCTGCAGACCGAATGTGTGTGCGAATGTGATGGCAAAGCTGCCAAAGCGCTAAACCCGAATTTTGCCCGGTGCACTGAAATGGTGTCAGTGACCGGGATTTTTTATGCGTCAGAATTATACTTTAAGTACAGATAGAGAGGTTAATTACTATGTCTAACTATAAATTTGAGACCCTGCAGCTTCACGTTGGCCAGGAGCAG
>OJOF01002255.1_pt1 | contig 12741 bp, 10 predicted proteins | sample 1598181 | NCBI WGS metagenome assembly OJOF01 (sample SAMN01915226, study PRJEB22387) | human gut metagenome | isolation source: stool | host: Homo sapiens | place: USA
GCGTGGGAATCGGGGACGGGATGGGGCTTGGGATCGGGTTGCCTGTGGGCTGGGAGGGTGCGCCTGCTGTGGCAGCACCGCAGTTCGGGCAGAAGGATTCTCCGCCGGTAATGTCAAATCCGCAGTTTTTACAAATCATGTATATTTTTCTCCTTATAAATATTTCGATAGAATGCGTTTCAATTTTGCAGCGAAACCGGGTTCTCAGAGCTTTGTGCCGCAGCCGGTGCAGAATTTATTGCCGGCCGGGATGGACTTGCCGCAATTGGGGCAAACCTGTTCTGCCGGTGCTTCGGCTGCGGGAGCCGGAACTGCTTCCAGGGCAGCGCCGCAGTTGATGCAGAACTTGTTGCCCTCCGGAACAGCGTGGCCGCAGGCCGGGCAGGTTTTTTCCGGAGCAGCGGCAGGGGCTTCTGTCGGGGCGGAAGCGGTTTCCGGAGCCGGAGCTGCTGCCGGAACCGGTACAGGCACCGGAGTCGGTGCGGCAGCCTGTGGAGTGACATAGCGCATGCCGCAGCTGGTGCAGAACATTGCGCCCGGTGTCTTGGGCTTACCGCAGTTGGGGCAGACTTCACCGGCAGCGGCAGCAGCGGACTGCTGGGCTGCGGCGGCCTGCTGCATTGCAGCGCGTTCTGCGGCTTCCCTTGCAGCACGCTCTTCTGCCATCTGCTTTCCTACCGGGTTTTCGGTGCCACACTTGGTGCAGAACAGCACGGCTTCCGGAATCTCGGCGCCGCAGTTCTTGCACAGCAGCAGGTGCTTGTTCTTCCGGATCTGTTCCTGGTACGCTGCGATCTTCTGCTGAGACTGAACAATGGTATCCAGATATTCGCTGTAGGCAGCTTCGGCATCATTGGGGTGCAGTTCTACATATTTCTTGCCGATGGAAAGGAATGCGGCGTTGATGTTCCGCTCTTCCTCGCTGATCCGGTTATTCAGGCGAATGGTATCGGTAGAGCTTTTGGTCTTTTCTACCACGGAATTGGCGGTGTCGGTTACGGTTTTTCCCAGTTTATCGAAAAATGACATAGGATTTTCCTCACTTTCATAATGGTGTCCGGCCTTCTGGCCGGAGTTTCTCAGAGAGTATTGTACAAGTTCTTAGGCATTTTTTCAGAATTTCTGTGCCATACAAACAAATATACTATTCTACATTATACTATATTTTCCGGGTTCTTGCAAGTCCTTTTTCCGTTTTTTCACGATTTTCACAGCATTTTCAGATAGGGGGATTTTTGTCGGACGGAACGGATTTTTCGCCGGAAAAAAATATCGCAGAATCTGACGGAATGCGACCATAAATCCTGTCATTTCCGGGGAAATTATTTCCTTCCGGCCGGATTATTCCCGGAATATCCGGGATTTTCAGAAAAAACCAAGGAATTTTTGGCTGGCGGACATTTCCGGAATCTGCTACAATAGAGTTACAGGAAGTGTTCTCATGGACAGGCAGCGTGCCGGAAGAGTTAGCCGTACGCGCTTCATCTGTCCAGGCGCGTGAAAGGAAACAGATATGGCAGGATTTTTAACATTCACACGGGAAAAGCCCATCAACCGCATTGTGGAGGTGGAGGTGGGGGAAATCACCCCCAATCCCCATCAGCCCCGGACGGAATTTGATCTGGCGGACATGCAGTCTCTGGCAGAAAGCATTGCGCAAAATGGCATTCTACAGCCTTTAACCGTGCGCAGGGGCAGCAACGGCAGCTATGAGCTGGTGGCCGGAGAGCGGCGGCTTCGGGCGGCAAAGCTGGCAGGGCTTACGGCTGTACCTTGTATTGTATTGGAGATCAGCTCCCGAAATTCCGCGATTATGGCACTGGTGGAAAATATTCAGCGGCAGGATTTGTCCTTTTTTGACGAGGCCAGTGCCATTGAAAAGCTGATTACATATTATGGTATGACTCAGGAGGACGCTGCCGCAAAGCTGGGAAAGGCGCAGAGCACCATTGCCAACAAGCTGCGGCTCCTGCGGCTTACGCCGGAGGAACGGGAAATCATTATGAAGTACAATCTGACGGAGCGGCATGCACGGGCGCTGCTGCGGCTGGCGGCGCCTTCGGAGCGGCTGGCGGTTTTGGAAAAGACGGTAAAATACAACCTGAATGTGGAGAAAACCGAGGCCGCCGTGGAGGAGATGATCGGGCAGCGAAAGACCAGGGAAAGCTATAAAAAGCGAAGCAAGGTGTTCCAGAATGTGCGGATTTTCGTCAACACCATTGCCAAGGCAGTGGAAACCATGCAGGCCGCCGGAATTGCGGCGGATTCCCAGAAAATTCAGCGGGAGGACTATATCGAGTACCGGGTGCGGATTCCCATTGGCGAGCGGCGCTGAGTATATCAGACAAGCCGGCAGTATTTCAGAGGTGAAGTACTGCCGGCTTTTTTCTGCCTGGATTCCGGAAATCCGGTGTTGTATCCAGGAATGTCAGTGTCTGGCTGGAAATTGTTTCACGTGAAACACCATGGTGCGCGGATTACCCAAAAAATTTGCAGGAAGCCTTTACATCCGACAAGAATCATGCTATAATAAAATGGTACATGCCACAGGTTCTGGGAATCTGTGAGGAAATCGGGAACTGTGCAGCGGCACAGGTACGTCCGATGAAAAAACGGAAAGGAAGATACAGCGTGAGTATGGTGTATGCAGTTGCCAACCAGAAGGGCGGCGTGGGAAAATCCACAACTGTAGTGAATCTGGGTGCTTACCTCGGTTCCCGCGGCAAACGGGTGCTCTGTGTGGATATCGACCCCCAGGGCAACACAACGACTGGTCTGGGCATCAAGAAAAAACATCTGGCGGTGTCATCCTATGAGGTGCTCAGCGGAAAAAGCAGCATTCAGGAAGGAATTATCCGCACGGATTTTGAAAATGTCAGCATCCTTCCGGCGCGGAACACCCTGGCCGGCGCAGAGCTGGAACTGTCCGCCATGGAAAACCGGATGAACCGGCTGAAAATGCAGATTCTGACCTGTAAAATGGACTATGACTACATCCTGATCGACTGTCCCCCGGCACTGGGACTCCTGACCATGAACGGTCTGGTTGCCGCAGATCAGCTGATTATCCCCATGCTGGCGGAGTTTTACGCCCTGGAAGGTCTGTCTCAGCTGACCAATACCATTAAAGTGGTACGGAGCAACTACAACCCGACACTGGATATCTGCGGCATTCTCTTTGTGATGTTTGACGCGCGGCTGAACGTCTCCCGGCAGGTAGAGGAAGAAGTGGAAAAATATTTTCCGGGAAAGGTCTTTCAGACCAAAATTCCGCGGAATGTCCGACTGTCAGAAGCGCCTAGTCACGGCCGTCCGGTAATGTACTATGACCGGCTGTCCAAGGGCGCAGAGGCCTATATGATGCTGGGACTGGAGCTGCTGGGCGAAAAGCCGCCGGAGAAAAAGCGGCGCATGATGGTATTCGGACGGAAAAGGGAGCGTGAGGACTCATGACAATAGGCGGACTGGGCAGCGGCCTGGACTTTCTCTATGACGAAAACACCGCCGATGTGCAGGTAAAAAAAACACTGCGGCTCTCTGAGCTGGAACCCAACCGGGATCAGCCCCGAAAGCAGTTCAGCGAAGAAGCCATTCAGACACTGGCGGACTCCATTCAGCAGTACGGCATGATTCAGCCCATTCTGGTGCGTCCGCTGGGACTGAATTATCAGATTGTGGCCGGGGAACGCCGCTGGCGCGCCGCGCGGATGCTGGGACTGGACGAGGTTCCGGTGGTGATCCGGGATCTGTCTGACGAAGAGACCATGGCCATTGCCCTGATCGAGAACCTCCAGCGGGAGAACTTAAACCCCATGGAAGAGGCCGGGGGATATGCCCAGCTCATGGAAAAATGCGGCATGACCCAGGAGGAGGTGGCGAAGCATGTGGGGAAATCCCGGAGTGCCATTGCCAATTCCCTGCGGCTGCTGAAGCTCCCGGAACAGGTGAAAGCTCTAGTGCAGGACGGCAGCCTGAGTGCCGGACACGCACGGGCGCTGCTGGGGATTTCTGATGAAAAGCTGCTCGCGGAAACTGCGGCAAAGGCGGCAGACGGCAAGCTGACAGTTCGGGCAGTGGAAAAAATTGCTTCCGGCGAGGCAAAGCAGGCAGAACCGGCTCTGCGGCACCGGGAGGACAGCTTCTACACCGAAATCGAAATCAGTCTGGAAAGCCGGCTGGGACGGCGCGTTTCGGTGACGCGGGGCAAGAACAAGGGCACCCTGAATCTGGAATTTTACGATAAGGACGATCTGGCAGCACTGGCGCAGCGTCTGACCAGAGAGTAAAAGTCCCCTCAGGCTTGTTTCACGTGAAACAAAATAAAGTGAATTCTGCGGGATTTTCCCGCACAGCATAGAAAAGGAAGGAAAAAAATCATGATTGATATGAAATGGATCCGGAATGATCCGGAAAAAGTCAAGGAAAATATCCGGAAGAAATTCCAGGACGAAAAGCTGCCTCTGGTAGACGAAGTAGTAGAACTGGACAAGCAGTTCCGGGAAGCCAAGGTTAAGGGTGACGAGCTTCGCAGCCAGCGAAAGTCCATCAGCAAGAAGATCGGCGCACTTATGGGACAGGGCAAAAAGGATGAGGCTGAAGCTGTAAAGGCAGAGGTCGGCGCAATCGGCGATCAGCTGGACGCACTGGAAAAGCAGGAAACCGAGCTTTCTGAGAAAATCCGGAAGATTATGCTGGTAATCCCGAACTTTATTGACGATTCTGTGCCCATCGGCAAGGATGACTCTGAAAATGTGGAAGTAGAGCGCTTCGGCGAGCCGGTTGTTCCGGATTTTGAGGTGCCGTATCACGTGGATATTATGGAAAAGCTCCACGGCATCGACATTGATGCAGCCAGAGACACCAGCGGCAACGGCTTCTACTATCTGTGCGGCGATATTGCACGGCTGCACTCCTCCATTCTGGCATATGCCCGTGACTTTATGATCAACAAGGGCTTTACCTACTACATTCCGCCGTTTATGATCCGCAGCAATGTGGTAACCGGTGTAATGTCCTTTGCTGAAATGGAAGGCATGATGTACAAGATTGAGGGCGAGGATCTGTACCTGATCGGTACCAGTGAGCACTCTATGATTGGTAAATTTATCGACACCATTCTGCCGGAAGAAAAGCTGCCTCAGACACTGACCAGCTATTCTCCGTGCTTCCGGAAGGAAGTCGGCGCGCACGGCATTGAAGAGCGCGGCGTATACCGGATTCACCAGTTTGAAAAGCAGGAAATGATCGTGGTCTGCAAGCCGGAAGAGAGCATGGACTGGTTCCACAAGATGTACGGCTATACCGTAGAGTTCTTCCGGAGCCTGGATATTCCGGTACGGACACTGGAATGCTGCTCCGGCGACCTGGCAGATCTGAAGGTCAAGAGCCTGGACGTAGAAGCATGGTCTCCCCGTCAGAAGAAGTACTTCGAAGTGGGCAGCTGCTCCAACCTGGGCGATGCACAGGCAAGACGGCTGGGCATCCGCATCAAGGGCAAGGACGGCAACAAGTATTTTGCACACACGCTGAACAATACTGTAGTTGCGCCGCCTCGTATGCTGATTGCGTTCCTGGAAAACAACCTGAACGAAGACGGCTCTGTTCGGATTCCGGAACCGCTCCAGCGGTATATGTTCACCGACTGCATTCGTCCGGAATAAACTGGTTCTAAACTAAGTTTTCCACAGCAAAATTTTCCGTTGTGGAAAACTAAAAAAGAAAAATCCACGGAAACTGCGATGGTTTCCGTGGATTTTTTTGTGTGGTTTTTTCCTTTGTTGAAAACTGTGGAAATGCTGTTGTGAAGAATTTTGTGCAGCAAAAAACGTTTTTCACAGGACGATTTTGTGGAAAACGTTCTCTTTGCATCTTTATTATTGCAGTGGATTCTTTTTGATCTTGTCGCTGCGCCGGGGGTATTTTTCCGGTGTGGCGGCGCGCTTCCGGATGCGAATAATGCGGCGCTCCCCTACAGCATCCAGGCAGTAGGAGATCTCCTCCGGCTGATCACCGCCCAGAATTTCCGCGGCGGCTTCCGCATGGCCCGCATGTTCAGAGGGGCCTTTCATAGCGGCAAACACACCGCCCACAGCAGCAAACGGCAGGCAGTATTCCGTGAGAACCGGCAGTTCTGCCACGGCGCGCGCCGTCACCAGGTCGAACTGCTCCCGGTAACGGGGCAGCTTTGCCGCATCCTCTGCCCGGCTGTGGATGCATGTCACCTGCTGGGACACGCCCAGGGCGGCGGCAGTTTCTTCCAGGAAGGTCACACGCTTTTGGAGGCTGTCCAAAAGGGTGACGCGGAGATCCGGCCGGAGAATGGCAATGACCATACCGGGAAAGCCGGCACCCGTGCCCACATCCAGCACAGAACCGCCTAAGGGAATGGAAATCTGGCGCAGCAGCATTGCGCTGTCCAGAAAATGCTTCGCCCAGACCTCTGCCGGGTCGGTGATTGCAGTGAGATTCATATACCGATTGGTTTCTACCAGGGTTTCCAGGTAGATCTGAAACTGGCGGTAATGGGTCTCACACAGCGGCAGCTGCTGGCTTTCAAACAGCGCTTTGGCTTCCGAAAACGTCATAGAGCGGCTCCTTCCTGTTGTTCCTGTGCGGTATCCCACACCATGAGCACGGAAATATCTGCCGGGGAAACTCCGGAAATCCGGCTGGCCTGTCCCAGATTCTGGGGACGGTGGGCGTTCAGCTTTTCGGCGGCTTCCAGACGCAGGCCGCGCACGGTGGTGTAGTCCAGATTCTCCGGCAGCTTCCGGTTTTCCAGCTTGCGCATGCGCTCAATCTGTGCCAGCTGCTTGGAAATATAGCCGTCATACTTAATCTGAATTTCCACCTGCTCCCCTACTACATCCGGCAGCTGGGGACGCTGTTCGTCAAAGGGGGCAGTCAGCGCATAGTTGAGCTGCGGCCGGCGAATCAGGTCGGCAACCTTGCATCCGGTGGACAGCGGCGCGGTGTCGTGGGCTTCCAGGAAGGCATTCAGCGCCGGAGAAGGCGCCAGATTGGTCTTTTCGACACGCCGTTTTTCCTGTGCAACCTGATTGTATTTTTCCGTCATGGCGGCGTAGCGCTCCTCTGAAATCAGTCCCAGCTGATATCCCAGAGGCATCAGGCGCTGGTCAGCGTTATCCTGGCGGAGAATCAGCCGGTATTCGCTCCGGGAGGTCATCATCCGGTACGGATCCTCACAGCCCTTTGTCACCAGATCATCTACCAGTGTGCCGATATAAGAAGAGGCGCGATCCAGCAGGAACGGTTCCTTTTTCTGCACGGCAAGGGCGGCGTTGATGCCGGCCACCAGCCCCTGTGCGGCGGCCTCCTCATAGCCGGAGCTGCCGTTAAACTGGCCGGCACCGTACAGACCGTGAATCTTTTTGGATTCCAGGGTGGCGCGCAGCTCTGTGGGATCTACACAGTCATACTCGATGGCATAGGCCGGGCGCATGATTTCTACATGCTCCAGGCCGCGAATGGTGCGGAGAAAGGCCAGCTGGACATCCTCCGGCAGAGAGGAGGACATGCCCTGCAAGTAATATTCCTCGGTCTGGAGTCCCATTGGCTCTACAAAAAGCTGATGCCGGGGCTTGTCCGCAAACCGTACAATTTTTGTTTCAATAGAGGGACAGTAGCGTGGGCCGATTCCCTCAATCTGGCCGGAAAACAGGGGCGAACGGTGGAGATTTTCCTTGATAATCCGGTGTGTTTCCGCATTGGTATAGGTGATATAGCAGGAAACCTGATTTTTCAGGCCGCTGGGATTGGTGGCAAAGGAAAACGGCGTGATGGAATCGTCTCCGTCCTGACGCTCCATAGCGTCAAAGTCAATGCTCCGCCGATGCACCCGGCAGGGGGTTCCGGTTTTAAAGCGGCGCATCCGCAGCCCCAGATCGCTGAGATTTTTCCCCAGAGGGCGGCTGGGCAGGGCGGCATCCGGGCCGCTTTCATAGGAAACCTGTCCCACGTGAATCCGGCCGTTTAAGTAGGTTCCCGTGGCAATTACCACGGCGGAGACGGTATACTGTGCCCCCAGTGCTGTGACAACCCCGGTGACACGGCCGTTTTCCGTCTGAATTTCGGCGACCTCTGCCTGCTTGATCTCCAGGTTGGGGGTATTCTCACAGACGTGCTTCATATAATTGTGATACTGCACCCGGTCGGCCTGCACCCGAAGGCTGTGCACCGCCGGCCCTTTGCCCCGGTTCAGCATCCGGCTCTGCAAAAAGCAGGCATCTGCCCCTTTTCCCATTTCACCGCCCAGAGCGTCAATTTCCCGTACCAGATGTCCCTTTGCCGTGCCGCCAATAGACGGATTACAGGGCATATTGGCAATCTGATCCAGGGAAATGGTAAACAATACAGTACGGCAGCCCAGCCGTGCAGAGGCAAGTGCTGCTTCTACACCAGCGTGTCCGGCGCCGACAACCGCGACTTCATATTCTCCCATATGATACATGATAGAACCATCCTTTTTTGCAATAACCGCTGTTTCGGCCGATATGTGCATTTTCATACAGCCATATGCCGAAACAGGCTCTTAAAAAAGCCCCCAAAGCGGAGGCTTTTCCATCAATTCAGTAAAAAACGCACCTCATTCTAGGTGCGTTTTTATTATACTCTATTTGTACCGAATTTGTCAAGGCAATTATTTTCCCACGCAGAACCGGGAGAACACATCATCCACCACGGCCTCAGACACCCGCTCTCCGGTGAGGGAGAGCAGGGAATCGGCGGCCTCTTCCAGGAGCACAGTAACGGCATCCAGTAGTTCCCCCTGTGCCAGCGCATCCAGCGCCAGCTGAATCTGCTCCTTTGCCTGCTCCAGGCATTGCTTTTGCCGGGCGTTGGAGACGATTCCCAGTTCCGGGGTGACCTGCTCCGTGTAGAACAGCTGTTCCACCGCCTGGCGGAGGGCTTCCAGGCCGTCTCCGTCCTTTGCCGTCATGGGAATCACATAGGAAAACCGCTTTTGCAGCTGTTCCAGATCCAGCCGGGCGGTCTGGTCGGACTTATTGGCAATGGCAATCACCGGCTGCTGCGCCGGAAGCTGTTCCATCATGCGGCGGTCGTCTGCATCCAGCGGCCGCGCAGTATCAAACACCGCCAGAATCAGATCTGCCTGGCGGAGCCGTTCCTCTGCAATCTGCACGCCCATCTGTTCAATGACATCCTGGGTTTCCCGGAGTCCGGCGGTGTCCCACAGGCGCAGAGTCACATTCCCCAGGCGGATTTCTTCTTCCACCACGTCACGGGTGGTGCCGGCAATCTCTGTGACAATGCTCCGGTTACAGCCGGAGAGCAGATTGAAGAGGGTGGATTTTCCCACATTGGGCTTTCCCACAATCACCGCAGACACCCCGGAGCGGAGAATCCGGCCGTAGGTGTAGGTGGCAAGGGTTTCTTCCAGCTGTGTCACAACCGGCCGCAGAGAGGCCTCCAGGCTCTCCGGCGTAACGGCAGGGATTTCATCCTCCGGATAGTCGGCCCAGGCGGCCAGATCCCCCAGGCTGCGGACAAGCCCCTGGGAAATCTGCTGCACACGGCGGAACAGGGCACCGTTTTGCTGGGCGCGGGCAAAGGAAAGCTCCCGCTGGCCGGCGGCGCCGATGACATCCATCACGGCCTCGGCCTGTGTCAGTGTCATTTTGCCGGAGAGAAAAGCACGCTTAGTGAACTCTCCCGGCTCCGCAGGGGCGGCTCCGGCGGCCAGAAGCGCCTCCAGCAGCTGTCCGGTGACATACAGTCCCCCATGGCAGGAAAGCTCTGCTACGTCCTCTCCGGTGTAGCTGTGGGGGGCGCGAAAGACGGTAAGGATGCCGTCATCCAGTTCTTTGCCGTCCGGGGTGCAGAAAGTGCCGTAGGTACAGGTATAGCCCTCCATTTCTGCCGGCTGCTTTCCGGATACGCTGCGAAAGCATGCTCCGGCAATGGACAGCGCCTTCGGGCCGGATACCCGGACAACCGCAATTCCGCCGGCGGCATGGGGCGTTGCAATGGCTGCAATGGTTTTCATGCAATTTCTCCTTTTCTTCCAAAAAACGGGCTGCCGAATTCCGTGCAGCCCGTTTTTTCATTTTGTGGATTGTTTCACGTGAAACATCACGTTAAAACTCGATCTTTCCGTACAGGCCGGCGTTCAGCTCGTCCTCCGGCTTCGGCTTCTTATAATCCCGTTCAAAGCTGGTCTTCATGGAGTCCAGATTCTTACGCTTGAAGTCCTCCGGGCCGCGCTCCCGATACGGGCGCTTTCCGCCGTGGTTCTGGCCGTTCCGGCCGCCCCGGTTTCCGCCCTGCCGGCGGCCGTTGACAGAAGAAACCACAACCTTCCGGTACGGGTCTTCTCCCACGCTCCGGGAGGTAACGCCGTCAATCTCCGCGATCCGGCTGTGAATGATCCGTCGCTCATAGGGGTTCATCGGTTCCAGTGTGGTAGAACGTCCGGTGCGCAGTACGCTCCGTGCAATCTTTTCTGCCAGCTGTTCCAGTGTCTTGCGGCGCTTTTCCCGATAGCCGTTGCTGTCCAGGAGCAGGCGGCAGTAGGTTTCGCTGTCCTTATTGACCAGAATCGAGGCCAGGTACTGAATGGAATCCAGCGTTTCGCCCCGGCGGCCGATGATGGTGCCGCTCTTGTTCTGGCTGGAGATTTCCATGCGGACGCCGTTTGCGGTCTGCATGACGGTAATTTCGGTCTCAATGCCCATTTCCCGATAAATGTTCTGTACATATGCCTTGGCATGTCTCAGATTTTCGGACATATCCGCATCTGTCAGAATCTTTTCGACTGCTTCTGATTCAATGCCCCGTGTGGAAACGTGCTTTTCTGTTTCCGCAGGCTTTGCTGCTGCCGGCGCGGTTTCTGCCATTGCAGGAGCCGGTGCCGCCGGGGTCTCTTCCGGCACTGCTGCCGGAGCCGGAGCGACTTCTTCTACCGGCTCATAGGAAGCCTCTACCTGTGCCTCCCGTTTTACTTTCCCAAACAATGACTTTTTCGGTTCTTCCAGGATACGGAACACTATATAATCCACGGATACGCCAAATTTTGCAGAGGCCATCTGCTTTGCTTCTTCAATCGTTTTGGCTGTAAAAATCTCTTTCATAACCGTGCTCATCCCTTTCCATTTCTGCGGAGCTTCTATTTCCGCACTTATTTTTCTCTTTACGCAGTATGCAGTCAATCGCCGCACATTTCCTGTGAAAACAGATCTTCTTTTCTGTCTGCGCGTTCCAATCTGCATTTCAGATGCAGATGCTTACTTTTTCTCTTCCTTGCTGTCGGTTTCGCTTTCGTCATAGGATTCCCCGTATTTTTCTGCCATATGCTTTCTGGCATCCTTCAGTACCTGTTGATTGTACTTGGAGAGTTCGTTCCGGGACATATCCTTGGTGTCTTCTTCATAGCGTGCCCGCTTCTGCTGGCCTTCAGACAGTTCCTGTGCGCCCATCATCTTCTGCATGAAGCTCTTTTTGCCGTTGGCATACTTCTTCTGCATCTTCTTATTCTGCTTTTCGCAGAGTTCTTCTGTCCGCTTCGGGGTGAAATAGAGGTTCAGACCAATGGTCTGGAGCAGGGAGAAGAAGGAAGAGCAAACCCAGTAGAAACCAACGCCGGCCGGTACCTGGAAGGCAAACCAGACGGAGAAAATCGGCATGATATAGAGCATACCGTTCATGCAGCCCATGCCCTTCATGCCCGGATTCCGCTTCTTCTGTACGACCTGCATATAGATCGTCAGGATCAGCTGCAAGACACCGGACAGAATCGGAATCATGAACAGGCCGATTGCAGTGGGTGTCCAGGAATCCGGATGCCAGGTGGGGATGCTCCCCAGATTCAGGCCGAACAGGTTAAACTTGTCATAGAACTCGGAAACCTGTGCGGAGAGGCTGTCTCCAAAGGTATCCAGGAAATCCGATGCGTGATCGTGGTGTGCTGTCAGTACGGTCAGCTCACGCCGCAGGCTGGTGCCCTGTTTCGCCAGATCCGGATCAATCTTCTGCACAATTTCAAATGCGCTGGAGATCACGCTGTCTTTCACCTTTAAGATATAGGACAGCGGCTTATAAACAACATCCAGAATGCCGAACAGGATAAAGAACTGCAAAAACATAGGCAGGCAGGATGCGCTGGGATTGATATTTTCCTCCTGATACAGCTGCATCTGTGCTTCCTGGAGCTTTTGCGGTTCGCTTTTGTACTTCTGCCGGAGTTTTTCCAGCTTGGGGTTCAGCCGCTGCATTCTGGCGGTATTCAGCTGCTGCTTGTACGAAATCGGAAACAAAATCAGTTTCGTAATGATGGTGAACAGCAAAATCGCCAGCGCATAGTTGTCCACCAGGTCATAGATCAGACGCATGATCCAGCCAAACGGCTTACCACACAGATCATATAAAAAATCCATATTATTTTTTAACCCTTTCTGTTGCGTAGAATATGTTGCTGCCGGGTGCCGGGAAAGGGAATCCGGGGCGGTTCCAGATGATCCGGCACCGGATCAATTCCGCCGGGATTCCACGGATGACACCGCAGCAGACGCCGCACGGCCAAAAAGCCGCCCCGCAGTAGTCCAAACCGCAGGATTGCAGTATGCGCATAACAGGAACAGGTCGGATAAAACCGGCATACAGCCGGTGTCAGTCGGGAAAACCGCTGGTATAGACGGATCAGTGCCGCCGCGAGGTACCTCAATCCGGTTTTCCCCCCTCCGACGGCGGTTCCATCCATCGCCG
>OJOF01002266.1_pt1 | contig 12666 bp, 11 predicted proteins | sample 1598181 | NCBI WGS metagenome assembly OJOF01 (sample SAMN01915226, study PRJEB22387) | human gut metagenome | isolation source: stool | host: Homo sapiens | place: USA
TAAGCGTGAGTTTGTGATATTGGGTGTGGTATCTTTAACTATGGGAAACTCCTCGCTCCCATTTGGCATATGCCTGCCTCGATATTCCAATAATCTCTGCGATATCCTCCTGCGTCTTACCCGCAAGCGACCTCAGCATAATAAGATTCTCCTGTAGCATAATGTCAGTCCTTTCTGTTGTTATGTATGTATTATAATCCTTGTAAAATGTGGATTCCACCAATTGTAGTTGTCAGAAAAGTGGGAATTGTGGTGGCGTTGGTTGCGTGGAGGGGATTGCATTTATCAATCATATTTATCCTGTCAAAAGCGCATAATTTAAAGCCACTATTTTGTTTAATAACATATCCTATCTTCAAGAAAATCAAACATATAATTGTATCGTATTTTATATTCCACTATGTAACTATTAATTCCCTGCTTGCTGGAAGAACATCTTATATCCGCAGTTCATTTACATCCCACTATGTAACTATTAATTCTTCACTTTCAATTAACATAGCAATACATTCATTTAAATTTACATCCCACTATGTAACTATTAATTCCGTAGGCTCATATTGTGAAAACGCGTTTTTATCTGGATTTACATCCCACTATGTAACTATTAATTCGCAATTGGAAAAGCACTTGATAAAGCTATTGTATAATTTACATCCCACTATGTAACTATTAATTCTTAACGCAATGTGGACTATTGCTTATCCTGAATCTAATTTACATCCCACTATGTAACTATTAATTCCTAATAATCTTTCAATTTCTTCTTTGTGACTATAATTTACATCCCACTATGTAACTATTAATTCGGTTTCTTCTTTGAACAATTCCTTCTCTTTTAAATATATTTACATCCCACTATGTAACTATTAATTCCTCTTCCAACCTTCCCAATAAATCATTCTTTCATATTTACATCCCACTATGTAACTATTAATTCCCGTAATTTTATATACAGCTTTAAACCTCTAATCTAAAGCTGTTATTTGTCGTTCTAATAAAATCTCGCATATATTACTAATGTCATTTTCAATAAATTCAAATTAAACGCATAAATTAAGCCTTTGTCGACCTTACTTATATTTTACACTATAATAGGTCGACAAGCAATTTCAAATATATCTTTATCATTTTTCACTTATTACTTTTCTTGCTTTTCCCACAATTCACAAAATACATAAGTCGATGTCAAATCAATGCCATTGCTAATTGTAAAAACAGTGATATTTTTACCCTTGAGAATAATTTCATAAGTACCTCTAAAATGTTTTTATATTGTTTAAGGCATTCAAAACTTTGCTATCAGATTCCATATTAAATAAATCTTTTTCATCTCAAAAATATTTTCAATTCCTCAGATTGTCTAATTTGTAAGTCATATTCTTTTAATTTTATCTTTTAAATATATCATTGTTCTGTCTATTTACTACTATATTTTCTCACCAGTTCCCTATCGCTGGCATATATTCACCATCAATTTTCTACTGTATTACCCATGATGCAACCAGCGTATTCATGATAAAAAGGTCAAAAAAGATTACAAACAGGATTAGAAACAGCAATATACTGTCATGATGGTTGAGCAGTTTGACAGGTTGTCGAAGTATTCACTAGATTCGGATAATAAGAAAATGTATGCTAATAAGAAAGAGCAGTGGGAGAAGGTAGCAAATCAAAATAATGTATTAACTAACGAGAATACTAAAATTTTGTATGAAAATATATCGTCAAAATCCTATGTAGTAAATGAGAAACTTAGGAATGAAGCGAAGTTATCTTATGAAGAAAAGAAAATGGTTGATAGGCTTAATGAAACATTGAATAAAATGCCTAAGTATAATGATAATTTACAAAGGTCTGTATATTTCAAGTTTGAAAAAGTTGTAGAAAAATATGTAAAACGATTCTTGTCAACAACAAAAGGTCAGGTCTATAATGAAGACGGTTAGGTACAAATATATATACAGAATGCTCATAATGGTAGAGATATTTCTTCTGTTAATGCACAGGAGCAGGAAGTTTTATATAAGACAAATCAGAGATTCAAAGTACTTAATAAAGAAAGGTTGATGATAAATATTATATCTTGTTGTAGGAATATAATGAGTGAAGAGTTAAAAAAGGGGATACCATTATTTGAAACAACAGGAGAAATTGTTAAAAGAACAAAGGAAGACAAAGAGAGATATGATAAAGATTTTGAAAAGATACTCAAAGAAGCAGGAGTACTTAAAGAAAATCAATCCATTAAGGAAATAAAGCATATTGATTAGTAAAATACCACCGGTCAAGTGGTATTTTTATACCCAATTTTAAGAAAGTGAGGATTTAGAAATGAAGAATTATGCAAGAGCAAAATCTTAGGCAGATATGCTTGCAGAAGATTTGTGCACAGTAGAATAATTCAAAGTTGCACCAGTGCAACAGAATAACGATGAAAAACATTTCTCTTGAAATTACACCTATTCGCAGATTTACATTCCACTACGTATCTATTAATTCTTTGACTTTCAGCAGTCTTTTCTTGTTGCTTCCAAGTATTTACATCCCACTATGTATCTACTAATTCCTATCAGAAGTGTTCCCTATTTTTTACGATTTTAATAATTTACATCCCACTATGTATCTATTAATTCACATATGCATGCAAGGAAGTCCATCTTTCATAAAGCCATTTACATCCCACTATGTATCTATTAATTCCATATGGACCGGATATTAAATAAATGTCCTAAGTGATTTACATCCCACTATGTATCTATTAATTCGTTTCCACTTCTTTTATTTTTTCAGTTGCAACATCATTTACATCCCACTATGTATCTATTAATTCGCTTTGAGGTTGTAGGCACATATGCTAACCTTGACATTTACATCCCACTATGTATCTATTAATTCCATCAATAAAGTCTTTGCGCCATGGCTCATTGATATTTACATCCCACTATGTATCTATTAATTCGAATAGCCCACCCAGCACCAGTAATTGAATTTAATAAATTTACATCCCACTATGTATCTATTAATTCTTATTCTCGGGAAGATATATATTACGGCTCTTGTTGATTTACATCCCACTATGTATCTATTAATTCTGATGACGCTGCACAAATTACCCATGAAGTTACATAATTTACATCCCACTATGTATCTATTAATTCTTGTATGAATCTGAATATATATATGCATCTGATTTATTTACATCCCACTATGTATCTATTAATTCAATTCTAAATATGTTGTACTATTGTTAATTGTTAAATTTACATCCCACTATGTATCTATTAATTCGGATAACATCAACCTTGTTAAGTGCATTTATGACAAATTTACATCCCACTATGTATCTATTAATTCACTACTATTTTAGTGCCTATTCCATAGTTATCCAAATTTACATCCCACTATGTATCTATTAATTCAGTACACCAATAATGTAACTGTAAGCCGTCATTTAGATTTACATCCCACTATGTATCTATTAATTCCAGCAGCAAGACTTTTATTGCTGTCTGTACCTGTTGTATTTACATCCCACTATGTATCTATTAATTCATAAGCAGAATATTGTCTTCCTCTGGTGTGAAGCAATTTACATCCCACTATGTATCTATTAATTCCTAAATCGTTAATCTCTACAATCTCATTAACCTTGTATTTACATCCCACTATGTATCTATTAATTCTAGCTGATACTGAAGCAATTGATATTAACATAGATATTTACATCCCACTATGTATCTATTAATTCCCAATGAATCATCACAATATAGACACACATTGATATTTACATCCCACTATGTATCTATTAATTCTGCTTTCATTTGTACTGCATTTAAACTATATAATGATTTACATCCCACTATGTATCTATTAATTCAAAAATGTTTCTATAAATTGTCTTAAATTCTTCTGTATTTACATCCCACTATGTATCTATTAATTCTATAATGTTGCACCTGTATCACTCATGTTAATAACATTTACATCCCACTATGTATCTATTAATTCTGATTGCGTTGTTTATGGGGATACAGACAGTGTAAAATTTACATCCCACTATGTATCTATTAATTCGAATCTTCAAGTTTCGGCTAGGTGGCACTGTTTGATATTTACATCCCACTATGTATCTATTAATTCGTTGTAATATCCTCATATCTGTCATAGTTTTCGATATTTACATCCCACTATGTATCTATTAATTCCCGTAATTATTAAAGCCTCTCTGTTTCTCAACTCTGAAGCGTTATTCTGTCTACCCTTTAAATCCGCCAACAGATTACTAATACTTTATGCCCTGAATATGCCAGAAGCATAGCAATATCGCCATTGTCGACTCTGTGCATATTTTACACTATTTCTGGTCGACAATCAAATTATGAAACTCGTCAAATCATCTTCCTTACCCCAAAATTCTTTATCCAGCCATTTTTCACTCCTGCTTTTGAATAAAATGACTGAATCCAGATTAGTATTAACATGTGGTTTCAACTCACGTCGTAATTTTTCTAATTGAACTGTTGATATTTCTCCTTCAAAGACAGAATTCTGAATATGCGTCAGATACTTTTTGCAGATTTTGAAAATATGTGACCATCTCTTTTGCCCATTTTCATCTTTACTAACATCATATACAAGTACAATATACATATACTACCACCATATTCTAAACCCTTCATATTCTTTCTCACCTATTAAATGCTTTATAAGCTTATATGCTTCTAACCTCATCAGATACTGATAAGACACCTGCCTTCCCAATTCTTTATGCATTATCGTTTTCTTCATACGATTCTCAAATTCTGAAACAATAAGTTTAGAAGCTTCTTTCTTAAGATGATGATAGTTAAGTTCTTTTGTAAAGCTGTCTTCTGTTATCTGTCTTCTGTTTAACAACGAAAATATCAATCTGTCTCCAATCAATGGTTTAAATACTTCCGATATATCCAGACATAATGAATATCTTCTTACTCCCGGTTCATGCAGATAACTTATCGTTGGATTCAGTTGTGTATGATATATCTCGCTTAATAAACGCGTATACACTAGGGAATTAACAAATGAAATCAATGAATTAATCATATTGTCTGGCGGATGCATAACACGCTTATCAAACTGTATATCCTGATTAACAATCACATTCCACGCTGCATAATATCTCTTTCTTATATTTCCTTCAATTCCCATCAATTCTTCTATTGTCCTTGCTTTACAAAGAGTTCCACGAAGTGAATCTATATCCCTCATATATTCCGAGACATCTTTTTCTCGGCCATTATAATATCTGAGATTTCTATATATATTATCTGCTGCCGCCTGTATAAATTTTATGGCAATATCCAATCTCTTATCATAATCCACATAATGTTCAACCTGCTTAACCAGCAACTGACCTGCTGGATTTCCATCCTTTGGATAAAAACTTCCTGAATAATAATTATAATAATTAAAGAAATGTATAGGTATTCCATACTGCGATATATAATTAAGAAATGTCGTATTAAACGACATTTCAGACATTACATATATATCTGAAATTCTTTCAATTGGAATATCTCTTTTTTCTCCGTCATAAGCAGTGAACTGTAATGTATTATCCTTGCGTTTTAAATCCCCATTATTATACACATAAAAACTCTGTTTCAATTATCATCACCTTCTTCTGTCTATATAAAACACAAATCATAATATGCACATTTTTTGCATATCTTTTTCTCTTCCAGCTTCGGCGGATACTCCTGATTCTTCACACTAATGATTTCTTTTATAATATCGTCTAGTTTTTTACAGTCCTCATCCGACAATTCTACATCAACATTTTTCTTCAGCAGCGGATAGTCTATCACGCCATGAAGTCCATCCACATTTCTTTTTTTCAGGTAATATAGATAATACTTAACCTGCCATATTCCAGCCTCTTCTATACTCTTGCTCTTCTTTATCTCATGAAGTTCATTTTTTTCATGAATAAAATCAATATTAATAATGCCATCTATTTCAATATGCTTATCATCCCGCTTGTAACTGTTCTCATCCAGCAATTTTCCAAGCTGCACATTTTCATTCTTATCTTCCATATTAATCTGATGACAAAAATACCATAACTTTCTTGAGCACACGAAATAATAATAAATCATCACTCCTGTTATTCTTTCTTCCATAAAATGCTCCTATCGTATGAATATTCAGACAAATATATCTCTTTCATATTCGCCTAAAACTAACCCTGCTCCTGTTAAATCCACAACATTGAAATCGTACATAATACATGATCTATGAATATCACTACCATATATTACATCACGATCTATCCCATCCGGATATTTCTTATAAGCATATAACTGTATAGAAATCACATATGAATCCAGCTTTGTCCTTGCGTCATTCTTCTCTCTTCTATCAGCATCAGAGCTATGCATTATATCAATACACTCGCTTATAACTTCACGATTATCTTCATATACGTCATCAGGAATAATTTTAATACTGTTAATATCCCTGAATTTTTCATCAGCTTCACTTTTACTGTATTCTGCTGGTGTCAGTTCTTTAAACATTGCAAGAAACTTCTCTATATCCCTGTAATAATCCGTATCCTTTATCTCATCTGTACAGTATACTTTATTGATATATTCAGATTTGTCTGATTCTGTCATAACTCTGCCAATATATTTTTCTAAACACTCAACAGAACGAGTGTATATCTCACGATTATATATAGCCCGGCTGACTCCTACTCCATTTGCATTAATGTATATATGTATATTGGCCTTATCCGGAATATACCGACCTTTCCTGTTGCATCTTCCCATTCTCTGCATCAAACTATCAGCCGTACTCATCTCTGTATACAACACATCAAAATCAATATCCAGACTTGCCTCAACTAACTGTGTTGTTACCCATATTCCCGTTTCATTTTCACTATCTGAGAACTTTATAATCTCATTTTCCAGCATTCTCTTATGTTCTTTGGTAAATCGTGCATGCAGAAGATGAACATTATCTGTTTTTTCGGTCAGGCTTTTATATATCTGCTGTGCCTTTTTTACCGTATTGCATATTACAAGAACCTTTTTATCATAGCTATCTTCTACAACCCTATCTATTTCTATATCGCCATCTTTTATATCTATCCAATGTCTTTTAAGATTCGATAATGCAGAAAAATCCCTGTATTCATACTGATTATCAGCCATCAATCCATATTTATGCATAAGACTTCCCAATACCGGTGGAAATGTTGCTGTTATTATGGCAAATTTCCCACCCATATCAGTCACTATCTTTAATCCATATATTATTGCTGCTATTACTGATGGACTATATGCCTGTATCTCATCAATAATTATCTTAGAATATTTCAATGTAGCTGCAAATATTTCTGTTCCCAACGCCTTATACACAAACTTAAACAACTGATCTACTGTACATATAGTAAGCGGCTGAGATAATAATTTTGCTTTCTGATATTTTTCATATCCATCAGAATCTGTTTCGTTTACCTGGTCTTCAAAATAATAATGCATACTGTCTGAATGAAGTATTGCCACGTCCTTATATTCATACCTGTCTCTTATTCTTTCATATATTGCATTCGATGATACTACATATGGCAATGTATAAAATCCCTTTTCACCATTAAGCCATAATAATGATGCCTCTGTTTTTCCCATTCCAGTTGGTGCAACCACAACAAGATTCTTATCACATTTATCTCTCATATACTCCTGAACTGGTCTTAATCCATGCTGTTGAAAAATGTTTTCTATAGATGTTTTAAGATATTTTGTTGTGAAAGCAGAACAATCCTCTGCTTCTGTATAACCAGCACTCACTGTATAATCAAATTTATTCAGCAGACCTTTGATTAGCACAAATTCCTGCCATTCATGCAAATATTCATTCTTATCATAACAGCTCATGATGTATTTGCTTCCCGATATGCTGCCTGTATTTCTGAACAGAAGATATTTATTTATACCCGAAACCTTAGCTTTGATACTTTCATCATTTAAAAAATCCCTTATATATGGGTTATAGTATTTCTTACAGAAATTTAATATTATATCATCACCGTTTTTATCTTCTCTGACATGATGATGATATACTGCTGTATAGAAAGCTTTATAATCATCATTATCTGCTTCTGGTATATGATTCTTAAATTCTTCAGGCGATGTCGTCATTGCACTTAAAAATCCGTGTGGTATCTCCTGAGTCTTTATTACATCCAGCTCTTTATTTATCTTAGATTGAAAAACAATGTTTGCCTTTCCCAGGTCATGCACTCTGCATGCTTCTATTATTATTGCTTTTTCTTTTTCTGTAAAATAATGTCCGAATTTTTCAAAAAAATCCTGTGCACATTTAACTGTATCATCCAGATGCTGTTTTAATGTCACCTGTTCTTCTTTAGAACCCCCATTCGGAACTGACTTTGCAAAATATTCCATCTACCCCTCCATACATTTAAATCCACAATGTAACTATTAATAAAATCTCATAACGCAAATATTACAACATCTTCATCATCCGTATCATCTACATACGCTCTTTCCAGGCATTTATGAGGCGGGCAGTAATATGCCTTAACTCTTCCACCTTCTTTTTCAGACTTCCATCTCCTTAACCCCTGTTTAGTTATCTCATATTCTTTATTCAATGTATAAACAGTTGCTTCAACAGGTTCTTCCCCCATGTAAGACACAGGAATATACATATCGTGATTAGTCAGTACTTCTTCATCTTCTTTTAATGAAACAATTCTGACATCTCTTATATCTATAATATCCTCATATCTTCCAAGAGACAGATACGTTGGCGGATTCTTAAGTGCCTGATATATTATTTCAAAATCAGCCTCATCCTCTGGCACAATATGTATTATGAGCTTGCATTCACATAACAGTTCAACATTGGCTATTCCCTTAAATATTCCATAATTATCGCCATCTTTTACGCATATCTGATGCCTGCCTTCTTCATATCTGGCACCTGCTGAAAATGAATAGCGTGTATACAGATCAGATATAGTCCCTTTGTTATCGCCCTGAATACTCAGCTTCATTTTGTGATACTCTTTAAATCCACATGCGGCATGTATCATTCCACTTACTGTTGAATATGGTGGAAGAGGATAGGTCTCTTTAATTATAAAACTGCTCGGTTTTCTATAATTAACAAGATTCTGAAAACAATCCAGTCTTATTGCTCTATGCATAGTACTCATCCACTTTCTTCTTAAACTCTCCAAATGCTTCTGCTATTGTTACAGCCCCAAGTTTTTCCTTAATCTGACTGTCATTATTAAAGATTCCTGATGTTACTCCTACTATTGTAGAATTTTCAAGATCTTCACTACTTTCTTTCATTTCTACCAATGTATCAACATTTATCATATTATTATCAATCTTAACTATGTTTTCAAAAAACGGATTCTTTCTTTCATAGTTACCACCTATGATAAATAATGGAGATAAATTCTCTCTCCTGCCGCGTATATCTCTATAAAGATACTGAACGGTTTCAAGAAGTGTTTTAACCCTTTTAGCTTTTTCCTCCTTTGATACATTAATCTCTCCATCAATTCCAACCCTGTCAAGATCCACTGAAATTGTATATGCATAATAAGAACGGTGAATTTCACTCTGTGCAATACCATTGTCAAGATTCTGGCGCTTAGCTAATCCCATATTAGTAAGAAACTCCAGCTCCCCCTGATATGGTTCAAGTGATATGGCGTTGCTAAGTCTAGCCACTGCACTTCTTGTTGATGCACCTCCCCTTGCATTATCGTCCTTTGCCATTGTCTTCATATAACCAAATAAATCTATTTCTGGGTAATCCTCAATAGTAGCTGATGGAGCAAACTGTACAACTCCGCTCTTATCCTCGACAGGTGTGTTATCCCACTCAGCCTGCTGTACAATATTGTATCTTATTGCCTGCCTTGATATATATGAATACTGGCTTGCATTACCTCTTGTCATTTTCTTAATATTAGAAATATTACCTAATCCTTCTCCATAATTCGCACTCTCTGCAACAAATACTATTGTCATTGTCAATCCGTTCTTACTCATCTAAATAACCTCCTCATTCTTCTTATTCTGTCTGCAACCTTTTAATCCCAAAACAAATGCATATCCATATTCTTCAAATAACTCCTGATTTTTCTGGATATATACAAACTCTCTTGGAATAACTAATTTATCAGCCTGTCCCACTTCAGCTGGCACCTTACAGGTACAATATAATCTCATTACAATATCCAGAAATTTTCCTGTATTTCTCGTAGATAATGCATTAAGAAGCTGATATATTGTTCCTTTGATACATTCATCATCCTTTGCCCCTTTTGAAGACAATATGGCAGTTCTTAAAGCAAAACCACTATCCATTACTGTTATACTTCCCATTTCTATAACCTTACCTCCATTTCCTTGCAAATCCTTATCTTTCTTAACAAGTGCACTATACAACATTACAACATATATCCAATAAGCAGTTACTATCTGTCCCGCATTATCAGAATCAAGATTATTCTTTAGCACTTTCTTTAGAAGCAATTCCTGACTTCTATGTTTCAGAATATTCATAACTACATTTTCGTATATATTAAGATAATCTGCTCCAATTCTTGTGTAAGGATATTCTCCTAAATACTCTAAAGCTTTTCTTACCTTTTCATCATTAAATGTCTGAAGTGCTTCATTACTTATTACAGAAAAGATATATTTATCCTTCTCATCTGTTCCCTTTAAAATAACCTGAATATTGTTAAGTTGTTCAACTTTACAATCCATCAACTGCTTCAACATTCTGGCAAACCATTGTGTATATCGTTCAGCTTCTTTTTTCTCTGCCTCTGTCACAATCTTTCCACTCCTGCTATTAGAAGCCAGTAACTGATTAATTGATGAATTAGTATTCATAAATGCAAAACGCTGTCCTAAAAGTGTGAATCCAAGCGGACTGGCAGCATATACAAATGCGCATGCAGGACACAAAAAGGCATCTACTTTACAATTCCAGAATGCAGACTTTTTTCTTGCAAGATCATCTGCCATATCCTTCATAAAAGCAATAGAAACACGTTCCTTGTTTCCCATTGGTCTTCCACAGTCTATACACATATCCTTATCTTTATCATGATTTGTCCTGATATATTCTTTAAATGGTTTTGTAAAATCCTGTTCAAACAATATACGCATGTCCTTCTTTGCATTAGCTCTTAGCAGAAAACATTTACCATCCCAGAAACGGTTAATATAGTTATATATGACGCTCTTCATTACAAATGTTTCTTTACACTTTGGCTGCATTATAAAGTTCTTGATACCTTCAAGCCTCTGTTTTAGTTCTTGTGATGTTGATTTCGCATTTAATTTATTTTGCTGAAGATTCACATATATCTCAGACCCATCAACTTCGTTTCTTATATTTTCAAATCCAGCCTTATAACTATTGGATAAAAGCTTATCATTTATAAACTTGATATCTTCCTTATCTTCTTTAACCAGCTTGTCCGGCTTCCATTGGTCATTATCAATTTTGCATATAATCTTGTTAATTCTGTCTAATATTCCTTTATATACTGTAGAATCTCCATAATAGTTAACACAGGCATCAAAATACATTCCAGTCCAGTCACACTGCTGCACGAAATCCTCGTCAAGCCATAATCCCTGCTCATACAGTTCAAGCCCATCTACCGGTCTGTTCTGCATTTTTATGCCATAATCCTTTCCGCTCTCTGCATCTGACATATCCAGCATATAGTTAAGACCTACTATCCCCGCATTTTTCAGGAAATCTCCCATAGTTACCAGATATTTACCCACATTCTGTCCCTCCTTTCCTAAAATTATAGTAATATTTCGAATTTACCGTGACCTTCTGATCTTCTGGCACCCAGCCCTGCCTGATAAAGAATATTAAGCAGCTCGCAATTACCGCTAAGCTTATATATTCCAAGGTTAGCATCAACCTTTCTTCCAAAGCAGTTAACTACTACTTTTCTTGCTTTGACAGGTTCTATTGATAATCCTTCTGTATCAACCCCGATTTCCATTTTCTGAATAAAAATCTCTACATTTTCACATAATGCCTTTGAAAATCCTTCATCTGCATATGTATAATAAATGTCTTTGTTAGTCACACTGTCGTGCCGTCTTACAATCAATGGACTCTGCATCTTTACAATAATTTCATCATCAACAATATCTTTACGATTGTTTGACCTTATTGAAATCAATTTCATAGAATTGCCACTGGCAGGATACTGCTTGTATCTCATAAGCTGAAAAGCATTAAACCATTCTATAATCTGTCCCATATCAGCATCTGTAAAAAACACTTTAAATCTGTTGTCCCTAAGAAATATAGTGTCACCTTTAAATACCGCACCTGGCAGATATGTACTGAATGTAAATGATTTAATAATTGAATGCTCCTTATTATATAATCGCTCAAACATATCTTCCGAATAATTCCTGCTTGCTGCTTTTAAGAAACTAACCATCAATCTCTCATATTCCAGCGGTAACTGTGGCTTTTCAAGTTGAAATTCTAAAGATAGCTGTATCATTGTATCACCTCCTTTTGCTTAATTATGTAGTTCATATCTGGATATTACTACTTTAGATTTAAGATGTCAAT
>OJOF01002272.1_pt1 | contig 12636 bp, 10 predicted proteins | sample 1598181 | NCBI WGS metagenome assembly OJOF01 (sample SAMN01915226, study PRJEB22387) | human gut metagenome | isolation source: stool | host: Homo sapiens | place: USA
GGCAGTCTCTTCTCTGTGTTTCACTGCGTGGTGTTTACCCCGGAGGATTTGTCCCTGGTCAGCGGCGGCCCGGAACGGCGGCGTTCCTTTCTGGATTTGTGTACGGCACAGCTCCGGGCACCTCATTTGGCGCTGGTGCGGCGCTATCAGCTGGTATTGCAGCAGAGAAACGCTGTGTTAAAGCAGAAGCTCCCCCCGGAGCAGGCTGCGGCAATGCTGGGGGTATGGGATGTACAGCTGGCGAAGCTGGGGGCAGAGATTGCCGTACAGCGCGCCGCCTATGTGCGCCGTCTTGCGGCCGTCTGTGTGCCCCTTTACAGTGAAATTTCCAGAGGACAGGAGCAGATTTCCCTGCACTATCAGTCCAGTATCTATGGAAAGGATGCACAGGAAAGCCTTCCCGAACAGGTGACACCGGCGCTATTGCAGCAATATACGGAAAAGATGGAGCAAGGGGTTCAGAGTGACCTGTTCCTGGGTCATACCGGTGCAGGCGTGCACCGGGATGACCTGCTGCTCTGGATTGACGGAAAACCGGCAAAGGAATTCGGCTCCCAGGGGCAGAAAAAGAGTCTGGCGCTGACGCTGAAGCTCTCCCAGGCACAAATCTACAGCCAGCGGCAAAAGGAATCGCCGGTGGTGCTGCTGGATGATGTGATGGGCGAGCTGGACGAGGCCAGACAGACGGTGGTATCCACCATTGTCCGGGAGATGCAGGTCTTTGTTACCACCTGTCACCCGGAGTCCCTGCTTTCCCCAAAAGCGGGAAAACGATTTTTGTTGAAAAGTGGGACAATCGCAGAGTAAGTGGAAAAGCAGCCGAAAGTACGGCAAATTTTGTTTTCCACAAGCTGTTGAAAACACTGTGGAAAGTCTGTGCAGAGGTGTGAAAAATCAGATCTTTTCGGAAAAAGTGTCACGGAAAAGAAAGCTTTGCCGGAATGACGCGGAATTTTCCTGCAAAGACAACCGTGCAAAGGCTGATTGTTTCACCGAAAGCCCATGGAAACGATAGAAAGGCAGAGACCGGCGGTAAAATGCCGGTCTCGGCCGGAATTTACAGTAAAAAAAGGCGCTGTTGTGCGTTTTCACCGGAATGGATGCCGGAAAGGAACGCGCACCATGCGTCTCCGGCACGGTGTCGGGAGCGATATCGTGCACGCCTGTCCAAATTGTTTCACGTGAAACAGTGCGGACAGAAAAACTTGGAGGAATTGCAAAATGACAGAGGCAATCAAACCCAACGCCCAGAATTATGACGAAAATCAGATTCAGGTGCTGGAGGGACTGGAGGCAGTCCGAAAGCGGCCGGGTATGTACATCGGCTCTACCGGGCCGAAAGGACTCCATCACCTGGTCTATGAAATTGTAGACAATGCGATTGATGAAGCTTTGGCAGGCTATTGTACCGAAATTACAGTGGATATTCTGCCGGAGAATGTAATCCGGGTATCCGACAACGGCCGTGGTATTCCGGTGGGCATTCACCCGAAGGAAGGCATTTCTGCAGCAACCGTTGTTTACACCATTCTGCATGCCGGCGGTAAATTCGGCGGCGGCGGCTATAAGGTGTCCGGTGGTCTGCACGGTGTAGGTGCATCCGTTGTCAATGCCCTTTCGGAGTGGCTGAAACTGACGGTAAAAGACGGTACACACGTGCATTACCAGGAGTTCCACCGGGGCGATTATGACAAGCCGATTTCCATTATCGGAGATACGGCAGAAACCGGAACAACCGTAGAATTTAAGGCAGATCCGGAGATTTTTGAAGAAACCACAGAGTATGATTATGAAGTATTGCTGAAACGGCTGCGGGAGCAGGCCTTTCTGAATGCCGGCATCCGGATTGTCTTTTCCGATAAGCGGAATCCGGAGCAAGAACGGTGTGAAGTGCTGCACTATGAGGGCGGTATCCGCCAGTTCGTAGAATATCTCCACCAGAAACGGGGACTGGAATCACTGTCAGATGATGTGATTTATGTTTCCGGCATGGAAGGCGACTCCTTTGCAGAAGTGGCGCTGCAATACAACGACAGCTATAATGAAATGATTCTGTCCTTTGCCAACAACATTCATACGGCAGACGGCGGTACCCATGAAACCGGCTTTAAAAATGCACTGACCAAGGTGATCAATGAATACGGCAAAAAGTTCGGGCTGTTAAAGGACGGCACGCGTCTTTTGGGCGATGACGTGCGGGAAGGCCTGACGGCAATTGTTTCCGTAAAGCTGACGGAGTGCGAATTTGAAGGACAGACCAAGGGACGGCTGGGCAATCCGACGGTGCGTCCGTTTGTCGAAAAAATGGTCTTTGATAAGCTCATGAGCTACTTTGAGGAAAATCCTACGGTGGCACGGGCAATTTTTGACAAGAGCCTGTCCGCGCAGAATGCCCGGGAAGCAGCAAAAAAAGCAAGAGAAACCGCACGGCGCAAGTCTGCAATGGAAAGCGCTTCCCTCCCCGGAAAGCTGGCAGACTGTCAGGAAAAATCCACAGAGGGAACAGAGCTGTACATTGTCGAGGGTGACTCGGCAGGCGGTTCCGCCAAGGAAGGAAGAGACCGGCGGTATCAGGCAATTCTCCCCCTCTGGGGCAAAATGCTGAACGTAGAAAAGGCGCGGATCGACCGGGTATACGGCAATGAAAAGCTGATGCCGGTGGTTACGGCGCTGGGAACTTCCATCGGCGAGGACTTTGACATTCAAAAGCTGCGGTACGGCAAGATTATTATTATGGCCGATGCCGATGTAGACGGCTCTCACATCCGTACCCTGCTGCTGACCTTCTTCTTCCGCTTTATGCCGCCGCTCTTTAAGGTTTCCAAGGGCAAAAAGTATAAGTATGCCTTTGATGAACCGGAACGGGATCGGTATATTGCAGAATTTGCAGATGCAGACGGCAGCACGGCAAAGGTGGGCGTACAGCGATACAAAGGTCTGGGTGAAATGAGCTCGGAACAGCTGTGGGAAACCACCATGAACCCGGAGACACGTTCTATGATTCGGGTGGAGATGGAGGATGCAGAACGGGCAGACGAAATCTTTACCATTCTTATGGGCGACAAGGTTGCGCCCCGAAAGGAATTCATTGAAAAGAACGCCAAGTATGTCGAAAATCTGGACGTATAAACAGGAGGCGCTATGAAAGAATCGATCAGTCTTCCTGTTTTTGAAAAGACAAAGCCGTATACCATCGACTGGCACTATTATCAGGAAGGATTTACGGTATTTCAGAAGAAATATGTACTGCTGCGCAACCGGATTATGATGTTGGTTTTTGCTGTGCTGCTGGTATCGTTTATTGTATCGGCGGCGACAGATCCCAGCAATAAAATGGCCTATTTCCTGATGATGCTGTGTCTGGCGGCAATCTGCATGCTGTGGTATAATCCGCGCAAGCAAAAGCGGCTGATTCTGGACGCAGTCCGGGAGCTGGAAGGGGAACAGTATACCGCTTCCTGTGACGGAAAGGTGCTGCGGATTCAGGCAGAAGCAGTCACCGAGGATGGAACTGCGGTTCCGGAAAGCCGGGTGCTGCTGGAAAATGCCTGGGTGCAGGAAATGGAAGCTTTCTACCTGGTCTGTGACGGCAAACGGATGTTCTATATTCTGCCAAAAGCAGCCATTGCACAGCCGGCAGAAATCAAACAGCAGGAGGATGCACCGGAAGCAGACGAGACAGAAAGCGAATAACTGCACACCCTTGCAGTACTCTTGTGAAGATGGGATAGGAAAAGAGGATAAAAAATGAATCAAAATACAAACGGCAATCAGAATGGATATCATTACGCACCGGGGCAGGCACCGCGCGGCGCACAGACACCGCCGCCGTATCAGAATGCACCGAATCCGAATCCGTATCCGTATCAAAATCCGCAGTGGCAGCAGAATCCCAACGGGATGCCGAATCCTTACGGAATGCCGCCGCAGCCGCCGAAAAAGAAACGGAAAATCTGGCCCATTGTGCTGATCATTATTATTGCAGTTGTGGTTATACTGAGCCTTTTCAGCGCGGTTATTCTCGTTCCGACTATCGTAGGGTATGTCAAGCAAACCAGGAAAGAGAATGCGGAGAATGAGTGCTTGATGGCAGTTCAAGCAGCACAGATGATTGTTTCCAGCGCATATGCTATGGACGGTACCTATGAAGCGAAGGACGGTACGGAGATTCAGTTTGACCAGGATGCGCTGGCAGACGGCGAATTGGATATTACCGCAGAGGCCGCAGATGCGATTGAGGAGCTGTCAGAGGTAGACGGTACTGTAATATCGGTTATTTCGGATGAGGCTAAAATTAGTTATCTGAAATATCGTGCGGAAAGCGGCCAAGTTGTCGTGTATGAAGATCCGGACGGGGAATCCGGTTCTTACACCGTAAAATAAGGGCGCAGGGAATATCGGGGTAAACTCTTCGGAGTGTTTCACGTGAAACATTTCCAAAGAAAATGGATGAAAAGAGGATGGCGCAATCGGAGAAGGCACCTATACCGTAAAAGAATAAACGGCCAAAAAGAAAGGCTGTAAAACGGATTCCGGAATGTTTCACGTGAAACAAGCGGAAACTGATGCAACGCAAATGTAAACAAAGATCACACAGACAGTTTCCTTCGGGAAATTGACAGAATAGGTTGAAAATAATGGATAATACAACAAATGAAAATTATTTTATCAACGGGAAGCAAAAGATTACGCCCATTGATATCGGCAAGGAAATGCAGGATTCGTTCCTGGCCTATGCCATGTCGGTTATTGTGGCGCGTGCGCTCCCGGATGTGCGGGACGGCTTAAAGCCGGTTCACCGCCGTATTCTTTACACCATGTTTGAAAAGGGACTGACACCGGACAAGGCGTACCATAAGTGCGCCGACACGGTAGGTTCTGTACTGGGTAGCTATCACCCCCATGGTGACGCATCGGTTTATGACGCGCTGGTACGTCTGGCGCAGTCCTTTTCCATGCGGTATGTCCTGGTAGACGGTCAGGGTAACTTTGGTTCCGTGGACGGCGATCCGCCTGCTGCTTATCGTTATACAGAAGCGCGGATGTCGAAGATTGCACTGGAAATGCTCACGGATATCAACAAGGAAACCGTTCCCTTCGTTCCCAACTATGACGATCGTCTGAAGGAGCCGGCAGTCCTCCCCTCCCGTTTCCCGAATATTCTGGTAAATGGTTCTATTGGTATTGCTGTTGGTATGGCAACCAATATTCCGCCTCACAATCTGGGCGAAGTCATTGACGGCATTCACCTGCTGATTCAGAATCCGGAATGCTCTCTGGAAGAACTGATGAGCTGCATTCAAGGTCCGGACTTCCCTACCGGCGGTATTATTATGGGACGCAGCGGCATTCGTGCAGCTTATGCGACCGGACGCGGCAAGATCACCCTCCGGGGACAGACCCACTTTGAAAAGGTACGGGGCAGAGAATCCATTGTCATTACGGAAATTCCGTATATGGTCAACAAGGCGCGTCTGGTGGAATCCATTGCCGGCCTGGCAAAGGACAAGCGGATTGACGGCATCTATCACATTCAGGATGAATCCAGCCGTGAGGGCATGCGGATTGTAGTAGAACTGAAAAAGGATGCAAACGAACAGATCGTTCTCAACAAGCTGTTCTCCTACACCCAGCTGCAGGATACTGTCAGCGTCAATATGCTGGCACTGGTAGACGGCGAGCCAAAGACACTGAGCCTGAAACAGATTCTGGAGCAGTACCTTCAGTTCCAGGTGGAAGTCATTACAAACCGCACCAAATTCGATCTGGAAAAGGCAAAGAAGCGTGCACACATTTTGCAGGGCTTTGTCGTAGCCATTGATTATATTGATGAGGTCATTGCCATTCTCCGGAGCAGCAAGACCATTCCGGAAGGTAAGGCACGTTTGAAGGAACGCTTCCAGGATGTGGACATGTCCACTGTGCTAGATCGTGCGCAGTATGATGTGGAACACTACCATCTGGAACACCAGATCGGCCTTTCGGATGAGCAGGCAGATGCAATTGTACAGATGCGTCTGGGCGCTTTGACTGGTATGGAACGGCAGAAGGTTACAGACGAATTATATGGCCTGATGCAGAAAATTACAGAGCTGCTGGATATTCTGGCAGACCGTGCTAAAATATATGCCATCATTGAAAACGACCTGAATGAAATCCGCCGGAAGTTTGGCGATGTTCGCCGGACACAGATTGAAACGGTAGAAGGCGAAGTGGATATCGAAGATCTGATTCCGGTGGAGGACTGTGTTGTCACCTATACAGACAGCGGCTATATCAAGCGGATTCCGGCAGATGTGTACAAAAGCCAGCGCCGGGGCGGACGTGGTGTTACCGGCATGAAGCAGCGGGAAGAGGATTTCGTCAGCGAACTGCTGATCAGTTCTTCTCACGCGAATATTCTCTTTATCAGCAATCTGGGCATTATGTATAAGATGAAGTGCTATGAATTGCCGGAAGGTTCCAAGAATGCCAGAGGTACCAACATCATCAATCTCCTGCCCATGAACCAGGGCGAAAAGATTGCTGCGGTACTGACAACGCCGGATTTCGAAGAGGGCAGGTATCTGGTCATGATTACCCGTTCCGGAAAGATCAAGCGTACTGCACTTTCTGCCTATAAGAATGTGCGGAAAAACGGCCTGATTGCCATTGGTCTGGACGAGGGCGATGAAATTGCCGCAGTACGGCTCACCAACGGTGATAATCGTCTGTTTGTGGCTACCCGAAATGGTATGGCAATCCGGATTCATGAAACTGACGTTCGTCCGATGTCCCGTTCTGCCCATGGTGTAAAGGCCATCACCCTCCGGGATGGCGACCAGGTGGTTTCCATGGCGCGGGAGCGTGACGGCGCTTCCCTGCTGACTGTAACCGAAAATGGCTACGGCAGAAAAACAAAGCTGGACGAATACCGGATGCAGTCCCGCGGTGGTCTGGGTCTGACCAACTACAAGGTGGATGAAGAGCACGGCTATGTCTGCGGCATTAAGGTAGTCGATGAAACAGACGATCTGATGTTCATTTCCAGTGACGGCGTAATCATCCGGATTCCGTGCAACCAGATCCGGGAAATGGGACGTGTGGCAAAGGGTGTACGTGTTATGCGTGTCACCGCCGGTCAGAAGGTAGTTGCCTTTACCCGGACAGAAGCTGCACAGGAAGAGGATGCAGAAGCAGAAACTTCGGAAGAAAGCACTGCTCCTGAAACCACAGAATCCCCTGCGGAAACCACCGCTCCGGAACAGACTGAATCCAACTAAAATTCAAGCAAATATTCCGAACAGCGGCAGGCAACTGCCGCTGCTTCCTTTTTCTTTATGGAAAAAGAATGACCCTTATGTCAGCTATCGCTGACATCTCAGCACAAGGCACGCCCTTCGGGTGTCCTTTCAGGGACGACAAATTAGTGACAATAAGAACCTGTCTTCACAAGAAATATGTGTGGATTTTCGAGCATAATTTTGTTGTAGACAAGGCAAAAATACGCAGGCGGGCTGTCGCCCGGCAAGTGTTTTTCACGCAGTATGCAGCAAAATTTGCCGAAAAGACACTTGTATACGCTTGTGAAGACAGGTTCTAAGCCTCCCCTAGGCGGTGGAGGGGGTTCTTAAAAACCTGTTTCACGTGAAACACCACAAAAAGCGAAAGGAGATGGAATGATTTGAAAAAATGGAAGAAGCTTTTGCTGGTGGGCGGATGCAGCTTGTTTTTGCAGCTGTTCCACTGGCTGATTTATCAGTGGGTGTCCTTTCCTGCCGGACTGTTATTTTTGACACCGCTGCTGCTGTGTGCGGTGTATCATGTCTATCAGTCGGATACCGCAGAGAGCCGCGGCCTTCGGCGGCTGGAGGTCTTTTTCAGCGGCGTACTGATTCCGTTTTTGCTTTGCGCTTTATTTTCCGGAATCCTGTTTTTGCAAAATCCGGACTTGTACTTGTACCACGCCAATATGCTGCCCACTGGCGGCCGGACGGAAACCATTGCCCTCTATGCTGGACGCATGATGCTGACTTCCTGCTATGTGCTGTTTTTTTCCGGGCTGGATGTACTTTTGCTGCGTTTGCAGGATCATCACCTCCGGCAGAAACAGGAAGGAGCGGCCGAATGATCTGGATGATAATTGTACTTCTGCTGTTTGCACTGTTGCTGCTGTGGTTTTGCGTGGAGCAAAAGCTTCTCCTGCTGCGCCGGAAAACCATTTCCCTAGCGCGTCTCCCCCAGCAGTGGGACGGTCTGCGGATTCTGCAAATTACCGATCTGCACCATCGGCAAATGGGACAGGATAACTGCCGCATTGTCCGGTGTGCGCAAAAAGAAAAACCAGACTATATCGTTCTTACCGGTGATCTGGTTTCCCGGGATATGAAGGATTTTACTTCGATCGGGCGCTTTTTGCAAAATCTCCGTTCTGTCGCGCCGGTGTATCTTTGCCCGGGAAATCATGAACTGGATTTGCCGCCGGAGGTGCAGCAGCGGCTGTATCATACCATTCGGGAATCCGGCTGTAAGCTGCTGTCAGATGAAACCGTGACGCTTTCCCAGACGCAGACAACTGCACCCCTGTATCTGTGCGGCGCGGCATTATCCTCCCGGATTTATCGGGATGAAAACCACAGCTTCCGGCACCTGGAACCCTATCCCCCGGAGAAACTCCATCAGGCGCTGGGCACCTCGGAAGGCTGTACCATTTTGCTGGCGCATAATCCCCTGCTGCTGGACAGCTATGCCGATTGGGGCGCAGACCTGGTGCTATGCGGACACATGCACGGCGGTCTGATTCGGCTGCCGTTTGTGGGCGGCATGCTGTCACCGGAGCGCCGCTTCTTCCCCCGTTATGACAAGGGTCTCTACCAAAAAAAGAACACGAAAATGTATGTATCCGGCGGAATCGGAAAACCCCGCATGGGGAATCCGCCGGAAATCAATTTGTTGGTGCTCCGCGCTAAAAACACTGCCAGATAAAATAGATCAGACCATACAGCATAGAAGCGGCAGTTCCGTAGAGAATGACCGGGCCGGCAATGGTGAAAATCTTGGTGCCAATGCCCAGAATCCACCCTTCGGTGCGGGCTTCAATGGCGGAAGAAACCACACCGTTTGCAAATCCGGTGATGGGAACCAGCGTTCCGGCACCGGCGTGTTTGGCCAGCTTTGCATACCAACCAAGACCGGTGAGAATGGCGCTTACGGCCACCAGTCCAATGGAGATCCAGGCGGAGGCGGCCTTTTGTTCCAATCCCACATATTCGGTGAGAATGTGAATCCCGGCCTCTCCAATGGCACAGATCAGTCCCCCGATCAGAAAAGCCAGAGGGATGTTTTTCCAGGACTTTGACTTTGGCGCAGTTTGATTCTGCATGGTTTCATAAAGAGTACGGCTGATTTTCATAAAACAATTTCCTTTCTAGGGAGTGTTGACACTAAGATAATATGCAGATTTTCGAGCATAAATTTTACGTAGACAAGGCAAAAAGTCGCAGACAGGCTGTCGCCTGTCAAGACTTTTTAACGCAGGATGCGTGAAATTTTGCCGAAAAGATGCGTTGTTAGGCTTAGTGTCAACACGACCTAAAGCGACATTTTTGAAAACATGTTCTTATACGTATCGGATTTTGCGGTGTTCCTTTCTATTGTGTCCTGCCTGCGCGGTGTTTATACGCAAAGAACCTGTATCCATGCAGGTTCTTTCTGTTTTCCGGAAAATTCCGTCCTGCCGCGTATAAATGCACTGCCATTGCACATACTGTCAGCGAGGTGAATTGCAAATGGTACGAGCATTGGCACGAGGTGTGTTTCAATATCCCCTGCCGCCGCGCATCATCAGTTATGCGGCCGTGGCAGGAAAAAAAGAGGGCGAAGGCCCTATGGGCGCGTGCTTTGACCGGATTGAACCGGATGCCCATTTCGGACAGGAGACCTGGGAAAAGGCGGAGAGTACCATGCAGCGGCAGACCGTGCTGCTGGCGCTGGAAAAGTGCGGCATGGAGGAATCCCAGCTCAGCTGTATCTGTGCCGGAGATCTGATCAATCAGTGCACCGGTTCCACATATGGACTGCGGCCGCTGGAAATTCCCTTTCTGGGCATTTATGGTGCCTGTTCCACCATGGCAGAGGGACTTTTGACCGCTTCCCTGCTGGCGGCATCCGGCGTGGGCGAATATACGGCGGCGGTGACTTCTTCCCATTTCTCTACGGCAGAGCGGCAGTTCCGCTTTCCCCTGGCCTATGGCGGACAGCGACCTCCCACGGCACAGTGGACGTGTACCGCTTCCGGAGCAGTCATTCTCCGTCAGCCGGAGGAAGAACCGGAACGGGCTTCCGGCCTTTTCGTCACCGGCTGCTGCATTGGCACCATTGTAGATCTGGGTGTGACGGATGCCAACCACATGGGGGCAGCCATGGCACCGGCGGCGGCGCATACCATTGTGCGCTATCTCCAGGCCACCGGAACCCAGCCCTCTTCCTATGATGCCATTATCACCGGAGACCTGGGCTGCATCGGCAGTGAGCTGGTATGTGATCTGGTGATGAAACAGGGATACGATATCAACGGGGTGCATCAGGACTGCGGCGCCATGATGTTTGATCCCGAGACCCAGGACACTCACGCCGGCGGTTCCGGGTGCGGATGCAGTGCCAGCCTGCTGTGCGGCCATTTTCTGCCCATGCTTCAGGATCGGACATACCACCGGGTTCTGTTTGCGGCAACAGGGGCACTGATGTCCCCTACGGCTTCTCAACAGGGAGAGAGCATTCCCGGCATTTCACATCTTGTGGAAATCTGCGTGTCGGAGCCTGCTTTCCACAATGCAGAAAAATAGGAGCCGAAGCACTTTTGACAATCCACTGTGGAAAATGCTGCCGTGCTTCGGCGCAGGAAAAAATTGTGGAAAAGTGTTTTGCAAAAGGAAAATGCAGGTTTCCACAGAGACTTGTGGAAAGTCAGGAAAACCTGTGGAAAGCAGCACTCGTTTTTTCAGGAAGGAGATGCAACCATGATACCGGATTTGCTCTGGGCATTTCTGATCGGCGGCCTGCTCTGTGCCGTGGGACAGGTGCTCATTGATTATACGAAACTGACACCGGCGCGGATTTTGACTGCCTATGTGGTGGCCGGTGTATTCCTCTCTGCCGTGGGGGTCTATCCCCTTCTGGTCGATCTGGCCGGCGGGGGCGCCAGCGTACCGCTGACAGGCTTCGGCAATCTGCTGGCAGAGGGCGTGCGGGAATCCGTGCAGGAAAAGGGATTCCTCGGCATCTTTCTGGGCGGCCTGACTGCCTCCTCCGGCGGTATTACAGCAGCAATGGTGTTCGGCCTGATCTGTGCGGCTGTTTTTCGCCCCAAACAGAAATAGCCCCTCTCCCCTTCTGGCTCTTGCGGAAATATTTAGCCGGAGCGGCAGGAATGGGCGGTTTTTTGCAGAAACGGGGCAATTGGTGTCTGAATCCTGTGCATATTGCTGTATTGCTGGATAAAAAAACGATTTACACTTATGCAAGTATACAATTCTCAAAAAAGTGCTTGACTTTCCTTTCGATTTGTAGTATACTATAACAGTCGCAGGAAATGCAGAAGTGATTGAGAAAACGTCACTTTGAAGCTGCTTTTTTGATGTGGCGGCATAGCTCAGTTGGCTAGAGTACTCGGTTCATACCCGATTGGTCGCTGGTTCGAATCCTGCTGCCGCTACCATACGGCCCGTTGGTCAAGAGGTTAAGACACCGCCCTTTCACGGCGGAATCATGGGTTCAATTCCCGTACGGGTCACCAAATTGCAAAACCCGGAAATGACGATAATCGTTGTTTCCGGGTTTTTTTGTACGCATTTGCCGCAAAGCGGCGCAAAAAACGGATCTGTGCCATCTGCGGCAAAGATCCGTTTTTTATGCTGATAAAGATCAATTTTTAGCCCTGATAGGGGACCATTCCCAGAATTTCAAAGGCCTGGGAGCGCTGCCAGAGATCTGCGGTGACATAGATGTCAAAGCCTTCGCCCGGTGCACATTGCAGCTGATCTGCCGGAATTTTCGGCAGGCCAAACCCGGCCAGCATGTTGGAAATAATGCCGCCGTGGGTGATAACGGCACAGTGGAGCAGGTCTTCCTGCATCATGTCTGCGATGATTTCCCGGAGAGATTTGAAGATGCGCAGCTGTACCTCCTTGACGCTTTCGCCCTGGGGCGGACGGCAGTCCAGGCCGCCTTTCAGCCACGCCTTGAATTCCGGCAGCTGTACCAGTTCGTCTGCCTTTTTCCCCTCAAATTTGCCGAAGTCCATTTCAATGAGATTGTCTACGGTCTGGACAGGCACATCCGGAAAGAGGATGTCTGCGGTTTCCATGCAGCGGCGCAGGGGACTGCTGTAGACCCGTGCCACATTGGGATAGACAAATTCGTCTGTTTTTCCGGCCAGCTCTGCCGCGCCCTTGTTGGAGAGGGGATAGTCTGTGCGGCCGATATAGATGCCGTTTTCGTTGGCGGCCGTCATTCCGTGCCGGATGACGCTGATGCGATAACCTTTCATCTGAATAGATACCTCCTGAAATGATGAAAAAACGCCCTTTTGCGCAAGAAAAATTCCGATGTGTTGCATAAGCAGCACGCGTGGGAATAATCCCCAAAAAATATCATAAT
>OJOF01002288.1_pt1 | contig 12578 bp, 13 predicted proteins | sample 1598181 | NCBI WGS metagenome assembly OJOF01 (sample SAMN01915226, study PRJEB22387) | human gut metagenome | isolation source: stool | host: Homo sapiens | place: USA
CCATATTTTTACCGCCTTTCGCAGTTCTTGTCTGCATTATATACTTTTTATCGAATTTTGGCAATAGAAGTTTAAGCTTGCAGGATAGATATAAATGTAAAAATTCGGTCGAGCATTTTTGTACAGTATAGGAAGATTTGTCTTGACTTCTGTAAGGGTTTGGAGTATGATAAAGAAACAGTAGTCATTTGGAGCGTTCTCATGCAGGAAACCGGGCAGAAAAATAGTATACCGCTCAGCGATGAGGCGCTGGCACTTCGTTTTCAAAACGGAGATGACGCGGCGTTTTCGGAGCTTGCGGCGCGCTACCTGAAGGTCATCCGCATCAAGGCGTGCAGTTTTCGCGAGATTTTTTCCCTTGAGTGGGAAGATCTGTACCAGGAGGGGCTTTTGGGGCTTTTAGACGCGGCGAATTCCTATAAGCCGAGCGAAAGGACGTCGTTTGAAACGTATGCCGGGCGGTGCATCAACAATCGAATCGTCAGCGCCGTGCGGCGTAGCTCCAGTCTGAAAAATTCTTTCCTCAATAACGCTGTGCCCATTGAGGAGATGGAAGACCTTGGGGCAGACCGCCTTTCCGACCCGCAAACGCTTTTGGAGAGCCGTGACGAGATGGACCGGCTGCTTTCTGTTATCCATATTTCACTTTCCGATTTTGAGCTGCGTGTGCTTTCTTTGTATCTTGGCGGCTATAAGCGGCAGGAAGCAGAGAGAAAACTCGGCATTTCGGCACGTGCGTTCGATAACGCGATGGCGCGTGTACGCAAAAAGCTGCGGCAGAAAAACAATGACGCCAAAGGATGACTTTCGCGCGGATACCTTTTCTATATATTTATATGTATATGCCCTTCCACAGTTGATGGCGTTGTTTTTCAATGAAGCGGTGCAAATCCGCCGGGGGCAAAACTCATTCTATTCTATTATGACCAAAGCGAGGTAAAAACACATGTACGAAGACAAGACCCTGATCTGCAAGGAATGCGGCAAAGAATTTGTATTCACAGCCGGCGAGCAGGAATTTTACGCATCCAAGGGCTTCGAGAACGAGCCGCAGAGATGCAAGGCATGCCGCCAGAACCGCAAGAATGCAGCAAAGCCGGAACGTGAGATGTACACGGCTGTCTGCGCCGCCTGCGGCAAGGAAGCAACCGTTCCCTTCAAGCCGCGTGAGGACCGTCCGGTCTATTGCAGCGAGTGCTTTGCACGCATGAAGGAAGAAAGATAAGCTTTAAAACGCATATCGGTGCCCGGCGGGAGACTGCCGGGCATTTTGCAGTTCAAAGACAAATATTGCTTTATAAATATTTACGATATTTACGCGGAAAGCCGTGATATACCTTGCAAAACAAACTTATGCATCGTATAATTAAATTGGTTAAATATCTTTAAAGGGGGATGTTTTATGCACATTACGGTCGATACCATCATCGGCGATATTCTGCGGCGGGAGACGGAGGCCGCAGTGTTTTTCAGGGAAGCGGGCATGCATTGCATTGAATGTCCCGCCGCACGCGGCGAAACAATCGCAGAGGCCTGTGCAGTGCATGGTATGGATGCAGAGCAGTTCGCAGCAGCATTTAACGCGCGCTTCGCCACAAAATAAAAGCAAATTCGCCGATCCGGCAATTCGGAGGAACTCATGGAACAAAACAGAATAGAACGAGCACCCACCCTTGGCGCGCGTCTGCAAAAATGTGCAGATTTTGTGCGGGAAGGCAAAAAACTTGCCGATATCGGCACAGACCACGGCTATGTGCCGGTCTGTTTGCTGCAAAGCGGCAAGATACCGTTTGCCGTTGCGGTTGATGTTCACAAAGGGCCGCTGGAAAGCGCCATGAACAATGCTTCGCGCTGCGGTGTGGCGGACAAAATGCACTTTGTGTGTGGAGACGGCCTGCACGGGGTGCTGCCGGATGAGGCGGAGGACATTGTCATCGCCGGCATGGGCGGTGAACTTATTTTGCGTATCATCTCGGAAGCGCCATGGCTGTGCGCGATGGATAAGCACCTTGTTTTGCAGCCGATGACGACCGCCATGCAGCTTAGAGAGGGACTTGCCGCGCTGGGCTTTACGATTGACCGCGAAGAAGCGGTAGTAGATAGTGATAAAATTTACTCCGTGATGTCCGTGTACTATACCGATCAAAAGCGGGATAATTTAAAGCTGATTGATTTATATATGGGACAGATCAAACCCGGCAGTCCGTTCAGCGCACGTTATGCCAAAAGCGTGCGGCACAACATCGAAAATAAGATCAAGGGCATGCGGCACGGCGGCGCGGACAGCAGCGCGCTGGAAATTTTACTGCAAATGCTTTTAGACCTGTACGGCAAGGAGGAGAACGCATGACCGTTCGAGAGATCTATGATGCCATAGACCGTATTGCGCCGTTTCAAACGGCAATGGATTTTGATAACGTCGGAATTCTGGTCGGTGATGAAAATGTCGATGTCACAAAGACGTTGCTTTGCTTGGATGTCACGCCGCGCGTTTTGCGTGAGGCGAAAAGCATCGGCGTGGAGCTCATCATCAGCCACCACCCGGTGATCTTTAACCCGCTGCGTACCGTGCAGCCGCAGAACATCATCTATGCGCTTGTGCAGAGCGGCATTACGGTTATCAGTGCGCACACGAATCTCGATATGGCATATCCCTACGGCGTGAACGATGCGCTTTGCCGCAAACTGGGGCTGCAAAACGTCCGCGGCATTTTAAAAGAGGGCGAAACGGACATTGCCTACATGGGCGAGCTGCCGGAAGAAATGACAACGGAGGACTTTGCTGCGCACATTAAGGAAGCGCTGGGGCTTTCGGCGGTGCGCTGCACGGCGGTCAGCAAAATGCTCCGCACAGTCGCGGTCGTCGGCGGTGCCGGGGGAGACTATGCCCTTGCAGCGCAGGCAAAGGGCGCGGACGCGTTCGTCACCGGCGAAGTGAAGCACCACGAGGCCATCGCGGCGCAGCAGGCGGGACTGGTTTTATATGAAGCCGGGCACTACCACACGGAGCTGCCGTACCGCGAGCGGCTGAAAGCGTATCTTGACACAGCCTGCCCGGGTGTGGAATTTATCGTTTCCGAAAGCGAACGCCCGCCGATGGAAACGCTTTGAAACAGAACAGAAAGGCGCTTTTTAAAAGCGATGGTTTTATAAAATGGCACTGGATGGTGTGTTTTTACGACATTTAAAAGAGGAAATCGGCACGTCCTTGCTCGGCACGCGCGTAGACCGTGTGTTTCAGCCGAACCGCGATGAGCTGATTCTCGCATTTCGCGGCTTCAGCGCCGCATATAAGCTGCTCATTTCCGCCCGTGCAAACAGTGCGCGCGTCAATCTGACGACGATTCCGGTGGAAAACCCGCAGCAGCCGCCGATGCTGTGCATGCTTTTGCGCAAGAAATTGCAGGGTGCAAAGCTTTTGGAGATCACGCAGCCCGACTTGGAGCGTGCGCTCATGCTGAAATTCGACAGCGTGAACGAGCTCGGCGACCACGTGGAGCTGACGCTTGCCGTGGAGATCATGGGCCGGTACAGCAATATCATTTTGGTTGATGAAAACGGCAAAATCATCGATGCACTAAAACGCGTGGATGCCGAGATGTCTTCGGAGCGTCTTGTGTTGCCTGGGCTTTTATACCGCTTGCCGCCCCCGCAGGATAAGCTTTCCATGCTTACCTGCACGGTGGAGGAGATCATGGCGCGTATCGATGCTTTACCGCGTGATATGGAGCTTTCCAAAGCGTTGATGTCCGTTTTGCAGGGCATTTCGCCGATCATCGCGCGCGAGATCGAAAACAGCGCGGGGCTGGGGCATGAGGTGTATGTGAAAAGCATGACGCTCCCGCAGCGCCGCCGTACGGAGATGTACGTGACGACGCTGATGGAGACGGCGAAAAACGTTTCCGGCACGCCGCATATTGTCATCGACCCGCAGAATAAACCGAAAGATTTCGCGTTTATGGACATTCGTCAGTACGGCAGCGCGATGACGGTCAGTGAAAAAAAGAACTTTTCTGAAATGCTCGACGCGTTCTATGCCGAGCGCGACCAGATTGAGCGTATGCGCGTGAAAAGTCAGGATCTTCTGCGCCTGCTTGCGAATCACGCCGACCGTTTGAGCCGCAAGATCGCGAACCAGCAGGCAGAGCTTTCCGCATGCGCCGAGCGCGACACGCTGCGCATCAAGGGCGACCTGCTCAGTGCGAATATGTATGCGATTCAAAAGGGTGAAACATCCGTAAAGCTGCAAAATTTCTATGATGAGAATTTGAAGGAGCTTGAGATTGCGCTCGACCCGGCGCTCACGCCGCAGCAGAACGCGCAGAAATACTATAAAAACTACCGCAAGGCGAAAACGGCGGAGGAAAAGCTGACAGAGCAGATTGGCCTTGCGCAGACGGAGCTGACGTATATCGACAGCGTGTTCGAATCGCTTGCCCTCGCCGAAAATGAACGCGATTTAAATGAGATTCGCGCCGAGCTTGCCGAACAGGGCTACGTGCGCCGCAGGGCGGGCAAAAAGAACCAGAAGCAGCCTGCGCTTTCCGCACCGCTCAAGTTCAAGACGAGCGACGGCTTCACGGTGCTTGTCGGGCGCAATAATCGCCAGAATGACAAGCTGACAATGAAGGACGCAAACAACAACGATATTTGGTTTCACACGAAGAACATCCCCGGCTCGCACACGGTGCTCGTCACAGACGGCAAAGCACCGACGGAGACCGCCATGGAGGAAGCCGCCGTGCTTGCCGCGCAGCACAGCCGCGCGAAGGATTCCGCGCAGGTGCCGGTTGATTACACGCAGATTCGCTATGTTTCAAAGCCGCAGGGCGCAAAGCCCGGCATGGTCATCTATGTGCAGTATAAGACCGTCTACGTAGATCCCACAACCGAATCAAAAGCGAAACAGCAGTCATAAAAGAGGAATTCAGTCCTTTTTGGAGGAGTTAAAATGGAATTTCCGAAGTCTTTTATCCGCGCATCCGAAGCTTACAATACATTTGAACACCACGTGCCTGCGCCGTATCTGCGCCGCGCATTTCAGATCGATCACGAAGCCAAAGCAAACGTTATCATCACGGCGCTCGGCTTTTATGAGCTGTATTTAAATGGCGAACGCATCACAAAGGGACGTCTTGCGCCGTACATCAGCAATCCCGATGACCTTGTGTATTACGATACGTATGAGGTCACGCTCCGCGCGGGCGAAAATGTGCTTGGCGTGTGGCTTGGCAACGGCTTCACGAATAACCCCGGCGGGCATATCTGGGATTTCGACATCGCTGCATTCCGTGCCGCACCGCAAATGGCGCTGTGCCTGACGTACACGGACAAAAGCGGGGAGGCACACTGCATTGAAAGTGACGAAACGTGGCGTACGGAATCGTCTCCGCTGCTGTTTGATGACTATCGCTTCGGTGAAATTTACGACGGCCGCTTGGAAATACCCGGCTGGAATACGATCGGATTTGACGACAGTGCATGGGAATTTGCCGAACGCGCCCCGCAGCCGCGCGGCGAAAAGCGCCTGTGTACCGCGGAGCCGAGCGACATCGTAAATGAATTAAAGCCCATCTCCGTTACGAAAACGGAAAAGGGCTATCTGTACGATTTCGGTATCAACACCGCCGGTGTGTGCCGCTTGTGCGTGCGCGGCGAGCTTGACCAGCGCATAGAACTTCGGCACGGCGAGCACTTGAAGGACGGCCTGCCGGACGTGGAAAATATCTGGTTTAAGCGTGAGCACTGGGCGCGCGATCTCGAATATGTCCACAAAGACGTGTATACCTGTCGCGGCGACGGGGAAGAGGTATATACACCGGCGTTTACGTATCACGGTTTCCGTTATGTGCTCGTCAGCGGCATCACCGAAGCGCAAGCGACGGAAGACTTGCTTACAGCGCTTGAGATGCACTCGCTGCTCGAAGAGCGCGGCAGTTTCTCCTGCTCGGATGAGACCGCAAACAAATTGCAGCAAATGACACGCCAATCGGACGTGACGAATTTCTATTATTTCCCGACGGACTGCCCGCAGCGCGAGAAAAACGGCTGGACGGCCGACGCGGCACTTTCTTCCGAACATATTTTGCTGAACCTCGGTGCAGAAAAGAGCTACCGCGAATGGCTGCGTGCCATTGTGAAAGCACAGGATAATAACGGCGCACTGCCCGGCATCGTACCCACAAGCGGTTGGGGCTTTGCTTGGGGCAACGGCCCTGCATGGGACAGCGTGCTCGTTGAGCTGCCGTACAGACTGTATCAGTACCGCGGCGATTTAAATTCCGCCAAACTGTGCGCCCCGGCGATCATCAAATACCTGCACTACCTCACAACGCGTATGGACGAGCACGACCTGCTCGCCATCGGCCTTGGCGACTGGTGCCCGCCGGGACGCGAAGCGCACGAGTATAAATCGCCGCTCGCGTTCACCGATACGGTGCTCTCAAAGGACATGGCGGATAAAGCCGCGTTTCTGTTCGATAAGCTCAATATGCCGGAGCAGGCGGCGTTTGCCCGCGCGCTCTCTAAGCGCTGGAAAGCTGCCGTGCGCAAGTATCTCATCGACGAGAACACTATGCTCGCTGCCGGAAACTGCCAGACTTCGCAGGCCATGGCCATCTACTACAACATCTTCGAGCCCGCAGAGCGCAAGGCGGCGTTTGAGCAGCTCATCAACCTCATTGAGGAGCAGGAGTATCACCTCGATGTCGGCGTGCTCGGCGGACGTGTGCTGTTCCATGTTTTGACGGATTTCGGGTACAGCGACCTCGCGTTCTCCATGATTACCCGCCCGGATTATCCGTCCTACGGCAACTGGATCGCGCGCGGCGCCACGACGCTGTGGGAGCTGTTTCAGCCCGAGGGCAGTGATCGCATCGGCTCACTGAATCACCACTTCTGGGGCGACATCAGCAGCTGGTTTACGCAGGCGCTCTCCGGTATCCGCATGGCGCCGCACGGTGAACCGAATGAGGTGGATTTCCGCCCGTCGTTCATCTCGCGCCTCACACATGCCGAAGCGTTCCACATTGCACCCGCAGGCCGCATCGCTTCCGCATGGGAGAGGGATGAGGACGACGTCATTGTGTTGACGGTTGAGCTGCCAAGCACCATGCACGGCGTTATTCGTCTTGAAAGCGGCTATGTCTTTGAAGATGGCCTCGCTTACAAAGCTGCCGAAAGCGGAACATACCGCATTCACAGCATCGAATAAACGGCGATATTTTTCGCTTTGCGAAAAAAGATCAATAAAAAACAAAAAAGGGCTTGAAATTTGTAACCGTCTGTGTTATAATCTTCAAGTACCAAACGGGGGCGTAGCTCAGCTGGGAGAGCGCTTGAATGGCATTCAAGAGGTCAACGGTTCGATCCCGTCCGTCTCCACCAAACAGGTATTGGACGAACACCTATTTCTTCAGCGGCGGCTTTGCCGCAAAGTGTTCGCTCTGATCCACAACAGAAAAGCGTCGTCTTGGGAGTGATCCCGAGGCGGCGCTTTTTTACTATAATATCGATTCGTGCATATCTGTGAACTTGCGTCTGGAGCACGAAGATGGTATAATTATAATATGGTCGTGATTATGTTTGATAAATCCTTATAATGCCAGCAGGTTTTGGAACGCCTGTGCATAGATGCGGCGCAGCCTCTCTATGTTGTCCAAGGCGATATATTCGTCCGCCTGATGCTCCCGGGATTCCTCGCCGGGAAACACAGGCCCGAAAGCGATAATGTTCTCCATCGATGGCAAGCGGCGCGGAAAGGTCTCCCGTCTCCTGCCGATAGGCCGCCAGAAGGCTTTGCATGACGGGGCCATTTTTGTCCTGATAAACGCTTTTTTCCGGGTGGATGGGCGCAAGAGTGAACCCATAGGGCTCCACTGCGCGGCGCACCGTTTCGGCAATATGATCGGCGGCAGCGGTTTCCGGATGGCGGATATCGACAGAAAGCCGGATGAGGCCGTCCTCCACCCTCAGAAGTCCCACATTCATAGACAGCGGCCCGCTATCGGGAGAGGTCATGGCAATGCCCAGCTTTTTACCATACACGTCGCTGCCAAACAGCGCCCGATATGCCGCGGCCGTACAGCCGTCCGCCGTCTATGGTTCCGGCATAAGGCGGATAATGCCAGCCATCTCCCGCGGGGACCACGTCCAGATGGCCAAGGCAGCCGATGATCTCCGCACCCTCGCCGATTTCCGCATAGCCGTACAGCCGTTGGCGTTCTTTGTATGAAAGCCCATACGTTGGCAAAGGGAAAGCGTGTAATCCAGCGCTTGGGCCACGCCGTTTCCGAAGGGCTTTTCCTGATCCCGCCGGGCCACCGATTCAATGGCCAGCAGCTCCTGCAAAGACTTCAGCTATTATCACCACGCGCCGGGATAGCCCAGCGTTACGGCTGCATTTTCCGCTCCGGCACGCATGCAGGCCGGGATCGACTCCTTTTTCAGCCACGCCATCAGGAATCCGGCAATAAAGCTGTCCCCCGCGCCCATGGTATCCACCACGGAGCACGGAACGATCTGGCCCGGATAGAAGCTTTCGCCGTCATAGGCAAGGCTCCCTTTTCCGCCTCGGGTGGCCACCACGATCTGGGGGCCCAGCGCCGCTATCTCCAGAATCCGCGCCTTGAGGCTTTCCTCATCGGAGGCGTCATCTGAGAAAAACGCCACGTTCACATGGGGCAGCGCGATCCTGCCCGCCTCATCCAGCGGGCGCTCGGCCCCGTCAAAGGCCACGGGGATCCCCATGGCGCGAACGTCGGCCAGTTGACTTTCCGTATGCCCCCACAGTCCGGTGACCAGCAGATTGTATCCCTTGAGGAAGTCGAAATCCGCCTGCCGGAGTCTGAAATCCGCCATGACGCCCTCATCATAATCGCCGAATACCCGCTCACCATTGATGCGCTCTACATGGGTGAAGGCAGTTTTGCCGGGCAGAATCTGCACATGGCTGACGTCTACGCCCTTCTCTTGCAGCGCGGCGCACATCTGTTTTCCAAAATCATCCGTACCCACCGCGCCCAGATAGGCGGACTGGCCGCCCAGACGCCTTACATACACCGAAACATTGACCGGATTTCCGCCGGGAAAGCTCTCGCCGGTGTTGTCATAATAATCCACACAGTTGTCGCCTGCGCACGCAATTTTTATCATAATAACTCCTTTGCTCTTTGCAGCGCCAGTCCTGCGGCGCCGGTAGGATCGTCCATATAGTGAGTCACCAGCTCCAGCGTGGCGCGGCCGTCATAGCCCGCTTGCCGGAAGTCGCTGACAATCTGTTTCAGGTTCAATACACCGTCTCCGGGGATCAGATGGGTTTCCGTCACGCCATCGCAGTCCACCAGATGCAAATGGGCCATTCTGCTTCCCAGATGGCGGCAATAGTCCACCGGGTCCTCGCCCTGCAATACCGGCGGCACCACATCGCACATCCCCATCAGCCACGGCGAGTTCACCGCCTCCAGCAGCTCCTTGAGCTCATGAAGCCGTGTGCAGGTGTTGCTCTCCAGAGGGGACAGCGTTTCCAGCAGAAGGACAACATGCTCCCGTTCGGCAACGTGGGCAAGATGCTTCACAGAGCGGCGCAGCCGTGCGCGGCGCAATTCCGCCGGGCACTCGCCGCCGTGTCCCACGGAAATCAGCATCTGCCCGGCGCCGATCAGCCCGGCGGCACGGACAGACACCTCCAGATACGCCATACAATTGCGCCACTGCTTTTCCGTCCCCAGCATATAGTTATAGGGATAGGCATTGTGCTCCGGCGTATAGACAGGCACGGGAATGCCGTAATGCTCCTGCAAGCGGCGGATCTCCCGATAGTCCTCTATCACATCCGGGGCAAAGGCGTGGGGATAGCCGCCCCAAAGCTCTATGTAATCATACCCCAGTTGCGCAGCGTCTGTAAAGCATTTTTCCAGCGGCAGACGCTGATAACCGCTGGTAAACATCCCAAATTTCATAAGCAAACCTCTGGAAAAAAGGGCGGGGGAACCCGCCCTTTTTCACTTAATACGCTAACTTCCGGTAGTACCGGCGAATGGCCATGTCGTGGCCGCTGATGGCTTCCACATGGGCGTCGATGCGATTGGTTACCGCGTGCATAATGGCATAGCACATCCGTCCGCGGTATTTCTCATCGATACCCTCCAGCGGATAATCATGGGTGTCGATAATGGTGAAGTTCTCGCAAATCTGCGGCAGGAACTTCGCCACACGCAGGCCCAGGGGCCGCTGGGCATCCTCGCCCACAAAGACCGTGACCGGCGTATCCTTGTCCACGATTTCCAGCATACCGTGGAAGAACTCGGCACTGTGGATGGACTTCGTCCGAATCCAGTGCATCTCTTCCCAGTAGCACATGGCGTAGGAATAGGTGGCGCCATACAGGCAGCCGGCGCCCACGAAGTAGTGGAGCTTGTCCTCCAGATGCTTGCGGGCAAAGTCCTCCGCAAAGGGATCGGCAATCTTCTCAATCTCCACCAGATCCTTGGCCAGATAGGCATCCATCTGGGCATAATAGGTGTCATAGTCGGGGAAGTTGCCCTGACGGCGCAGGAAGCAGTCCGCCACCATAAAGAACTTCAGCTGTTCATTGCCCTTGTAGCTGATGCAGTAATCCACCAGAGTGGCCAGCTCAGCATCCGGCTTGTCAATGAACCCCAGCACCCTTGCGCCGTGGCTCTGGGCCAGACGAACCGCATCCACGATCTCCGTGGTGGTGCCGGTCACAGAGGAGAGAACCACAAGGGTTCCCGCGCCCACACGCTTATCGCCTGTGGTGCAATACTCTGCGGCGTTGGTGGCGAAGGTATCCATGTCGGTGTGCTCCTTGAGATAGCATACCACCTGCATACAGCTGGCCCATGTGCCGCCGATGCCCAGCCAGCAGAGGTTTTTCACGCCCTCTGCCAGCAGACGGTCGATCAGCTCTTCGATTTGCGGCCGCAATGCCAAAGCACCGTTTACGCTGTCGATTTGTTTTTGTTCATCAAACTTAACCAAGAATATCCCTCCATTTTTGCAGCGATGGATTAACCCACCTTCAGCATCTGATAGTATTTATCGTAGATGGTCAGCACGTCGCCCACGTCCTTCTGGAAGAAGACGTTGGTCTTGTAATCGAAATTAAAGGCGGGAGCGTTGCGGTTTTTCCGCAGCCGGACGGCCCCAGTAATGGCAGAAATTCGCCTTCATGAATTTCAAGATTCCTGTCTTTTACCACGTGGTTGTTGCCATACCATTTTTCCACATGGCGCAGCGATACGATGGAATCGGACAAGTGGCCCACCTCTCAACCTTTTTTCGTTGTGTTGCCCTGATGTGATAAGTATAGTATCAACTTATACCAATTACAAGATGATAATCGGTTTTTGCGGCAAAAAACGTGAATTCTATGTTTCGACTAAAATCAGCCCCGGCAATTTTGGCTAAAATAACAATAAATGGTAAAAAATACAGGCGGATAACGCATTTTATCCGCCTGTATTGATAGTTGTAATATTAAAAGTTATACCAATTATGGATTTGTGTGACGGAAGTGGACGACAAACTCCGCCTTATCGTTGCGCACATAGCTGCGGGAAAACTCCACCACCCGGCCGCCCCGATCCCGGGTGGTGCATGAAAGCTCCATTACCGCCTGCTCCGGCGGCACGTCCATGTGCTTGGCCAGCATAGGCGGCAGCCGGGTGATGCGCAGCGTCTGATGTCCCTCTCCCAGCACGATGCCGTTCCACTGATAGATATCATAGATGGAGAACAGCTTTATATCCACCTCCTCCAGACCGGGCACCACACTGTAGGGAATGTAAAGCTCCTCCAGCGCCACCGGCTCGCCCGCCGTATTTTCTACCCGGCGAATAAACCAGATGGTGCTCTCGGGGGAAATCTCCAGCAGGCGGGCATAATAGGGGCCTGCCTGACGCAGCGTCTTGCTGAGAATCCGTGTGGCGGTGTTTCCGCCGCTCTGGCGCATGGTGTTGTGAAAACCGCCCAGCGTATCCATATTCCGCTTGGCCTTGGGCCCCGCTACAAAAACCCCTTTTCCCTTCACGCTTTTCAAAAGTCCCTCAAACTCCAGCGCCGCCAGCGCACTGCGAACGGACACCCGATTGAGCCCATAGGTCTCCATCAGCTGATTTTCCGAGGGTATGGCTGTGCCGGGTAAGTATTCTTCTTCTTCGATCTTACTGCGGATCACCTCGCGCAGCTGAATATAAAGCGGGGATTTATAGCTGATTTCACGCATGATCGGATGCCTCGTTTTCTCCGCGGTGGAGAACGCTGACCAGCTCCACCTTGTCCGCTCTTGCCACGGTGCGGCAATATTCCACAGGAACACCCTCCGGCGTTTGCGTGATGCTGACGATCCAGAACACAGGATCCCCGGCGGCGATGCCGAGATGAACGGCCTCCTCCTCTGCGGCTGTGGTGATGCTGACGGATCGACTCAACAAGCGCATGGCGGAAAAGGCGGAGCTGGAGGCGCAGCTCGCTGTCGAGGAAAACAAGAAGATCACGCTGACCGAAGCGCAGATTTTAGCCTTTCTTGATTATGTGTGCGAAATGCCGTTTGATGA
>OJOF01002306.1_pt1 | contig 12488 bp, 9 predicted proteins | sample 1598181 | NCBI WGS metagenome assembly OJOF01 (sample SAMN01915226, study PRJEB22387) | human gut metagenome | isolation source: stool | host: Homo sapiens | place: USA
TCGTCAATGCCGCCAACGAAGTGGTGGTAGCCTCTTTCCTCAAAGACGGCATCAGCTTCCTCGGCATGAGCGATGTGATTGAGAAGACGATGGAACGTGTCGCGTTTGTGGCGGCTCCTGCTTACGATGACTATGTAGCTACCGATGCCGAAGCGCGGAGAATAGCTGCGGAGTTGATTTCATGAATATAAATAAGTAATATAAATTAGAAAGTGCCTCGGTTTCCTCTGATGAGCAGAGGGTTTGGATGAGGCTTTAAATTGTAAATAAACTGTATGGAAACATTTTTGATTCGTGCCCTGCAACTGATCATGAGCCTTTCGCTGCTTGTCATCATTCATGAAGGCGGGCATTTCCTTTTTGCCCGGTTGTTCAAGGTGCGTGTAGAAAAATTCTGCTTGTTCTTTGACCCCTGGTTTACATTGTTCAAGTTCAAACCCAAGAGAAGTGATACGGAATATGCCGTAGGATGGCTGCCGCTGGGCGGTTACGTCAAGATTGCCGGCAGGATAGACGAGTCCATGGATACCGAACAGATGAAACAGCCCGAACAGCCGTGGGAGTTTCGTTCCAAACCGGCTTGGCAGCGCCTTTTGATCATGGTGGGCGGTGTGCTGTTCAACTTCCTGCTGGCGCTTTTCATCTACTCAATGATTCTTTTTGCTTGGGGCGACCAATATATAAAGGTACAGGAAGCTCCTCTCGGTATGGACTTCAATGAGACGGCGAAAGCAGTCGGTTTTCAGGATGGCGACATCCTTTTGTCTGCCGATAATGTGCCTTTTGTGCGCTATGACGGCGATATGTTGAGCCAGATTGCCGATGCCCGTGAAGTAAGTGTGCTTCGTGAAGGTAAAAAGGCTTCTGTCTACATTCCCGAAGATATGATGCAGCGACTGATGGCGGACAGCGTTCGTTTTGCTTCTTTCCGTTTCCCGTATGTGATTGACAGCGTGATGGTTAATTCTCCTGCTGCACAGGCGGGCATTCAGCCGGGCGACAGTATCATCGCATTGAACGGAGCCCCCATTTCTTTCTCTGATTTCAAGCAGACGATGGCGGAACGCAAGAAAAACGCGGAAACCCTGCTGAAAGACAGCATCGACCCCCGTCTGATCACCCTGACGTATGTACGTGGCGGCGTGACGGATACGACCTCCCTGCGTGTGGACTCTGCTTACCTGATGGGTGTCACTGCTTGTGTGACAACAGATCGCCTGCTGCCTATGGTGAAGAAGGAGTACGCATTTTTTGAATCCTTCCCCGCAGGTGTTTCTCTGGGTGTGAAGACATTGAAAGGATACGTCGGCAACATGAAATACCTCTTCTCGAAAGAAGGAGCGAAGCAGTTGGGCGGTTTCGGTACTATCGGAAGCATCTTCCCCGCAACGTGGGACTGGCATCAATTCTGGTACATGACTGCCTTCCTCTCCATTATCCTTGCTTTCATGAACATCCTTCCGATCCCTGCATTGGATGGCGGACACGTGCTCTTCCTCTTCTATGAGATGATTGCCCGTCGTAAACCGAGCGACAAGTTTATGGAGTACGCTCAAATGACCGGTATGGTTCTTTTGTTCGGCTTGCTGATCTGGGCAAACTTCAATGACATATTGAGGTTCTTCTTCTAAAGCGGGAAGGCAAGCGGAGGAGATCTGTGTCGTCCGGGACAACCGGCAGGATGAGGCTGACGTTGGCGGAGATGCCGGCGGGCTTTAGAAGGGATCAGTCCGAAAACCCGGCTTTTCGAAGTTGCCAAAACAGCAACTCCACCCAAACCGGACCGCTTGCCGATAGCAGGGAAGTAGTAACGGTGAAGTGATGTATATTGTTGAAAAACAGTAAAATAGAGTGTGCTATTTATCCTATATAGAAACGGCGCTTTAACACAACGTTAAAGCGCCGTTTCTATATGCGATAAGTGCCTTAGCCTGCTGGTGAGAAAGCGCCGTTTCTCCAATTGACATCCTGCATGCGCGGAGAGAAAGGTTAAATCATTAACATTTTCTTTTCCCGTTCCAAGTCCGTAGCATCCAGTTTTGGGGAGGGCACTGTGCAGGTTTTAATATAATCTCCTTCCTGACAGGTGTAGTTGTAGTACACTTCCAGTTCCGGTGTCAACTCCGCTTTCGGCACCAGCCTGCCTTCCATCGTCAGGAACTCATTGACATCCGTACTGTCCGACTGCTTCACCAACACAATTCGCCGGGCTATCGGGTTGTGATTGTAATCCAGACAGAGATACAGCCCTTTCAGCATCGCGGGATATTCATAATGCGGAAGTTGCAGGTAAATGGTGACGAGGGCGAATTGCGGCAAATCCCTTTCGTTGAACATCAGATAAGAGTTCTGATGGTTGCTGATGATTCCGCCTCCCCAATGCACCGATTTATAGGCATTTATCATTCCTACCTTTACATATTCGCTGTTTTCGGAAGCGCTGATCAGATACGGTTCTATTTTCAGGCTGTCGGTAGAAGAAGAGAGGCTGTAACTGAGATACAGTCCGCTGTAGTTGAAAACATCCTGTACCGAGTCCTTCATTTCCTTTCCCAGCAGTTTTACCAGCGGGTTACCGCTTTCCGCTTCGCTTTGCTGTTCGGGTTCCATTTCGAGCAGCAGCAGTTTCATCGCGCCTACATTATTTAATAAGCGTTTTTTGGAGACATTGTTGACCAGTGCCAGCGCTTCGTCCAGTGCGTCGTCCGGTGTGCGGGTTTTCAGCAGGTCGATGTAGGCGGGAAGTACGCTGGAGTACAAAGCAGACAATACGCTGGGCGCCATGTCCACCCGGTCCGCTATTTCTTTCATCTTCACTCCGTTGTTGCGCAAGTATTCGATTCGCTTGTATATTTCTGTCAGTTCGTTCATGATTTGTGGATTGTAAAATTGATTTCGTTGCAAAGGAATGACTAATGTATTATGAATATGTTGCATGAATATTACATTAATATTACACCCTGCCGGAAAGCGAATATATACGATATGATTCATTGAAATTCATTTTTTTCACTCGTCGGGACGTCCTACTTTTGCACCGGAAACAAAAAATAACGAATCATGAATTTCAAAGAAAAACTGTCGCCTTCGACTCAAAAGAAACTTTCCGATCTACTTTTCATTCTCTATGCGGGAGGAGCGGCACTGCTGTCTTATTCATTGGTCTATGCGCTCCGCAAGCCGTTCACTGCCGCCACATTCGACGGCATGGAACTGTTTGGTATGGACTATAAGATAGCGACCAGCATCATCCAGATATTCGGATATATGGTGTCCAAGTTTATCGGGATCAAACTTATTTCAGAACTGAAGAGAGAAGGCCGCCTGAAATTCATTCTTGTCTCCATTTTGGTTGCCGAGCTCTCTTTGGTTCTTTTCGGATGCCTGCCCCGTCCGTTCAATGTACTGGCATTGTTCTTCAACGGTCTGTCTTTGGGATGCATGTGGGGAGTCATCTTCAGTTTCCTCGAAGGAAGACGGGTGACCGACTTGCTCGCCTCCCTTTTCGGACTGAGCATTGCAGTGAGCAGCGGAACGGCGAAGTCAATCGGACTCTTTGTAGTAAATACGCTGAACGTGAGTGAGTTCTGGATGCCTGCGTTGATTGGTGCGGTCGCATTGCCCTTGCTGGCCGCGTTGGGCTATCTCCTCGACCGGCTCCCCCGACCGACAGCCGAAGACAAGGCTTTGCGCGTGGAACGTGTGACGCTCGACAAACAACAGCGCTGGAACCTCTTTCGCAGCTTTGCCCCCGTGCTGACGATGCTTTTCTTTGCCAATCTTTTCCTGACAGTGCTTCAGGATGTAAAGGAAGATTTTCTGGTGAAGATTGTCGATGTGAATGCCGCAGGTTTCTCCTCATGGATATTTGCCAAGGTGGACGGAGTGGTCACGCTGATTATTCTGGCGGTCTTTGCTTCGCTGGCACTGATAAAGAGTCATATGAAAGTATTGTCCATCCTGTTGGCGCTGGTCATTGCTGGGGCGTTTACTCTTAGCTTCGTCGCGTTCAATTATGATGCATTGCAGCTTTCTCCGCTGGTGTGGCTGTTCATTCAGAGTCTCTGCCTTTATTTCTCGTATCTGAGTTTTCAGACGATCTTCTTCGACCGGTTTATTGCCTGTTTCCGCATCAGGGGAAATGTAGGCTTCTTTATAGCCATGATCGATTCTATCGGATATACAGGCACGGTGTTGGTATTACTTTTCAAAGAATGCTTTAACCCGGATTTAAACTGGCTGGAGTTTTATAATACGATGGCGGGCACGGTCGGCGTTGTCTGCTGTACGGCATTTACGCTTTCTCTGCTGTATCTGATACAACGTTATCGGAAAGAAAAACGTGGAGAGGTGATGGATAAAGAACTGGCTCCGGGCTTGATTCCCGTTGCCGAACCTGCCATACAGCCGCTCAGGGCACAGTGAAAAGTCTCTTGCCGGACCTGCATTTACCGGCCCGAAGAAGGAGACGAGTAGAACAGAAAGAAAATTGAATCAATAAATTATATAAAGCAAGAATGAAAAAAATTGAATGTATTATTATGGATTGGGCGGGTACGGCTGTCGATTACGGATGTTTTGCTCCTGTTGCCGCCTTTATGGAAGCCTTTGCGGAAAAAGGGCTGGTGATTGACGTCGTACAGACCCGTAAGCCTATGGGATTGCCGAAAATTCAGCATATCCGCGAGCTGCTTTCAATGCCCGAAGTGAACGAACAATTTGTAGCCCGCTATCAGCGTGCATGGACCGAAGAAGACGTGGTGGAACTGAACCGTCTTTTCGAAAAGCACCTGTTTGCCTCGCTCGAAAACTATACCGACCCTATCCCGGGTGTCATTCCGACATTGGAAAAGCTGCGTGCCGAAGGTCTTAAAATCGGCTCCACTACCGGATACACCCGTGAAATGATGGATGTCGTTCTTCCGGCTGCACAGGCAAAAGGGTATCGCGTGGATTATTGCGCTACTCCGAACCTCCTTCCTTCCGGTCGTCCGGCTCCTTACATGATTTTTGAGAATCTGACGAAGCTGGCTGTCCCCAGTCTGGATGCCGTAGTGAAAGTAGGAGATACGATTGCCGATATCAAAGAAGGGGTGAACGCGAAAGTGTGGAGCGTAGGCGTGATTCTCGGCAGTAACGAGATGGCACTTACCGAAGAAGAAACCCGGTCGATGCCTGCCGGCGAACTGGAGGCCCGCATAGCGGAAGTGAAAGAGCGCATGCTGGCCGCAGGTGCTTCTTACGTCATTCGCACGATAGAGGAACTGCCCGCTTTGATCGACAAGATCAATGCCGGAAGATAAGGAAAAGAACATTATTCATTTTAAAAAGAACATCACATTATGAAACCATATTTATTACTGACCCCCGGACCTCTTACTACCTCAACCACCGTTAAAGAAGCTATGATGACCGACTGGTGTACATGGGATGAAGACTACAATCTCGGCATTGTGGAGGAACTGCGCAAAGAACTCGTATCCCTCGCCACTCAAAAGACGGAAGACTATACCTCGGTTCTTCTGCAAGGCAGCGGCACCTACTGCGTGGAAGCTGTGCTGGGCGCAACCATCACTCCCAAAGATAAACTGCTGATTTGCAGCAATGGAGCTTACGGCGACCGCATGGGAAACATTGCGGAGTACTATCATCTCGACTACGACATGTTGGCTTTTGAAGAGACGGAGCAGGTATCTGTGGAGTATGTCGACGATTACCTGAGCAATAATTCAGATGTGACTCACGTTGCCTTCGTACATTGTGAAACGACTACCGGCATTCTGAATCCGATCAAAGAACTGTCACACATCGTCAAGATGCACGGCAAGAAACTCATAGTCGACTGTATGAGCAGCTTTGGCGGTATCCCGTTGGATGTAAACGAATTAGGTATTGATTTTCTGATCAGCAGCTCCAATAAATGCATTCAGGGTGTGCCGGGTTTCGGATTCATCATCGCCCGTCGTTCGGAACTGATGCGTTGTAAAGGTGTTGCCCGCTCGCTTTCTCTGGATATCTACGACCAATGGGAGGCGATGGAGAAAGGACACGGCAAATGGCGCTTTACCTCGCCGACCCACGTCGTTCGTGCTTTCAAGCAGGCTCTGACGGAGCTGATCGAAGAGGGTGGGGTAGAGGCCCGTTACCGGCGTTACTGCGAGAATCACCGTATTCTGGTGGAAGGCATGCGCTCTCTCGGCTTTGTCACGCTGCTTGACGACAGCCTGCAATCGCCCATTATTACCTCTTTCCTCTATCCGCACGACGGTTTTGACTTCAAGGCATTCTATCTGGCATTGAAGAGCAAGGGCTTTGTCATCTATCCGGGAAAGATATCGAAGGCAGATACGTTCCGTATCGGTAATATCGGCGACGTACATCCGGAGGATTTCCGCCGCTTGGTAGAAGTGATTCGTGATACGGAATATTAATCCGTATCCGATAAGAGATTAGTTGTCATTCAGTACGTAGTGAAGAGTCTGCTCTCTGTGTGTATGGGAGAGGAGATTCTTTGCTGCGCTACGGATGACATCTTTTTTGTCATGGCCGATTCGTTTCCCTCTTCAGCGTAGATGGTTGCGACAGCCGCAGGCTACTGACAACAGCCGCCACAGCGGCAAACCCGCTTCCAACCATCAGGCAGACAGCCGTACTCCGGTCGTGCACGACAAAACTGAAAAGCAATGCTACCAATGTAGTACCGAACGTTTGCCCCAGCAATCGTGCCATCCCCAGCATTCCGCTGGCACCGCCCGAGCGCTGTGTCGGAGCGGAAGAGATGATCGTGCTGTTATTGGGAGTCTGAAACAGTCCGAAGCCCGCTCCGCAAAGCATCAGACGAAGAATAATACTGATATCGGACGACTCGGCGGTAAGCCCCGAGAGCGAGAAGAGTCCGACGGCAAATAATACCATGCCGATGCTTCCCAATATCCCCGGATGGATGCGCTCTACCAGATAACCTGCCAGCGGAGCCGTCACAAGAGTTGCCAGCGGCCACGGAGTCAGCAGCAATCCCGTCATGACTTCGCTATGGCCCAGCGTATTCTGAAGGAAGAACGGAAGAGACACCATCGCTGCCATCTGAGCGATAAACGAACAGATGGATGTCAGAATGGACAACCGGAAAATCGGTATCCGCAACAGGTCCAGCGGCAGTAACGGAGTGGTTTGAGTGAGCTGCCTCCGTACGTAAAACGTTCCGACGATGGCCAATATAATCAGCTGCAAGACAAGAAAATCCATCTCTTCGTGATGCGCGAATCCGTCCAGTGTATAAATCAGTAATCCGAAAGTGATGGCATTGGCTATGGCACTTACGAAGTCAAACTTCCGCTTCGTGCGCTCTTCCTGTCTCGGCAAATGCTTGATGCCCAGCAGTAATGCTGTAATTCCCAGCGGTACGTTAATGGCGAACAGCCAGTGCCAGCTGGCTATCGAAAGAATACCGCTTGCCACCGACGGACCTGCTGCCGCTGAGATCGCCACTACCATCGCATTGATTCCCATTCCCCGTCCGATCTGGCTTTTGGGGTAGACGTAACGTAGCTGCGCCGTATTCACACTTGTGATAGCCGATGCGCTGAATCCCTGGAAGATACGTGCGATTGTCAGCGTCCAGAATGAATCGGACAAGGCACAAATCAGTGAAGTGATACAAAACAGACCGATGCCTGACAGAAACACTTTCCGATAACCGATAATCTCTCCCAAAGAAGAAAAAGACAGCAAAGAAACAACGATGGCCAACTGATAACCATTGATAATCCAAGTAGTTACGGCAGGTGAGGTCCCGAAATCGTGCGAAAGCGTGGGGAGTACAATATTAATAATATTGACATCGAGCACCGACATACAAAGAGCGAAGCCGATGGAGACCACTGCCCAGATACGTCTCGGCATTGGCAGTCCATCGGTTTCATCTATAGGAGTGGTATTATTTGTTTGTATCATAAAAAACTTATTCTTGTAGAACTTGATTTTGTCTGTAAATGTAAACAAAACAACGAACTACGTGTTTCAAGTTTCTTTGAAATATAAGTTTTTTTAGCGCGGAAGGCCCGGTTGTAGCTGTTCAATTATCTGGCTTTGTTCAGTTTCAGTATCCGCTGATTGCTGCTTCCCCGAAACTCCAGATAAGGGGAGAAGAGCGCCTGTTCGAAACGCCCGTCCACCAGTACATCTATATATGGCAGACTGGCATTCAAACGTGGATTGGCTTGGATCTCTTCATAGGTATATCCCGTATAGCACCAGATATTCATTCCCGTTTCCTCCTTCACCCGTTTGACGAAAAGCAGGAACGCTTCCGGATGATAAAAAGGATCTCCCCCGGAGAAAGTCACCCCGTCCAGCAGCGGGTTAGCTTTGATTTCCCGGATGATCGATTGAATCCGTTCCTCCGTCAGCGGTTTCCCGGCCTCCGGATTCCAACTTTCCGGGTTGTGGCAGCCGGAACAGTGATGGGAACATCCGGCAAGGTAAATAGAATACCGAATGCCTTCACCGTCAACGATTGTTTCGGGATAAGTCCCTAATAAATTCATAGCCTCAAAAAATGAAGAATTAAAAATGAAAAATTAAGAATGAAGCGCACAAAGAAATGAAGAATTAGGAACGAAGAATGAAGAGAACAAATTAATTAAGAAATTAAGAATGAAGAATACCCCTTGATAAACAGTTTAATACCATTACCCTGCAAAGTAATTCTTCATTCTTCATTTCTCCGTTTTTTTGTTCCTTATTTAATTCTCCTCATTAGTTTCCTCCGTGTTTTACGCGGTCCTTCTCTTCCGCCCGTTTGGCAGAGTTCCAGGAACTGAGGTCTCCTGTCAGATAACCGGTGATGCGGCGCATACGCAAAATATTTTCGCTTTGGCATACCGGGCACTTGTCGAAGATAACCCCTTTGTATCCGCAGTTGTGGCAGGTATCTACCGGGTGGTTGATGGAGCCGTAGCCTATGTTCTCATCGTGCATCACCTTTACAATTTTGGCGATGGCGCGTACATTCTTCTGGGCTTCTCCGTCCAGTTCCACATAAGTGATGTGGCCGCCGCCGGTGATAGCGTGGAACGGGGCTTCACGTCTGATTTTCTCCACGATGCTAATTGGTTCCTTCACGTCAACGTGGAATGAGTTAACGTAGTAATCACGGTCCGTAACTCCCGGAATTTTACCGTATTTTCTGCGGTCCATTTTGGTGAAACGTCCGGAAAGTCCTTCGGCAGGAGTGGCTAGCACAGAATAATTCAGGTTGTATTTCGCTTTATATTCGGCCACTACTTTGTTCATTTCCGTTACAGCTTCATACAGCGTGTCCCAAGCCTTCTGGCTGTGTCCGTGACCTTCGCCGTAGAGGGCGACCATCGCATTGTGTCCGCCGATAAAGCCGATTCCCAGCGTACCGCTGCGCAGTACGTCGCCTACCTGTTCGTTCGGATTCAGTGCGGCTCCGCCTTTCCATACGTCGTTGCCCATCATGAAAGGGAACTGGCGGGCCAGAGCAGTACGCTGATACTGATACCGTTCGTAAAGCTGGTCGGCTACAAGAGTGGCCATATTGCGCACAGATTCCATGAAGATCTCTTTCGCTTTCTGCTCGATAGCATCCTTGTTGCGTTCGTCCTCTATCAGATTTTCCGCTTTGATGCGGGCTTCGATGGCAAGACGCGGCATATTCAGCGTAGTGAATGAAAGGTTTCCGCGGCCCAAAGAAGACTTTTCTCCTGCCACATTTTCAAATACGCGGGTGCGGCATCCCATAGTTGCCAGTTCGTAGATGTAACGTTTCGGGTCGTCGGCTTTCCATTTCTCGTTTTTGTTGAAAGGAGTGTCGAGGAACATGAAATTCGGGAAAAGAGCTTTTGCCGTTGTCTGGCAAGCCTGTAGCAGCAGGTCGAAGTTCGGAGCCTCGTAAGTGGACTTCATGGCGTCTTCGATCTTTTCCATTTTCATCGCTTTCTCGAAGTCCTTTTCCGAGTAGGAAACTCCATCCTTCACCTTGAATATCTGAATGGGGAATACGGGCACTTCGCCACGTGTTCCGAGTCCTTCGATGGTAGCTTTCAGCAGCTCTTCGATCACGAGGCGTCCTTCGGCAGAAGTATCCGTTCCGTAGTTGATGGAGCTGAACACTACCTGGTTGCCGCCGCGTGAGTGCATGGTGTTCAGGTTGTGGATAAAGCCTTCCATGGCCTGATGCGTATCTTTTCTTGTTTGCTGATAAGCCTTTTCTGCGATGCGTGTCAGGTGTTCCTTATCTATAATGATTTGCAGGGCTATCAAGGCGATGCGCAGTGTTTCGCGTTCTGCTTCTGTTGACTTGATAGACGGCAGATGTTCTTTTATCAAGGTACGGATCGCTTTCTCGTCCGCCTGAGTTCCGTTCTCCATTGCCACATAGAAGTTGATGAACGAAGCCAGATGTTTGCGGAATGACTTAGCTACTCCTTTTGCCATGAAGAAGTCGAAGGCGGGGATTGCCTGTCCGCCGTGCTGTTCGTTCTGGTTGGTCTGGAAGATGATTGTTGCAAGCGTAGCGTAGCTTTGGATGCTCTGCGGTGTGCGGATACTGCCGTTTTTGGTGCGGAAGCCGCGTTCAAAGAGGTCGTCCATGTCGTACTGGATGCAGGTCGTCGTCTTTGTTGGATAATAATCAAGGTCGTGGATATGGATGTCGCCTAACTGGTGTGCTTCGGCAAAACGCTTCGGCAACAGATACTTATAGGTATAATCTTTGGTAACTTCCGAGGCGAATGTCATCATTTGTCCGGCGGGCGTGTGGCTGCTCATATTGGCGTTGCTCAGGTTCACATCGTTCTTGTCGATAGCGACGATGCCGTCCATCACATGCTTCATCTGGGTTTTCTTGTCTCTTTCCGTGTTTCTCCATTCGCGGTAGATGATGTATTTCTTCGCCACTTCGGGGCGAACCTTCATCAATGCCTTTTCTACTAAGTCCTGTATTTCCTCCACGGTGATTGTGGGGTTGCTGAACTGACTGATCACACTCATCGTGACGTCAGCAATCAATTGCTGTTCGTCCTGAATGCCTGTTGCACTGAATGCTTTGCTGATTGCATTCTTGATCTTACTGATAGAGAAATCTTCTCTTTTACCATCACGTTTGATGATACAAATTTCCGCGTAGTTCATAACTTTAACTCCCGAAAGTGATTAATAATATGTTTATTTGATTCCGGCAGGTCTTCTGACTTATCTCTCCCTCGCAGCGCCTTCCCACATTAGCTGATGCAGTGGCATCGTGTGCGGATTCATCGAGAATTACAGCAGCGGGTACTGTCGCCGATTTGCACAGCGTTCCCTCATTGACTAAACCTCTTTTTAGTTCCGAAACCGGATACAAAGATAGAAGATTATCCAATAGCTTGGATGGCTTTTAACATTAAATTTTGGGGAAACTTTTCTTTCTTGCTGATACAGAAAGTTTTCCGTTTTGGATAACTTTTAAGTTTCATTTTTCGGAAAAGCTTCTGCTTTTGTCTCTTCTCAGATTGAAATAATTCGACCTCTTCCTTAAGTAAGGCGGTGGTTATGAGTGTAGTATATATAGACTCACGTCTTTTATGAAATTGAAAAATATAGATCTAATGGAAAGATTAAAAGATTTGCATACTGGTAGAAAGAAGTTTTCCAGAGTTGAGCGGATGCATTTTTTGCAAGAGTTGGAAGAAGAACTGAAAGTTTATTATCTCTCTTATACTGAGACAGTAAATAGGCCTTATTCCGAACAGGAACAAGAGATTATTGTCCGGATTATCAAGATGCTGATTCGTCAGCTTCGGGGTACATCCAAGTTTCAGTTGTTTAGCAGGAGAGGTGCAAGACGTAAGTCCGAAGATCCGGATGATGTGGAAGAGCGGGAAGAACGCCGGAAGGAGCAGACAGACGAGATACGTTTGAAACATACTAACCTTTATTCGTACAATCCTCTTTCCAAGAAATATAAAGCGAAGAAGGAAGAACTGCTCCGGAATCTGAAAAGGGAGTTCTAGTCTTCCGGATGTTTCATTGAGAACGTCCGGGAGGTAACAGGAAGAGTAGACCGGCAAATGCGTATGTATTGTGAGTCCCTTGCGTTTGTTGAGTCTGCTCTTCTTTGTTTATCTTCTATTTATTCCTTTTCTGTTTTTTATGTTCCTGCTTTTTCCGATAGGCTTCTTCTAATGTATATTTGTTTACTTTCATTGTTGTTTTATATCCAAGGAATAATCCTGTTAAAAGTAACATCAGATAATTGTATAATATAGACTTAAACTCTAAACTGAAGGTTATATATATTACAAAATACCAGCAATAAATTTGCGGTATTATTATTTCGGAGTTCAAATATAATGTCCGGATCATTCCTTTTTCTTTCAGAGGCTGTTTAGGTGTCTTTATATATGGAAACAGATAACTCATCATTCCACCTATTGCAATAATTGCTCCCCAAAGCATGACTACTATTACAATAGTATGCTTTA
>OJOF01002311.1_pt1 | contig 12466 bp, 10 predicted proteins | sample 1598181 | NCBI WGS metagenome assembly OJOF01 (sample SAMN01915226, study PRJEB22387) | human gut metagenome | isolation source: stool | host: Homo sapiens | place: USA
GACTTGTCTGTCCATTTGCGTTAAATTTTACGCAAAGGTAGAAGTCACTCTTTTATCGCTTATGAATATTTAGTTAGAATACTCTTAGGCCAAATTAGAAATTTATTAGAGAGATTTAAAGTATAATATTGTTTTCTTTAGTCCTTCCTCCAAACAAACCGTAGGTTCCCACCCATCTAATTTCTCTTTGGCCAACGTAATATCGGGCTTACGTTGCTTGGGATCGTCTCCCGGCAACGGGCGGTATACGATCTTAGAGGAGGAGTTTGTCAAACGGATCACGATCTTGGCCAACTCGTTCATCGAGAACTCTCCCGGGTTTCCGATATTTACCGGGCCGATAAAATCATCCGAGGTATTCATCATACGAATCATCCCCTCGATCAAATCGTCTACATATTGGAAACTACGAGTTTGGTTTCCATCCCCATAAATCGTAATGTCCTTATTTTGTAATGCCTGTATAATGAAATTAGAGACGACACGGCCATCGTTCGTACTCATATTAGGCCCATACGTATTAAAGATGCGGATGATTTTAATGCGAACCTTGTTTTGGCGATGGTAATCCATAAATAAGGTCTCGGCGCAACGCTTGCCCTCGTCATAACAAGAGCGAGGCCCTATCGGGTTGACATTTCCCCAATAGCTTTCCGGCTGCGGGTGTATCATGGGATCTCCATACACCTCACTGGTAGATGCTTGTAATATCTTAGCGTTCACCCGTTTTGCCAGACCTAACATATTGTCCGCTCCTAACACGGATGTCTTGATCGTCTGTATCGGATCTATTTGATAATAAACTGGAGATGCGGGACATGCCAAATTATAAATCTCATCGACCTCGGCTTGGAACGGTATAGAAACATCATGCCTGATCAACTCGAAATGTGGATTTTTCAGCAGAGGAATCACATTCTCCTTACTTCCCGTAAAATAGTTATCCAGACAAATTACTTCATTTCCTTCTTCTAAAAGACGGGCACATAAATGAGAACCGATAAAGCCGGCGCCCCCGGTGATAAGTATTTGCTTCATTATATTAAATTTATTTCGTGAATTTCACCCTATAAGGTGGATCCGGACGTAAATAATCTATATCCAGATAAGGAATCTTAGGATAGATCAAGTCCAGATAGCGGAGGTCTAAGGGGCCGGGAACGACTTCTATCCGTACCTTAGCGACACCTTTATCGATAAAATCCAATATCTCGGCGGCGCTCGCTGATACATCAATGATTCGTTTTCTATAACGAGGTCCACGATCCGTTACGCATACAATGGTACTTTTCATATTCTCCAAGTTCGTGACTCTTAAAAAAGTACCAAAAGGATACGTACGATGCGCAGCGACTAATTCTTCTTTATCATGAACCCTTCCACTGGATGATTTCCTGCCGTGGAAACGATGATGGTAATACGAAGCAAGTCCTTCCTCCTGTGCCCATATTCCTTCTCCACACTTAACTGCGGCAAATATAAGTAATATGTAGAACAAGCGGAAGGACATGTACCTTTTTTAATCAATTATTGAAGCATTTTTCCATTATATTCTCCGTTCAAAGTCCTTAGAAAAACAACGATTTTTTCAACTTCTACATCATTGATCTCCTTTCCGATCTGGAACTCATGCATGATACGGATCGCATCCTCTACAGAGGCTACCGTTCCGTCGTGCATGTACGGATAAGTCAGCATCACGTTACGAAGTGTCGGGGTTTTGAACTTATGACGATCGGATTCTTTCTTAGTCACGGCATAGCGTCCGTTATCACCGTCCGTCAACCCTGTATTCCGGTAATCGAAATAGCTGTTCTTGATACCCATGAACTCGTAAGATTGACCACCGACATTTACACCAACGTGGCAAGTAGCGCATTTATTGTCCTTGAATAGTTGATAACCCTCTAATTCTTCCGCTGTAAGCGCGTTTTTATCTCCCATCAAGTATTTGTCGAAACGACTCGGCGTAAGCAAGGTCTTCTCAAACTCAGCGATAGCGTCCGTGATCGTAGATTGAGAATAACCTTCCGGATACACTTCCGTGAATTTCTTCGTGAAATCCTTATCTTGCGCTAAAGCCTCGCAAATCTGGTCGAATGAGGTACAACCCATTTCCACTGGGTTCAATGGAGGACCAGCCGCTTGCTCTTTTAGGTCTGCCGCACGTCCGTCCCAAAATTGAACGAAATTAAGCGCCGCATTATATACGGTCGGAGCGTTAACACCACCGAACTGTCCATTAATACCTTCCGAATATTGCTTACGGTCTACACCACCTGTGTTCAATCCGTGGCAAGTAGCGCAAGAGATCGTATTGTCCGCAGACAAACGAGTATCATGATACAGGGCAAAACCCAACTCTACCTTCGCCGGATCTGTAGGCAAGCTCTTCATTAGAGGCTGAAGAGGCTCATTCTTAAATTCTTCCGCTACGGTTTCGGTCGTGAAACGATCTTTACGGACATTCTTCGCCCATGAAATGATCACCGCTTTCTCATTGTCGTCAAGGCTGGTTCCCCAGTGCATCGGCATATGGGAATACTTAGCCGGGGGCATAGAGCCGCTTAGGGCCGTATTCTCCACCTTCGCCAAATCAACCTCTGAAACGGGCTGCCCGTTCTCCAAGGCTTCCACCATAGCAGTCAAGTCCACATAGTGAACGGCCTCCTTCATGTCTGCCTGTACTACGGGACCGATCAACGGTAAATTACCGTAAAATGGCAGAGGCGCATTTTCAGAGTGGCAGGCCAAACAGTCGTTTTCCCGCAGGATAGAGGCCACTTGCTTACCTTCATTGTCGGCAAATTTCTTGTATTCGGAAGAACCGCACGAGGTAACCGCAAAGGCTAAAGCGCAGAGTCCTACCGGTAATGCCGTCATTTTAGCATAAATTGTTTTACGCATAACTATATTTATTTAGATTTATTAAGTGCAAATATAGAACAATTCACTTACATGTACCCTAAAAGCCTTGGATTTCATTGATCAGTTTTATCTATGGGAAGATAAATAGAATCTATGCGGTAGGCTTCCATCCGCAGCATCGCGGCAAGCTTCTTCCTATAATGCCCAGTATGAGGTTCTAACAATGGGCAATATAAGGATGTTACAATGCCCATTATAAGCAGCTAACAATCGCAGTTATAAGCAGCCGCCAATCGCTATGTGGATAATCCGATTTTTTTATATAGCTTTGTCTCATTATGTATAATCAATAAATTATAAGGCAAAGATGTTTAAGAACAAAGTTGTATGGATTATCATCGCTATCGTAGCGATATTATTCTTTTGGGTGAAAGGCGTGTATAATAATATGGTAACTCAAGACGAAGGCGTGAAAACCGCATGGAGCCAAGTCGAGAACCAATATCAACGCCGTATGGATTTGATCCCGAATCTGGTAAATACGGTAAAAGGATACGCTGCGCATGAGAAAGAGACTTTAGAAGGTGTGGTCAACGCTCGTGCCGAGGCGACGAAGACTACGATTGATCCTTCTAACCTTACTGAGGAATCCTTGAAGAAATTCCAGTCCGCACAAGGTGAGTTAGGAAATGCCCTCTCCCGTTTGATGCTTGTTTTAGAGCGTTATCCAGACTTAAAAGCGAATCAAAACTTTATGGAGCTTCAAGCTCAATTGGAAGGGACCGAAAATCGTATCTCAGTAGAGCGTAAACGTTTTAATGAGGTAGCTCAGTCTTATAATACCTATATTCGCCAATTCCCGAACAATATTTTGTCCGGAATGTTCGGCTTCCAATCGAAAGCTTATTTCGCCGCTGAATCCGGTGCGGAAAAGGCTCCTAAGGTAGAATTCTAATAGCCATTCGCTGAATGAGTGAGATAAAGAATATAAGATCTAGACGCAAGTGTCCGGTAAGCCTTTTATGGATCAGTTTATTGCTGGTTGGTTTTGCCTCCTCTATTTTCGCGGCAAAGGATTATTCGATCGAGACCATTCCGAACGTACGTCTTTCCAACCGGTTGAACCATGTCAGTAATCCGGATGGTATCATTACCCCGGATGATGCGGCACGTATCAATCAATTATTAAATGTAGTGGAAGATAGTCTCGGTATCGAGGTAGCTGTCGTTGCCGTGAATAGCATCGGGGATCAGGATGCCCGGATGTTCGCTACGGATTTATTCAAACATTGGGGATTGGGACAAAAGAGCAAGGATAATGGTTTATTGATCCAGTTGGTGACGGAACCTTCCCAACGTTCGGTCGTTTTCGAGACGGGATATGGCATCGAGGGCGTCTTACCCGACGCGATTTGCTACCGGCTCCAGCAGCGGTATATGATGCCCGATCTAAAGGCCGGGGATTATAGCGCCGGCATGTTGAAAGGAGTCATGGCGGTTACCAAGTATTTAATGTCCAGCGACTATGAACGGGCAGGCATGACTGGCAACCGTTCTTCTTCCTCGTCCGATGATGATTTTATGTGGATATTCGTGGTGGGAATTATCGGGATGATCGGTTTCTCGGCATTTATCGCATACTTAAAGTATCGTCCGAAGGCATGTCCCCGTTGTGGAAAGAAAACCTTTGTGTATATGGGGCAGCAGGTGATCCGGGAAGCGACTCGTTTCTCGGAAGGTCTGGCCGAAGATGTATACCGCTGTAAGAGTTGCGGGTATACAGAGAAAAAAAATCGTACCATCGACCGCATACACCGAGGAGGAGGTGGCCCTATTATTATGGGTGGCGGTGGTGGTTTCGGAGGTTTTAGCGGAGGCGGCGGTGGCGGCTCTTGGGGGGGTGGAAGCTCCGGGGGTGGCGGTTCGATCAGTCGTTTCTGAAAATACGATTATTCGCATTATTTTATACAAGCGGTCACGTAAAACCTTATGTGACCGCTTGTGTTTTCGTATCTTATTGCTCTTTCAGATAGTAGTCGGAAAGTATATCCCGTACCTTCTCGGGAGTAACCCTTCCATAGACCTTCCCGCCGATCATGACCACCGGAGCCAATCCGCAAGCACCGACACAGCGTAAGCAATCCAAGGAGAACAAACCGTCCGGTGTAGTCTCTCCTACCTTTATTTCCAATTGACGTTGCATTTCTTCCAGAACATTTTCTGCGCCACGCACGTAACAGGCCGTTCCCAGACAAACCGAGATGGGGTATTTCCCCTTGGGGGTCATCGTAAAGAATGAGTAAAAAGTAACTACGCCATATACCCTTGAGACCGGGATATTCAATTCGGCGGCGATAACCTGTTGGACTTCCGGTGGTAAATATCCGAACAAGCCTTGGGCGGCGTGCAAGATATTGATCAACTCCCCGGGATCGTTGTTGCGTTCAGCGCATATCGCATGTAGCTCCGCTACTTTTGTTTTAGGCAAATGTATCTCATTCATGGCTTATTTACTTTTTTCAGTTTCTATATACATACCGATTACTTCCTTACGATCTATGTAATGGGTATGCAGTAATTTGTGGGCTTTCGGTCCGCAAGGCTCTCCCAAATACTCGCTGTATAATTGCTGGATATACGGATTCTCATGGCTCTTGCGAAGCGGTTTGTTAGCGTCTTCCCGGTAAAGAGCGGCAGCACGCCGGCGAAGTACCTCCAAACGGTTGTCCGCCACCGCCGATACAGCCTCCCGGACAAGCCATCACCTCGATCGCATGATAAGGAGAGGTACCGTTCTTCACCTCCTCGATCAATTTGCGGGCATTCCCCAGACCATGAGCGATACCGATCTTTACCGGAGTCCCATTAAAATCGATGGTAGCGCTACGAATACCTTCCAGTCCGCGTAACTCCTCGAAGTCCACTTTATCCAGATTTTTCTTCGTATATAATTCATAAGCAGTACGGCAAGCGGCCTCGATAACACCGCCGGTAGTACCGAAGATCACGCTCGCTCCGGTAGATTCACCCAACGGACGATCGAACTCACCATCCGGCAGTTCATTGAAATCTATATTCGCATAACGGATTAAACGGGCTAACTCACGGGTATATATCGAATAATCTACATCGGGATTACCTTCCACACTAAACTCCGGGCGGCTAGCCTCATACTTCTTCGCCAAACAAGGCATGATAGATACGACTACCAAATCCTTACGGTCCACTCCCAACTTCTCGGCGAAATAGCTCTTGGCGATCGCTCCGAACATTTGCTGCGGGCTCTTGGCTGTAGATAAATTATCCCGTAACTCGGGGAAATGTTGTTCCACAAAGCTAACCCAGCCCGGACAACAACTCGTCATTAACGGTATTTTCACCTCTTTGTCTCCATTCAAGTAACTACCTAGGCGATGTAATAATTCCGTTCCCTCTTCCATAATGGTCAAGTCGGCGGCAAAGTCCGTATCGAATACATAATCAAAACCCAATTGACGCAAAGCTGAAACCATCTTGCCTGTAACCAATGTACCCGGCTCATACCCGAAATCACGTCCCAACGCTGTGCGAACCGCCGGTGCTGTCTGGGCGATAACAATTTTAGTAGGATCGGCCAAAGCGTCCAAGACCGGCTGTTGCGTATTACGTCCGCTAAGCGCGTTTACAGGACAGACGGATACGCATTGTCCACAATAAGAACAGGTACTTCCGGCCATATCCCGTTCGAAAGCTGTTGATACGGCCGCGTTAAATCCACGGTTCACGGCAGTCAAGGCGCCAACCGTCTGTATCGTATTGCACATGGTCTCACAACGGCGGCACATGATGCATTTGTTCATGTTCCGGACAATAGAAGGGGAACGATCTATCGTAAATGTAGACATTTCTCCCTTATACCGGATCTCGCGGATTCCTAGGTCGTGCGCGATCTTTTGTAACTCGCAATGTCCGTTGCTACTACATGTCAGGCATTCCGCCGGATGATTCGAGAGGATCAGCTCCATCACCGTCCTGCGGGCATTCATTACCCGAGGGGTATGTGTCCGTACGACCATACCTTCCGTACATTCCATTTTACAGGATGGGGCTAAATTTCTACGTCCCTCGATCTCTACGACACAAATACGGCAAGCTCCCGGATTATTCTCATAATGCAAATCCTCCAGTTTCATATAACAGAGTGTCGGGATATGGATACCTACACTTTTTGCCGCATCTAAAATGGTGGTTCCTCTCGGCACTTCCACCTCTTTATTATCTATGATTAATTTAATTGTTTCCATGATTGTAAATGAATTTAGTGGACATAAATCGCTCCGAACTTACACTTCTCCATACAGGTACCGCAACGGATACAAGCTTGCGGATCGATAATATGAGGAATTTTCCGTCCACCTGTAATTGCGTGCACCGGACAAACACGGGCACAGAGCGTACATCCTTTACATTTCTCCGGATTGATGAAATATTGAGTAAGTTCCCGGCATTGATGAGACGGACAACGATGCTCCCGGACATGCGCCAGATATTCATCGTAGAAATTATCCATCGTAGATAAAACCGGATTCGGGGAAGTCTGTCCCAAGCCGCATAAAGCGGTATCCTTAATCACCATCGCCAGATTCCTTAGACGGATCAAATCCTCTTCGGTTCCGTTTCCACTCGTAATTTTCTGCAATATCTCATGTAAGCGTTTATTACCGATACGGCACGGTGCGCATTTACCGCAAGATTCCTCGACCGTAAAGTCCAGATAGAACTTAGCCATGGCTACCATACAATCATCCTCGTCCATGACGATCATACCTCCGGAACCCATCATGGAACCAGCGGCAAGCAAATTATCATAATCGATAGGAAGATCAAGATGCTTTTCTGTCAAGCAACCTCCTGACGGGCCACCGGTTTGCACAGCCTTAAACTTCTTTCCATCCTTGATACCTCCCCCAATTCCAAAGATAACCTCACGCAAAGTCGTACCCATAGGAACCTCGATCAGACCTACATTGTTTACCTTTCCAGCCAAGGCGAACACCTTTGTTCCTTTGCTTTTCTCCGTTCCGATACTACTGAACCATTTAGCGCCTCTTAACAAGATCACCGGGATATTCGCATAAGTCTCTACGTTATTTACATTGGTTGGACAACCTTTATACCCGTGTTCACTAGGAAACGGTGGCTTTACGGTAGCCTCGCCTCGCAAACCTTCCATACTGTGGATCAAAGCGGTCTCCTCTCCACAAACAAAAGCTCCGGCACCGTACCGGATCTCGATATCGAATGAGAAATCAGTCCCAAATATATTCTCGCCCAGCAATCCATATTCTTTCGCTTGCCGTATGGCTATTTTCAAACGTTCAACGGCTAGCGGATATTCGGCACGGATATATACCAAACCTTTGTTAGCTCCCGTACAATATCCATTAATCGCCATAGCCTCCACAATCGAATGCGGGTCGCCCTCCAATATGGAGCGATCCATAAAAGCGCCCGGGTCGCCCTCGTCCGCATTACAAACCACGTATTTTTGAGGTGCTTGTACCTTACGGGTAATCTGCCATTTCAAGCCTGTGGGGAAACCACCGCCCCCACGACCCCGTAAACCACTATCCATGATTTCCTTGATTACTTCCTCGGGAGTCATTTCCACAAGGGCTTTTCCTAACGCTACATAGCCGTCACGAGCGATATACTCATCGATATTCTCCGGGTTGATAAAGCCACAATTTCGAAGGGCGATTCGTAGCTGTTTCTTATAGAATCCGATATGCTTGGAGTCCGGAACCAGCTCACGGTTCTCTGGATTCATATAAAGTAACCGTTCCACTTTACGGCCTTTTACCAAATGCTCCCGTACGATCTCGTCCGTATCCGATGGTTGAACTTGTACGTAAAAAGTGTTATCGGGGATCATCTTAACCACCGGACCCTTCTCGCAGAAACCGAAGCATCCGGTACGGATCACTTGTGTATCCTCTAATCCGTATTGCTCGACGGCGGCTCTCAGATTCTCGATGATCTGCTCGCTTTGTGATGCACGGCAACCTGTGCCACCGCACACCAATATATAATTCGTGTATTGTGCCATTTATGTAAGATATTAAATTTCTTATTCGGGTTTTACGGTGGTGTAAGTTACAGGAATGATGCCGTCTACCAAGATACCCTTACGGATATACTTGTCTATGATCTCTTCTACTTTTGCCTTATCGACATAACCGAATACCAACGGCTCCTGACCCGGAAGCTTGATTTCGATAGTCGGTTCCGCATAACAATAGCCCATGCATCCGGTTTGAGTTACCAACGCATCGATTTTCTGCCGGTCTAAAACCTCGATAAAATAACTCATTATCTCCTTGGCTCCGGCAGCTATACCGCAAGTGGCCATAGAAACCTTAATTTGTACGAGCTGATCAGGGGTATTGCTTTTTTCACGCAGATCCAAAGACGCACGAAGAGATTCACGCATTTTCTTGAGATCATCTAATGTCTTTACTTTGTTCATGGTCATATTCTATTATTTAAGGAAAACACCGTAATGTCATTTGCACAAACATACGGAATCTCTTTCAAATAATATCATATTTCCGTGAATTTTTCTTCGACACGTGATTGAGATATCTTGGAATTGGGAGGTACACTATGGGTGAGCCAGATGTTACCCCCGATAATAGATCCTCGGCCAATAGTGATCCGTCCTAATATGGACGCGTTGGAATAAATGGTCACATAATCCTCGATGATCGGGTGACGGGGCAAATCTATCGGAAGTCCTTCCTCGTCCAGCGTAAAACTCTTGGCTCCTAACGTCACACCTTGATAAAGGCGGACATGGTTTCCTATAATGGCGGTTTGTCCCACGACAATACCCGTTCCATGATCGATACTGAAATATTCTCCGATCTGCGCCCCGGGATGAATGTCGATCCCGGTTTGAGAGTGTGCCATTTCCGTAATGATACGCGGGAGTACCGGTACGCCTAGCTCGAATAATTCATGAGCGACCCGTTGATGTAAAAGCGCGTAGACCGCCGGATAACAGAATATAATCTCACTCACGCTCTTGGCTGCCGGATCACCATCCAAGATGGCCTTTACATCGGTGGACAGTAAATATTTGATATGAGGAATCCGGTTAATAAAAGCGATCGAGATCTCGGAAGCCCGGTCCTTGGAATCACAACAACGCTCTACCTCAAAACAAAGTCCATTATATATTTGCTCTTGTAAGAGATCATAGATCTTTTCCAAATAGACTCCCGTATAATATTGGATAGAGCCTAATTGAGCCTCTTGTTCCGTACCAAAGAATCCGGGGAAGATAACCGTACGTAATAGGCGCATGATCTCATGCAACGTAGCGACTGAAGGCGATGGCTTCTGATGCAACGGGATATATTTGTATTCCGGTAGATCAGGAGCCGACAGCCGTTCTACGTTCTTCTGTATCTGTTCTAAAATCGCTGTTCTATTCATCTTTAATTATCCCAAGTAGGATCGTAACTGATTAATGAGTTAGAGGCATTGCCCAAACCGATATAGATATAATTATCCAAGACATACATGCAATGTACAGACCTGTTAGCCGCTGGTAACTGGGATTTCTGGCTCCAGTTCTGAGAGTCCGGATCATAGCGCCAAATATAACCGTCCCCGTCTACGCCATATACATAATTACCATAAGCGATAGCACATAAAAGCATTCTTCCGGGGAACGAAGCCTCCTTTTCCCAAGCTACAGCGTTCTTGTCTGTAGACCAAAACTGTGTCGTATATTCCAAAGAAGGATCCGCTTTATTAATAATCCCCAGTCCGGCATATATACGGTCACCAATTACAACGGATATTCCGCCGTATTGTTTAATCGGGAAATTAGATTTCTTGCTCCAAACGAAAGCGCTCGGTTCATAAGTCCAGACTTCATCGATTAGTTCGTTACCTCTACGTCCACCTATGAGGAACGCTTGATCTTCCATTCTGCAACATGCCGCCCGATACATACCTTTAGGCCGTTGCTGGTCTGTTTGTACGGCGCTCCAAGAATTATCGGATGTGGAGTATACATATAAACTGTCACATATCTTTCCCGTGTTATCCAAACCACCAAAAGTCCATAGGCCAAATCCGATGCTGAAACATGCTTGGCCCGATAATTTCTCAGGCTGAGACCTTAAGGGCAACCATTCTTTCTTAGAGGTCATATATCCCCAAAACTCATCGGTGTATTCCCTACCCGTGTCACCGCCTAACAAGAATCCCGTGCTATTAGCCAAGGTACAGAAAGAGGTAGATCCCGGTATCCGGAAAGCTCCCTCAAACCTTGCCCCTGCTCCAAATATATCCGGAGTTTGGAAGCGAACTTCCTCTCCGTAAGCGATACCATTCTTATTTTTAGCGTAAGCCCTTAAATAATAGCTCGTGCCTCCTCTCAATTCCTTTATCGTACCCGTAAACGCTTGTGTACCGGAAGAAAGAGCTACCGCTCCTTCACAATTACCAAAGGCCGGACTAGGACTAGTTCCCCAACATACACCAGCCTCTGTAACCGGTGAGGCACCTTCGGCTAAGACCTCTCCTCCTACCCATGCGGTACCGTTTTTAATAGTAGACACCTCCTTCGTATTGACTGTAGGCAACTCACTTTCCAGAATCGTATGGATACCTTCGCCTGCGCTATAGGTAGTACCTAAAGCGTTTGTCGCATAAGCACGTACGTAATACCCTTTCTGCTGTTGCATATCATAGATTTTCCCGGCAAATTCTCCGATACCCGCTCCGCAAATAATCGTATCCCCATTTTCTATTGTCGGCGATTTATCAGCACTAAAGCAGAAACCACATGCCGTGATCGGAGAATCTCCCTCGCTTATTATTTCCATGGAGAACTCCGCATAGGTAAACTCTGTCGCTATTTTCTTGAATTTGTTATCATCTAATACAGGACGACCATTCGTGGTCTTAAAGGTCTCGACTTTCGCCCCGTTATACTCACCATATTTACTTTTTGCGTAAGCTCTAACGTAATAGGTAGTTTCCGGTTTTAAATCGGAGATCGTACAATAGAACGAATCGGCTTCCATGTCTATACGAATTGTAGAGTCGGATGCTGAAGGCTCCGGATTCAGCATTAAGTAAATACCCCTTTCCTCGATTTCGGCTTCCCCTTGTTTGGTTATCATACCTCCACATTGAACGGAAGTAGACATCACGTTGACTGGCAATAAGGTCTTAACGCTTCCTAATCCATCTTTCGTCTTAAAAGGTAAAATCTCTCCATAAGCGGTATCTACCGCATTGATCGCATAGGCCCGGATATAGTAATCCAGATCATTGGTTAAGCCCTCGATCGTAGCCTCATATTTTACCTTACGCTTGGATACGGCTTTTTTATTTTTCTCTATCACAGTAAAGGTAGATTCCGTGCTCCAACAAAAACCGGCCTCTGTCACGGGAGCGCCGTTTTCTTGCAAGACCTCCCCCGATACTGTCACGGAACTAGCCGTGGACTTCAATATCTCGTCTGTCTTAACAGACGGTTTTTTAGCGTTTCGAATGCCACCATCTATATCCGGATCATTCACGCATCCGGCCATTA
>OJOF01002317.1_pt1 | contig 12433 bp, 7 predicted proteins | sample 1598181 | NCBI WGS metagenome assembly OJOF01 (sample SAMN01915226, study PRJEB22387) | human gut metagenome | isolation source: stool | host: Homo sapiens | place: USA
GCGTGGAGCTGGAGTTGTGGAAGAAGATCCGCACCATGGCGCAGAAGGGCCGCCGTACGGGCCTCGGCATCACGGCCGAAGGCGACATGCTCGCCGCACTGGGACTGGTATACGGTTCCGAGGAGGCGATCGCATTCGCCGTCGAGGTGCAGAAGACGCTGGCTGTCGAGGCTTACCGGGCTTCGGTGAAGATGGCCGCCGAGCGCGGTGCCTTCCCGGTCTACGACGCAGCCAAGGAGAAGGACAATCCGATGATCGCCCGCATCCGCGAGGCCGACCCGGAACTCTACGCCGAGATGGAGAAGGTCGGCCGCCGCAACATCGCCATGCTGACCATCGCCCCCACGGGTACCACGTCGCTCATGTCGCAGACCACGTCGGGCATCGAGCCGGTGTTCCGCACGGTCTACAAGCGCCGCCGCAAGATCAACCCCTCCGACAAGGACACGCATGTGGACTATGAGGATGAAACGGGCGAAAAGTTCCAGGAATACAACGTCTACCACCACAACTTCGTGAAGTGGCTCGAGGCGAACGGATACGACACGTCGAAGCTCGCGACGATCTCCGACGAGGAGCTCGGGGAGTGGGTGGCCGCTTCGCCCTACCACGGGGCTACGGCCAACGACATCGACTGGGTGGCCAAGGTCAAGATGCAGGGTGCGATCCAGAAATGGGTCGACCACTCGATCTCGGTGACCGTCAACTTGCCGAACAATGTTTCGGAGGGGCTCGTAGCGCAGGTTTACCGCACGGCCTGGGAATGCGGCTGCAAGGGCGTCACGGTTTACCGCGATGGCTGCCGCGACGGTGTGCTGCTCGAAAAGGGCTCCAAAAAGAAGCAGAAGTGCGAGGAGCATCCCGGGCAGGTGCCCAAGCGTCCCAAGTCGATCCCGGCCGACATCGTGCGTTTCAAGAACGGCACCGAGGACTGGATCGCCTTCGTGGGCCTGCAGGACGGCCGCCCCTACGAGGTCTTCACCGGTAAGATCGAGGAGGATGCCATGTATATCCCCCGCAAGATCGACAAGGGCTATATTATAAAGGTACGCGAGGAGGACGGCACCAAGCGTTACGACTTCCAGTATACTGACCGCTACGGCTATACGAATACCATCGGCGGTATCTCGCGTCTGTTCGACGAGGAGTTCTGGAACTATGCCAAACTGATCTCGGGTGTCTTGCGCCACGGTATGCCGATCGAGAAGACTGTCTCGCTGATCGAATCGCTCCACCTGAACAGCGAGTCGATCAACACATGGAAGACGGGCGTCTGCCGCGCCCTGAAGCAGTATATCGTCGACGGCACCAAGTCGAAAGGCAAGTGCCCGAGCTGCGGACAGGAGAATATGGCCTACCAGAACGGCTGTCTTACGTGCATGTCGTGCGGTTATTCGAAGTGCGGTTGATTCCGTAAGGATTTAATCCTGAGCTTAAAAGGCTGGAAACATACGTTTCCAGCCTTTTTTGTGCGGTTTCGGCGCTGTTTTTGTGCTATGGCCTGTCAATTAACGGTTTCGGGAAAAGAGAAACTTTATTATTGGGATTAAATATTATTGACCATGAAAAAACTTATTCTATTGTTGGCAGCCGTGGCATTGGCTACGTCTGTGTGGGCGCAGGATACGCCCAAAAAACCGAGCTTTGCCGGTTTCGTGTCGAACGGTTTCTGGGATAACTGGGAAATTACGCTTGGAGGCGGTGCCGGTACGGCCCTTTCCAACGGTACCAACCAGGGGAGTTTCGGCGACCGTATCAATTTCGAGGCCAACTTCGGCCTTACCAAATGGTTCCATCCGGTGACCGGTATGCGCCTCCAGTTGCAGGGCGGCCGGTTCGCCAATTTCGACGATGTGCTGGGCAAGGCGAAATGGCCCTATTTGTTCGTGCATGCCGATTTCATGCTCAACTTCTCCAACTGGGCAGGGGGTTACCGTGAAGACCGAGCCTACTATGCCGTGCCGTTCGCCGGTTTCGGATATATGGCCTCGAACTTCACCGACAAGAGCCACGAGAACAACGGTTCGGGTACGCACCAGTCGTTCGCGTTCACTTTGGGCTGGCTCAACAAGTTCCGCATTTCGCCGTCGTTCGATTTCAATATCGAACTCAAAGGGCTGATAGCGCCTTCGCGGGTCAGCCCCGTTGCGATGGACGGCTCCTACCTGTTCGGCTTCAGCGCTACGGCAGGTTTCACCTACCGCTTTAACAAGCGCGGCTGGCAGCGCGGTGTTGCGGGCTATACCGTTGCGGACATCCAGGCTTTCCAGGACGCCGTAGCCGCCAGCATGGCCGCTGCCGCCGCCATGGAGGTCGAGAATGCCCAGCTGGCACAGCAGCTTGCCGCCTCGCAGGCCGAGCTCGCCGCCACGGCCGATGCCGCAGCTGCGGCAGCTACTGCCGCCGCGGCCGCTACCGTCGTTGCCGCCGAGGAGCAGGTTGCAGCCGATACTTCGATCATCCTCTTCGATTACAGCATGTCGTGGCTGCCCCCGCAGGAGAAGACCCGCCTCGAGCTGGTGGCCGAGAAGATCAAGAACGGCCCGCAGGACATGGTTTACCAGATCGTGGGCCATGCCGACCAGCAGACGGGAACCAAGGCCGGAAACAAGCGCGTCGCCGAGCACCGTGCCAAGCGGGTATTCGACTTCCTCGTATCGAAGGGCGTCAACCCCAAGCAGCTGAATTACGAGGGCAAGGGCAACTCGCCCGATCCGTTCAAGAAGGTTCAGGCCGCCAACCGTGCCGCGATCATCCAGTAATCGGGAGCGAGGCTGCGGGCTTCCCCCGAAGTAGAAAAGAAAAAGGTGCAGGATTGTCCTGCACCTTTTTCTTGTGCTGATTCCGGGGTGTCGGCTGTGTGTTTTACCTGATAATCACGGCATTGACCAGCCGCACGCCCGAGCGGCGGTTGATCTCCTCCTTGAGCGCCTCGCGCTGGTAGAAGAGCTCCGAGCGGAGCACGCTCGACTGGATGCGGGCATAGAGGATGTGGTTTTCGATTTTCAGCTCGGTCGTAATCTCCGCGGCGCGGTCGCCCACGATCTCGCGCCAGGTGTCGGGCAGTTTCCCTTCGGCGACTTTCGCCGCAACATAGGGGCGTTTGAAAAACTCCTCCAGCAGGTCGCCCATCAGCATGGTCTTCGTCCGTCTCATGGCCGTCCTCCTTCCGATGCTGCATCCCCGGGGCGTGCCCCGTTGCCGTCGGGTTCTGCTGCTGGTTCTTCGGCAGGCTCCGGTGCCGGGACTGGTTCCGAAGGCCGCCGCGCGGGTTCTCCCGCCGGCGATTCCCCGGCTTGCCCTTCTGTCCGATCCGCGGCCGCAGTCCCGGTCTGTCCCGGTGTTTTTTCCTCCATCGGTTCCGCAGCCCCGTCCGTTACCGCATTCCCGGGCCGGCTTCCGGCCGATCCTTTGTCCGGGTCTGCCGCGGCAGCCGTTGCCGTTGCATTCCCCTGCGTCACCGCCCCGTTCCCGACCGTGAAAAGCGCATATTCGCCGCCCGCCTTGTCGAGGATCGTACGCAGCCGTGTGGGGTTGCAGTCGGTGATCAAGATCTGCCCGAACGAATCTTCGGACACGAGGCGGATCAACTGCTCCACGCGCCCGGCGTCGAGCTTGTCGAAGAGGTCGTCCAGCAGCAGGATCGGTTTTTCGCCCTTTTCCCGGGCGACGATGGTGTATTGCGCCAGTTTGAGGGCTATCAGGAACGATTTCTGCTGTCCCTGCGACCCGTATTTGCGCAGGGGGTAGCCGCCGATTTTCAGCACCAGGTCGTCGCGGTGGATGCCTGCCGTGGTGAATTCGTTGGCGAGGTCTTTCTGCCGTGCCGCGAGGAGCAGTTCGTCGAACGGCCGGTCGTTCAGCTCCGACTTGTAGTGCAGTTCGACCTGCTCGCGGTCGCCCGAGAGGGTGCGGTAATAGTCCGCGACGACGGGTTGCAGCCGTTGCGTGAACTCCCGCCGCAGGGCGTGTATTCGGTTGCCCTGCTCGACGAGTTGCAGGTCGTAAATGCGGAGCATCGTTTCGTCGGGCATGTTCTTGAGCAGGCGGTTGCGTTCGGCCAGCACGCCGTTGTAACGCATTACGGCGGCCAGGTAGGTGCGGTCGAGCTGCGAGATGAAGCCGTTGAGGTAGCGGCGGCGTTCGTCCGCGGCGTCGCTGATGAGCGCACTGTCGGCCGGCGACACGATCACGGCTGGAATCAGCCCCACGTGATCCGACAGCCGTTCGTACTCCTTTCCGTTGCGTTTGAGCACCTTGCCGCCCTTGCGCGAGAACGAGCACACGACGCTCTCCGTCTTGCCCGCATCGGTGAGGTACTGTCCTTCGGCGAGGAAGAAATCCGCGCCGTGGCGGACGCTCTGCCCGTCGGTCATCGTCAGCGACGACTTGCACATCGAGAGGTAATAGACCGCGTCGATGACATTGGTCTTGCCCGCCCCGTTGTCGCCCACCAGGCAGTTGATGCCGGGGCACAGGGCGAGTTCCTCCTGTGCGATATTCTTGAAGTTGAGCAGCGATATTTTCTTCAGATACATGGTTCAAAGATAGTGCAAGCCGAGCGCAATGCCAAATTTATTTGGGCATTGCCAAGGCGCCGCCTGTGTTCTGTAAAGATAGTGCAAGCCGAGCGCAATGCCAAATTTATTTGGGCATTGCGCCCGTCGCATGTATCCCGAGTTGCAAAAAATCGGGATGCGGCATTGTACATTGTGAATAGTTTTGTATCTTTGCTGCCTAACGTACGGAATTATAAACTAAACAAGATAGATTTTTATGGCAAAACAGCATGTCGCCGAGCAGGAAACCCTTGGCGAAGCAATGAACAAAACTGAGTTTTTCTTCGAGAAGAACGGCCGTATGTTGTCGTATGTTTTCCTCGGATTGCTGGTGCTCGCAGCCCTCGTTTTCGGCTACCGCGCACTGATCGTGTCGCCGCGTGCCGAGAAGGCCGCCGAAATGATCGCCGAGGCGCAGTACCGTTTCGAGGATCAGAATGCGGACTATGCGCTGGCACTCGAAGGCGATGCCAACGGCGCCGGATTCCTCGAGGTGATCGAGAAGTACGGCTCGACCCCTTCGGGCAACCTTGCCAAACACTACGCCGGCATCTGTTACCTGAAGGCCGGCGACCTGGAGAATGCCGCCAAATTCCTGGCCAGGTATTCGCCCGTAAAGGGTATCCCGGGCGCATTGATCAACGCCCAGAACTACGGGTTGCAGGGTGACATCGCCGTCGAGCAGAAGGACTATGCCAAGGCTGTGAAATTCTACGACAAAGCCGTAGCGGCTGCCGACAACAACCTCACCGCTCCGATGTACCTCCGCAAAGCCGGCCTGGCCGAGCAGGCCCAGGGCAACGGCGCGAAAGCGGCCGCATACTACGAGCAGATACTGACTTCGTACCCGGCGTCGATGGACGCACGCGACGCGGAGAAACTTCTCGGCAGCATAAAATAACCGGAGACTATGGCGACCAAGAAGCATAACCTTTCCCAATTCGATTCACCCCTGCCTTCGGCCGCCGAGATGCGGTTCGGCATCGTCGTGGCCGAGTGGAACCGCGAGGTCACCGAAGCCCTTCTCGAAGGCGCCGTGCGCACGTTGCGTGCCGCCGGATGCCCCGACCTGAACATCCAGATCAAATATGTCCCCGGGACGTTCGAACTGGCGCTCGGCGCACAGTTTTTCGCCGAATATACCGATGTCGACGCGGTGATCGCGCTCGGGTGTGTCATCCAGGGCGATACGCGCCATTTCGATTTCATTTGCCAGGGCGTGACGCAGGGTATCACCCAGCTGCAGATCCAGTGGAACATGCCGATCGCATTCGGTGTGCTGACCGTCAACGACATGCAGCAGGCGCTCGACCGCTGCGGCGGCCGCCACGGCAACAAGGGCGATGAAGCGGCTGCGACAGCCATCAACATGGTCAAGTTGCAGATCGACATGGAAGCCGCTTCCCCCGACCACGAACCCGACCGGCGGAACATCAACTGACGACTTTGGTACAGATATTAAAGGGAGCCTTTCATAGGCTCCCTTTTTTGCGGCGTTTCCGGCGGTGCGTAGCGGTTATCAGTTGCGTCCGTGTGTCATGACCTATGATCCGTGTCCTGTGCTCTGGGAACCGTGCTCCGTGAACCGTGTGCTGTGCGTCTTGAACTCGTGTGCCCGCGAGTTGTGTGTCCGTGTCGGCGCCCGTGCGTCCCTCTCCGCCGCCTGATATGCTCCGGGGCGCCATTCACGGCTTGGACGGAAAGGCATGTGCCTCGGGCCCGGCGGGCCCGGCCTTCGGAGGCCTGTACCACCGCCATCGCCGTTGCCACCCGGGGCGGAATAAAAGAAGAGGGAGGCCTTCAGGCCTCCCTCTTCGGTATGGGGATCGAACGGTGTTATTCGACAACCTGAATGACCGGACTGTCGTTGTACCCGTTATCGGCGGAGCTTGCCCAGCGGATCGTACCGCCGTTGGGTTCCGTGCCGCCCGTGGTGTTGGCTTCGCAATAGAACCGGATCTTGACGCTGCCGTCGCTGATACCGCGTGCGAAGGTCATTGTCTCGTCGATCTGCATGTTGGCCGTCGGTACCAGATGCGTGTAGGTGATCTGTTCCCCGTTGACGGTTGCGGTCTGCGTGTCGGTCGCCGGTTTCCAGCTCGTACCGTCCATATATTGCAGGCTCCAGTACTTCTGTCCGGTGCCGGAGATACGTGTGAGACCCGTAAAACGAACCTTCGTTCCCGACTTGAAGTTCTTGACCGGAACTTCGAATAACCAGTAGTCGCCCTTCCATGCTCCCGTGACGTAGGGTTGTCCCGTGCCGCCGATCATGCGCGTGCTGTTGGGGTGCAGGCTGCCGTCGGAGTTGAAGGTGTGGAAGTAGGAGATATAACCTACGCCCGACGAGGCCATGAGCTTGTTGTTCTGCTCGAACTGCTCTTTCGGAACCGTGTAGTCCGTGCCCGATGCACCGTTGAAGAACCACTTTACCGGAGCGTCCAGACCTTCCAGCGGCCCGCCTTCCGCCAGGCTTTCCTGTGTCACGAAGATCTCCTTGACGGCTTTGGTGCCGAGCACCTCGTCCGAGATGATCGAGAACGAAGCGGAGCGTTCGTCGAGCGAGAGGTTGCTGGTCGCTTTCACCGTCATGACATACTCCTTGTCCGCTTCGCCGGCCGAGGGCGTGACCTCGATCCATGCGTTCTCGGCAACCGAAATCGTCCAGTCCCAGTTGGATTTCACCTTGAAGGTGAATGCATTGGGCTGGTAGGCCGGGAACGGGGGCAGTGCCAGGTCGTCGCCGATGTCCTCGCTCGTAATCTCGATCTGCGGCGTGATGTCCTGCAGGATGTTTAGGTCGGCTCTGATGTCCTTGTACTGGCCGCTGCCCTTGAAGGCGATGCTGAAATCACGGCTCAGGGATGCCGGCTGCTCGGGATACTCCTCGATGTCGAGCGTGAAAGTCCCGTTGCCCGTCTCGGTGAAGGTTGCCCATTCGGCTTTTTCGGGTTCGTAGAACGGCGTCACGTTCGACGCGACCCTGATGTCGTAATGGGCGGCATAACGTCCCGCTACGATCTCGTTCGTCTCGATGTTGTTGACGACGAACCGGATGTAAGGTTCGTTGGCGCTCTGGTTGACGACGAGGGTCGTTTCGGTCTGCCTGCCGTCCGCATAGCGGAATACGACCGTCGCCGAACGCGGGGTGTTGGCGTCGTTATCGTCCAGGCAGAAGCGTACCTTGCCGTCGCCCTGGCCTGTCTTGGGGTAGAATTTGATCCAGTCTCCGTCCGTGGAGTTGCATTCGACACTCCAGTTGCAGTTCGAACGGATGTCGTAACGGATCAGTTCGAGCGTGGCGTCGCCGATGATGGCCTCGGCGTCGAAACCCAGGTCGGAGGAGGCGGTCACCAGCTTGCTCGATACGACGGTATTCTCCAGCCGGAAGTAGGGGCTGCCGCCCTCCGTGTCGTCGTCGCTGCACGAGACGAAGGCCGCCGGGATCAGGAGCAGCGCCGACATGGCCAGGCCCCTTATGTTGCGGAATATGTTTTTCGCGTTCATAGTGCGTTCGTTTTTAGATTATAAGTTCTCTTCGGCGATGACATTCTTGCGGAACGAGTGTTCCCACGGCTGCCCGGCATCCTTGGCGACGGCCTGGCCGCTCCACCAGATCGGGAAGACCATGGTGTTGTCGTTGATGGTACCGCCCTGTGCCTCGAATGCGGCCGTATAGTTCGCACGGTTGTTGGCGATCGCGATCGACGGATAGGGATAGCGGGCGATGAACTTGCCGCCCGTGGCGTTCAGCTCGATCGTTCCCATGCCGGTCTTGCACTCGGGATACCCCGTGCGGCGCATTTCGTGGTACATCTGGAAGCCGATGACCCAGAACAGCGAGAGCCATTTCTGCTCGGCGAGGCGCTGCTGGGTATTATTCCATTTTACGTGGTCGCTCGCCAGCAGTGCGGCGATGTTCTTCTGCGTGATGGCTACGGTTTTCAGTTCGATCTTGTTCGACGCGTTGAGTTCGGGGTAGGAGGCGTAAATGCCGTATTCGCCCCATTTCTGGCACGACGCGGTGATCGCCGCTTCGTAATACTCCTTGGCGGAGCCCGATATCCAGCCGTTCATCGCTGCTTCGGCCTTGATGAAGAGCAGCTCGTCGTAGTCGAGCATGTGGTTGGGGCGCGTGTCGCCCACCAGCGTTTCGTAATGCAGGTAGGGTTCGCGTTCGCTGATGGAGGTGATGCCGTTGTAGTTGATCGTACAGCCCGAGACGGCGCCGATCATTTCGCGGATCACATCGGGCTCGGTCGCACTGGGATACTGGACGTAACGGGGCTTGATCCAGATGCGCAGGCGCGGGTCGACGAAGCCGTCCGAAGCGTCGTAGAGCAGGTCGAGCAGCTGTGCGGCGATGTGGTGGTCGCTCGACAGGCTCTTGTCGTCGGGGAACGAACTGGAGTTGAAATAGGTCTTGTAATACTCCGCGCTGCCGGAGAACTTCACGGTGGCGTTGTCGTCGTTCGACTCGAAGACGGGGTATTTGCCCGGGTTGGAGATGATCTGGTTGATCTGCTCGCCGACCGTGGGGGTGAAGGCGTTGTTACGGCCGCTCACGCGCATCAGCAGACGCAGGCGCAGCGTGTTGGTGAATTTCTGCCACTTGGCGATGTCGCCGCCGTAGATGCCGTCCTTGGTGGGGTCGTCCAGCCCCAGGCTGGCGTTGTAGAGCGAGTTGGCCAGCTCGAGTTCCTCCAGCATGGCCGTATAGACCTCCTGCTGCGAGTCGATATGCGGGGTGTTGATGCCCTCGCCGCCCTTGAGCGCCTCGCGGTAGGCGATCGAACCGAACATGTCGGTGAGGATCGACATGTTATAGACCTTCAGCGTCAGGCCGATGGCCTGGAAGTTGGGCTGGTTCTGCGCCACGGCCAGGTCGTACATGTGCTTGGCATTGCCGGCCCATTTGTACCCGAGGTTCCAGATGGCCTTGAAATTGCCGTCGGCAAGGTTGTAGCAGTGTTCGCGGCGCGGTGTCGACTTGGCCACGGTGACCTGCGAAATCTCGTTGGCGATGCTCAGCATGTAGGACGAATAGCTGTTCGTGGAGCTGTAAATCAGCGGTTCGAGCAGCGCGATGGGGGCTACGGACCCTTCCGATTGTTTGTTCGGATTGGTGTTGTAATCCTCGAAATCTTTCGTACATGCGCCCGATGCGGCGAGCAGCGCGAGTATCAGGATATATTTTGCGTATTTCATGGCGTTCGCAGTTTTAGAACTGAAGTTTGATGTTGATACCGTAGGTACGCGTCATCGGGAAGGTGACGGTTTCGATACCGGGGTAAATGTTCGTACCGTTGACCAGACCTGCCGCCTCGGGGTCGAACTGCGGCCAGTCGGTGATGCAGAAGAGGTTGGTGGCGAAGAACCCGATCGACGCGCCCTGCAGGAAACGGGTCTTGGCCATCAGGTGCTTCGGCAGCTGGTAGTCGATGCGCAGCTCCTTGAACTTGAGGAAGTCGGTGCTGAACGTGTTTTCACGGCCGTTGTCGCGCACCCATTTGTAGGACTGGTAGTAGGTGTAGATGTTCTCCGTGACGGCGGTGTTCTTCTGGTAGGAAACCGTGCCGTCGCCGTTGTCCACGGCGTTGACGCCCTGCAGAACCAGGCCGTCGTCACGTCCGGCGAGCGAGTTCTTCAGTTTGCCCTGGTACGAGAGTGCGAAGTTGGTCACCGAGTAGGCCACGCCGCCGACCTGCGCCGTGAACTGCGCGCTCAGCGAGAGGTTCTTGTAGCGGAACGTCGTGCCGAAGCCTGCCTTCCAGTCGGGGATTACGCTGCCCAGGTGCTCGAACTTCTTGGAGTCGGTCTCCTTGGTCAGCAGCGGGTAGCCGGTCTTGGCGTTGATGATCTGCATGCCCGAGCAGTCGACCTGGTTGCCGTTTTCGTCCGTGTAGGTCGAACCCTCCGGCGCGTACTCGTAGTGGCTGGCCGAATAGAGCTGGTGCATGGACTTACCCACGTACGAGTAGACGAATATACGGCTGCCGATGGTCGTCGAGGTCGAGGTCTGCAACGGCGTTGCGGGATCCCATCCGTTCTGCAGCTCGTTGAGTTTGTTCTTGTTGAGCGACCAGTTGCCGTTGATCTCCCAGTTGATGTCCTTCGTGCGGACGGGAACCATGCGGAACGTGACCTCGACACCCTTGTTGGTAATCAGGCCGGCGTTCATCTTGCGGGACGTACTGCCGGTTTCGGCGCTCGTTTCGGCGCTGATGATCTGGTTGCGGGTGCTGGTCTTGTAGAGCGCCACGTCGACATTGAGCCGGTTGCCCAGGAACTTGGTTTCCAGGCCGACTTCCCAGCTGCTGGTCTTTTCCGGGAGGATGTACGGGTAGTTGCTGGCCGTAGGCAGCGTGACGCCGCCCGGATAGTCCGTGGTCGAGTAGTCGTCGTAGAGCGAGAAGACCGAAGTGTCGTTACCCACCTGTGCCCACGAACCGCGCAGCTTGATCATGTTGACATGAGGGGAGTTGATCTTGAACGCCTTGTCGAGCAGGATACTGGCCGATACCGACGGGTAGAAATAGCTCCAGTTGGAGGGAGCCAGCGTCGACGACCAGTCGTTGCGGGCCGTGACGTCGAGGAAGTAGGTGTCGTCCCACGACAGGTTGACAAAGCCGTAAAGGCTGTTGGTCTGCCGGTTGCTGCGGTAGGGCGACGTGTCGAGGGCTACCGCGGCGTTGGCGAACGAATACATGCCGGGGCCTTCGCTGCTCAGCTGCGAGGCGGTGATGGTGGTCGAGTAGTATTTGTTGCGCAGGACGCTGCCGCCGAATGCCGCCGTGACGCCGAAGCGATCCCACAGCTTGTTGTACTTGAGCAGGAAGTCCGAGTTGTAGTCGTAGCGGCGGATGGTCTTCTCGCGGTACATGCCGTAGCGGTTGTCGAGCGACATGAAGGGTTTCTGCTGCGAGCGCCATTCGATATTGGCGTCGAAGCCGCCGCGCAGCGTGAAGGTCAGCTCGGGCAGGATCGTGAAGTCGATGCTCACGTTGCCGAAGAAACGGTCACGATCCAGTTTGTTCAGCTCCTCGTACAGCGTGCGGTAGGGGTTGTGGCCCTCGAGGCTGTTGTAGATAAGCCCCGAAGTGGTGTTGTATTTGTCTTCGCCGCTGCCTGCCAGGTAGTTGGCATAGGTATAACGGCCCTGCATGTACTCGTCGCGGTAAGCCGAGATGGGGTTGGTGTTGTAGCCCCAGATCAGGCCGTACATGGGCGAACCCTGGCTGTAACCCGACATGGGCATGTTGTCGCTGTTCTTGCGGATGTAGTTGACTTTTGCCGCCAGTTTGATGGCCTTGCTGATCTTCTGGTTCAGGGCCAGTGCGAAGGTCTGCTGTTCGTAGCCCGAGTTGGGCGTGATCCAGTCGTTGCGCAGGTCGGTGAATGAGAAGCGCGTGCTCGTACCCTTGCCCGTCGAACCGTCGATGGTCACCGAGTTGCTCCACGTAACGCCCGTTTCGAAGAGGCCGGTGAACCAGTCGTCGGCGTATACCCACGGCAGGGGGGTGAACTCCCCGGTCTCCCAGTTCTTCGACATGTAGAGATAGCGCAGCTTGCTGGAGTCGAAATGCTCGCCGTACGTGTAGCGCGAGATCTGCTGGCGGACGGGCTGCCCGTCGTAGGTCATCGTGCCGGGAAGGCCCCATGCCGATGCGACGCGGTTGGTGAGCGACGTGGTGACGGCCGAGGGGCCGTATTCCTCCTGGAATTCGGGCCAGAAGCCTGCGGTCTCGAAGGTCACCGAACCGTTGTAGGTAACGCCGATACCACGCTGTTCGCGGCCCGACTTGGTGGTGATGAGCACCACGCCGTTCTGGCCCATCGAACCGTAAAGCGCGGCTGCGGCGGGGCCTTTGAGG
>OJOF01002318.1_pt1 | contig 12431 bp, 10 predicted proteins | sample 1598181 | NCBI WGS metagenome assembly OJOF01 (sample SAMN01915226, study PRJEB22387) | human gut metagenome | isolation source: stool | host: Homo sapiens | place: USA
GAGAAGCAAGGGGCAGGGCAATTGGAGAAGCAATCGGCGAAGAACGATTAAGCACTTTGCTTAATCGTCTGATTATGGATGGAAGAAGTGCAGAAATACAGTCTGTTGTGACAAATACAGATATTCGAAAACAGTTATATAAGGAATATGGAATTTTGTCAGAATAGGTATTAAATAAAAAGACAGTATTACTTTTTATATGTGAGTTAAGGGGTGAAATTTTAGAGATAAAATGCAACTTGACGAACGATATGAATGTGGATATAATAGGTTCAGAAATAAAAAAATTGGAATTTTTAACCGGATTTGACCGGCCCTGATATCGCTAAGGAGGAACATGTTATCATGAAAATCGGAAATGATATTTATTATGTAGGTGTAAATGATCATCAGATAGATCTGTTTGAAGGTCAGTATGTAGTGCCAAACGGTATGTCCTATAACTCATATGTGATCATGGATGAAAAGATTGCAGTTATGGATACCGTAGATGCTAATTTCAAAGATGAATGGCTTGAAAATGTAGCCAAAGTCCTGGACGGTGCGAAACCGGATTATCTGGTAGTACAGCATATGGAGCCGGATCATGCCGCAAATATCGAGAACTTCATGAAAGCATATCCTGACACAACCGTAGTTGCAAATACCAAGACCTTCACTATGATGGGAAATTTCTTCAGAAACCTGAATCTGGACGGAAAGAAACTGGTGGTTGCAAACGGTGACAGCCTGACACTTGGAAAACATGTGCTGACTTTCGTATTTGCACCAATGGTTCACTGGCCGGAGGTTATGGTTACATATGACAGTACTGATAAGGTTCTGTTCTCAGCAGACGGTTTCGGTAAATTCGGAGCACTTGACGTAGAAGAAGACTGGGACTGCGAAGCTCGCCGTTACTATATCGGAATCGTTGGAAAATACGGTGCACAGGTTCAGAAGCTTCTGAAAGCTGCCGCAACTCTGGATATCCAGACAATCTGTCCGCTTCATGGTCCAATCCTCACAGAGAACTTGGGACATTACCTTGAGAAATATGATATCTGGTCCTCCTACAAAGTAGAGAGCGAAGGTGTTGTGATCGCCTATACATCTGTTTACGGAAACACAAAGAAAGCAGTAGAACTTCTGGCACAGAAACTGGAAGAAAAAGGTTGCCCGAAAGTAACTGTATTTGACCTTGCAAGAGATGACATGGCAAAAGCAGTGGAAGATGCTTTCCGTTACGGCAAACTGGTACTTGCCACAATTACATACAACGGAGATATTTTCCCGTTTATGCGTACCTACATAGAGAACCTTACAGAACGCAGCTACCAGAACCGTACCATCGGTCTCATCGAAAACGGAAGCTGGGCACCTGCAGCAGCAAGAATCATGCAGGGAATGTTTGAAAAGAGTAAAAATATCACATGGCTTGAAAATAATGTAAAGATCACTTCTTCCTTAAGCGAAGCAAACGAAGCAGAGATTGAGGCCATGGCAGAGGAACTCTGCAAATAATTGATAATTGTAAACAGCAGGATCGAAAGATTCTGCTGTTTTTCAGAATAAGATAAACCCGGTTACTGAGAACGGAGTGCACAAGTAAATAAACCCGTAAGAGAAAGGCAGGAACAAAGCATGACAGTAGCAGAAGTTGTAAGGAAAATGGTAGAGTATTCCAAGGGAGATCTTCATGACATCAACCATTTCATGAAAGTATACGCATATGCAAAAACAATCGCAGAGGGCGAAAATCTGTCACCGGAGCAGCAGAAGCTGGTGGAGGTTACTGCGGTTGTCCATGATATTGCCTGCCCTCTCTGCAGAGTAAAATACGGAAATGCCAACGGTAAACATCAGGAGGAAGAAAGTGCGGCACTGATAGAGGAATTTTTTGTAGATTCAGATCTGCCGAAAGAATTTGTAGATCGTGTTTCTTATATTGTAAGTCATCATCATACAATAACCGGAATCGACGGTATTGATTATCAGATCATGATAGAGGCAGATTATCTGGTAAATGCAGATGAGAGTAATTTTTCCGGAAACAATGTGAGAAACATGCTGGAAAAAGTATTCAAAACAGAGACAGGAAAATTCCTGCTCCAGTCTATGTATCAGAAGAGATTGAATGCTGAAGAATAAAAGGAAAACATTAAGAAAGATTATGAGTGATAAAAACCGGTGCAGAAATGTGCCGTTTTTTTTTGTGGGAAAATTCAGGGCTTATAATTTGTTTGTATTACAATTATATGCGGATGAGAGGTTATAATAAATATAAAAAATCTCACACCTGAAAATTTAGTTAAAAGATATGAAACTTTTCTTTATATTTCCCCATCTAATAAGTGTAAAACAAAACAACAAAGCTTCATTCGAATGAAACATATTTGTAAAAACATAAGAGCTACTGGACATGAAGTAAACAGTAACACATAAAACTTTAAGCAAGGAGGATCAGCATTTGATACAGTTGGTAAAACGCTCCATCTCAGGAGATGCGGATGCATTTCTGGAACTGATGGAAAAGAATTCTCTGGCAATGTACAAGGTGGCAAGGGGAATCCTGGATAATGATGAGGATGCCGCAGATGCCATACAGGATACCATACTTACCTGCTTTGAAAAAATACATACACTGAAGAATCCGGAATATTTCAAAACCTGGATGATCCGTATCCTGATCAATGAATGCAATAAAATCCACAGACACTACAAAAATTTCAGCAGAGCCGAAGAACTTCCGGAAGTCCCCGGACAGGATATGTCCATTGAGGAATTTGAGTTCAAGGAAATGCTTGGAATGTTGGACGAATCCTACAGGATCATACTGGTTCTGTATTATGTAGAGGGATTTCGGATCGCAGACATTGCTTCTATATTAAATATGAATGAAAACACCGTAAAAACCAGACTGGTCAGAGCCCGTATGCAGCTAAAGCAGGAATATACTTCAGCAGAAGATAATATTCAGAAGAAGAGACTGCAGCAGAAAAAAAAGAAAAACAGAGAATTCACAGGTATAGCAGAAGGTTTGCAGAATATCAGAATGAAAATCTGAGAACAGGATCAGTAACAGCAGGAAACATAACAGTAAGTTCAAGAAAGGAATGAAGTGATCATGGCGAAGAAGTTGGATTTTGATAAAGAAAAGAATAACAGAAATGACAATGTGATAGAGGAAATCATGCAGGCAGATTTTCCGTTGCCAAAGCAGGCAGAAGATGCAAAAAACGAAGCATTTTCCAGAATCAGAGAAATGGCAGCAGCTTCTGGACATACGGAAAATACAGAGAATATGGTGCAAAGATTACAGGAGAAATCAACAGAAAAATCAACAGGAAGTTCCGGAAAGAAATCCACAGGAACAGCAAAATCGCACAAGAAATTCAAAACAGTATACAAAACAGCTTTGGGACTGACTGCAGCTGCAGCTGTATTTTCAACAGTATGTATCACAAATCCGGCATTTGCAGAGAACATCCCTCTGGTTGGAAATGTATTTAAGCAGCTCGGTAATTCCATGGGATTTTATGGCGATTATTCGAAATATGCAAAGCAGTTGACAGATTCTGCAGAAGATGGAGAGTTGGCAGATACTGATGAAAGTCAGGAGGACGGAGGTAATCCTCAAAGTGCTCAGGCTGAGGATCAGAATACAACAGAAAATAACAATGCAGATAAAACGAAAGACAATGAATCATACAGTAAAACAGTAAATGGAACAACTGTCACGCTTTCAGAAGTATACTGTAATGAAATGGCTCTGTACCTGTCCATGACAATCCATACAGAGGATAAATTTCCGGATACATTCATTACATCTGATGGAAAACCCGATATTAAGCTCAGCGAGAATTCTACAGTGAAATATGATTACATGGATGAAAAAAATAATCTGTTCAATGCTTATCTGGATGGAAAAATGCTGGATGATAACACCTATGCAGGAGTTTTGCGTATTCCTGTAGAAGATATGACAGTGGATGATGCAGGATGGACAAAATTTTATGAGGTGCGTAATGCATTTTTCAAAGAAAAAGGGATTGATGTAGATTCCGAGGACTTTAGTTTTGATAAGTTAGCCCAGGTACTGGGAATGGATGAATACAGTGATGAGAAGCTTCCTCAGGTGGGAGGTCCGGCAATCAGCGATTATGTCAAAGACATCAAAGTACCTGACAGGTTTGCCATGGAGCTGGATCTGAAAGATATTGTGGGTACTCTTCCGGATGACCAGGATACCACTCCGGATATCCCTCAGGATCTGTGGGATGAATATAATCAGAAAATGGCAGAGCATGGAATCAGCACAGATGATGCAGATTATGAGAGCCTGACAGAAGAGCAGAAGAATCTGGAACATCAGTTTTTCACTGAGATGTGGAATGAGTATTATGAACGATATCCTGAGGCAAATGAAGGTAATAACAGATATAACTCATGGACACTGAAGGGTGACTGGAAGTTCAACGTAGATGTAGAGAAAAATACTTCCGATACGGTTGAAAAGGATGTAAATGTGGTAGATGAAAATGGAGACGGTGTTCTCTCCATTACGAAAACACCATTTGAGATCACTATGAAAATGCAGGATCCGGAAACAAAATATTTTGCTGTTATGCTGGATGCCAATGGAGATATCATGCCATATGGCGGAGTGGCAAACGGTAATGCGGGCACCTATGCAATACAGGACAGGGATATTTCCACAGTATATATCTATCTTTGTGATTACTATGAGTATATGGATGAGCTGAAAGGCTACTACTGGTCCGATGACTACGAAGAAAAAGCAAAGACCAAGACCTTCAAACAGCTCCTGGATGAGCGGGCAGTTGCCGATACAGAAGTACATTTTGATACAGATAAATAATGATATAAAGCTCCTTTTTGCCCTTGATATCAGATGATAAAGTCCCGTAACTGAAACAGCATCTTCACAATTTTCTGCAGAAAGATGCTGTTTTAGTTATTTTGATAAAAAAAGGTCAGAAAAACAGTAGAATCTGAGCCGAGTTAATGTTACAATGTAGGCGTCTCAAAAAAAGAGTGCAGAAGGGAGCCAAAACAAAATGGACTACGCAAAAGAATCTTTAAAAATGCATTATGACTTAAAAGGTAAAATTGAGGTTGTATCAAGAGCCAAAGTAGATTCCAAAGATGCTTTAAGCCTTGCTTACACACCAGGTGTTGCTCAGCCTTGTCTGGAGATCCAGAAGGATGTAAACAAGAGTTATGATCTGACAAGACGCTGGAATACAGTTGCTGTTGTAACAGACGGAACCGCGGTACTTGGACTGGGAGATATCGGACCGGAAGCTGGTATGCCTGTTATGGAAGGCAAATGTGTACTCTTTAAAGAATTCGGCGGTGTAGACGCGATTCCGCTCTGCGTCCGCAGTAAAGATGTTGATGAGATCGTTAAGACAGTAAGCCTCCTGGCCGGATCCTTTGGAGGAATCAACCTTGAGGATATTTCCGCACCGAGATGTTTTGAAATCGAAAAGAAACTGAAAGAATGCTGTGATATTCCGATCTTCCACGATGACCAGCACGGAACAGCAGTTATCACACTTGCAGGTGTTATCAATGCGCTGAAACTGGTTGGCAAGAAGCTTGATGAAGTGAAGATCGTTACTTCCGGAGCAGGTGCTGCAGGTATCGCTATCATCAAACTGTTAATGTCCATGGGACTTAAAAACGTAATCATGACAGACAGAAAGGGTGCAATCTACGAAGGAAGAGAAGGATTAAACCCGATTAAAGAAGAGATGGCTAAGATTACAAACTTCAACAAAGAGAAAGGTACTCTTGCAGAAGTGATCAAAGGCGCAGACATCTTCATCGGTGTATCCGCACCTGGAACACTGACACAGGATATGGTCCGCTCAATGGCAAAAGATCCTATCATCTTTGCATGTGCAAACCCGGTACCTGAAATCTTCCCTGACGAAGCAAAAGCAGCAGGCGCAGCAGTGGTATCCACAGGACGTTCTGATTACCCGAACCAGGTAAACAACGTACTCTGCTTCCCGGGACTCTTCCGTGGTGTACTGGACGCAAGAGCATCAGATGTTAACGATGAAATGAAAGTTGCAGCAGCATATGCAATCGCAGGTCTGGTAAGCGACGAAGAATTAACAGCGGAATATATTCTTCCGGCAGCCTTTGACCCACGCGTAAAAGACGCTGTAGCTAAGGCTGTAGCAGAAGCAGCAAGAAAATCAGGCGTAGCAAGAATCTAACCGAATAGAATAATGAAGCCCTCTGTTTTCATGTGAGCAGCATGCAGACGGAGGGCTTTTTGCATAATATTTAATCTGACCTCTAAAAAATTCAAAAAATTGGTCATTGAAATAATGACACATTTCGCGTATGATAACTTCAACATATTGATGCGTCAATATATAAAAAATCTGATAGTGAGAATCAAACAGGCAATCTGGCTTATTGATATGGGCCTTCTATCAGATCATATGAGAGGGGACAGTTATTATGAATACTCAGAACAGCACAATTACAAAACTTGCAGAGACAGCTCTTATGGCTGCGTTATGCTATGTATCTTTTACATTCCTGCAGATTAAGATCCCTGTACCGGGCGGTGATGCAACATCCATCCATATCGGAAATGCATTCTGCGTACTGGCAGCACTTCTGATCGGCGGTGTATACGGCGGATTATCCGGTGCCATCGGAATGGGAATCGCAGACCTGATGGATCCTGTATATATCACAGGCGCACCAAAGACATTTGTACTAAAATTCTGTATTGGCCTGATCACAGGTCTGGTAGCACATAAGATTGCAAAGATTAATGAAAGTACAGATAAGAAATACGTTTTCAAATGGAGTGTGATTGCCTCTGTAGCAGGTCTTGCGTTTAATGTTGTGGCAGATCCGATCGTAGGATATTTCTACAAACAGTATATTCTCGGACAGCCTCAGGAACTGGCACAGGCACTTGCAAAAATGAGTGCTGTAGCGACATTATTCAATGCAGTTGTTTCGGTGATTCTTGTAGCAGTGATCTACAATGCAGTACGTCCGGTACTGATCAAGAGCCATCTGCTTACAATCACCGGTAAGAAAAAAGAACAGGCAGCATAAACGGAAACAAAATGAATAAGACATAATAAAACAGCATTTCGGGTGCAGAACCTGAAATGCTGTTTTATTATGTTACAGGAAATTATTCCGTAATGTTCTGCGCAGAAGTTTTTACTTGTCTGACGAAGGAAAAACAGGCACAAGCCATAGGATACAATTCAAAGAGTATGCACTTTTTTGACCTTAAAGTAGCACTTTTTTGGACATAGTGTAATAAGATAGAAAAAATAAATTGTGCATATTTAACAAATGACGAAAAAGAAAGATAAAAAAATTAAAACTTATGCGAAAAAGGTCTTGCTATTTCAGAAACAAAGTGGTATTATACAACTATCAAAAAACCTTATGCGCAAAAGGTAAAAAGAAACAGTTAAAAAAATGACGAGGTGACGAAAATGAAGAAAAAAGTATTTGCAACACTTTTAGCAGTATCTATGATCGCATCAATGGTTCCGGCAGCAGTATCCGTACAGGCAGCAGACGGTGACAGTATTCGTCTTGTAAATGGTAAGATCGAAGTTGACGCTCAGCTGAAGAAATTAGCTGAAATGTATGAGAAAGAAACAGGAACTAAAGTAGAAATCGAATCCATGGGCGGTGGAATCGATATTCAGGGTACTCTGAAAGGATACTATCAGTCAGATAACATGCCTGATATCTTCGTAAATGGTAGTGGAGCAGACTTTGCTAACTGGACAGATATGTTAGTAGATATGAGTGATCAGAAATGGGCTTCTGATACAGATGCAGCTTATGTTGATGAGAGCCAGGGTACAATCGGTTTCCCATATACAACAGAAGCAATTGGTCTTGCTTATAATAAAGATATCCTTGATAAAGCAGGAGTTGATCCTTCCACATTAACAAGTCCGGATGCAATTCAGAAAGCATTCGAGACAATCGACTCCAAGAAAGATGAACTTGGACTGACAGCAGTTGTAGGTTATGCAGCAGAACCAGTTAACCTTTACTGGTCAACCGGTAACCATTTATTTGGTACATATCTGGATGAAGGTCTTGACAGAGATGACACTACTTACATTGACATGCTCAATGATGGCGGTAAACTTGACGAAGCCCGTTTTACAGATTTTGCTAAATTTGTAGGTCTTCTGAATCAGTATTCTGATCCGGCACTCCTTGTATCCGGTACATATGATCAGCAGATTCTGAACTTCTCATCAGGTAAATATGCATTTGTTACACAGGGTTCCTGGATTGGTGCCACAATGGTTGGTGACGATGCTGATGCTTACAAAGAAGCTGGTAACTTCGAAGTTGGTATGATCCCGTACGCATTCGAAGATGGACAGGATACAATCCTTACAAGCTCCCCATCCTGGTGGTCCGTATACAAAGATGGTAATGTAGAAGCAGCAGAAGCATTCCTTCAGTGGCTGACAACAGATGAAGCTCAGGAAGTCCTCGTAAAAGAAGCTGGATTCGTAAGCCCATTTAAATCCTGCACAATCGTAGGCGATGATCCGTTTGCTCAGACAATTACTGATTATCAGAACGCAGGAAAGACATCCGCATGGCACTGGTCAATTCCAGGTTTCAAAGAAGGTATCGCACAGAACTATACAGGTCAGGTATTTGCTGACTATGCAGCTGGAAGCCTTGATGAAGCTGGATTTATAAAGACAATGCAGCAGGTTCTTGAGAGTGCATACGCAAACTAATAATTGATATCTGATGGGCGGCGCTTATGTTGCCGCCCACTTTTATTTGCGCTGCATACCTGAGTAAAGGTCCGGCAGACCTTTACCCAGGTACGCAAAAAAGTCTAAGACGCATTGATTTTTGCTTTGAAATAAGAAATAGGAAGGATGAAGGCAAAATGAATACAAACAGTGCTAGTAAAAAAGCAATTTCCATGGTATGCCTGATAGCCGGTATTATTTTACTGGCAGCAGCATTGATTCAGGATATTTCCGGAAGCGGAGCTGGCTGGAGAGGTCCGGCGCTGATCATCGGTGCAATTGGCATCTTACTGGGAATGTATTTATTCCCAACATTAAAACATCACAGAAGCATCGTTAACTTTATATTTGTATTTCCGTTGTTATTTACATTTGTAGTAACAGTTATTATTCCATTATGCCTTGGTGTATTCTATTCCTTTACAGACTGGAATGGAATCAAGATGACAGGATTTATAGGATTTGCAAACTATAAGGCAATGTTCAGTGAACCAAGTTTCCTCTGGTCACTGATCATCACAATTCTGTTTGTAGTTCTGAATATGGTCCTGGTAAATGTAGTAGCGTTTATGCTTGCATTACTCTGTACCTCTAAGATTAAGGGACTCTCATTCTTCAGAGCTTCCTATTTCCTGCCAAACCTGATCGGCGGTATCGTACTTGGTTATGTATGGCAGTTCGTATTTAACAACGTACTGATCAAGATGACAAATAATATTTCACTTCTGTCAAAGACAAACACAGCTATGATGGCTATCATCGTTGTTTATATCTGGCAGTATGCAGGTTATATCATGCTGATCTATGTAACAGGTCTGACACAGGTACCTAAAGATGTACTGGAAGCATCTCAGATCGATGGCGCAAATGCAGTTACAACATTATTTAAGATCAAGATTCCGATGATCGCAGCTACAATTACAATCTGTACATTCCTTACTTTAACATCAGCATTCAAACAGTTCGATGTTAACATGGCTTTGACAAATGGTACAGGTTCTGTTGCAAGTTTCTTCGGAAACTATCTGACAAACGGTACTCAGATGCTGGCTCTGAATATTTATAATACAGCGATCTCCAAGAACAATTATGCACTTGGTCAGGCGAAAGCTATTCTGTTCTTCATTATCCTGGCTGCTGTATCTATTATTCAGGTTAGAATTTCCAATAAGAAGGAGGTTGAAATGTAATGGTTACGAAGAAAACTCCAAAGGTAGTGCTTACAGCTGTTGCGATTGTTATCGCAGCGTACATATTATCTCCTTTTTATCTGGTACTTATTAATACATTTAAGAATGCAAACGGTATTGTTGCAAACCCTGTAAGCTTTGCAGGTGCAAGCTTTGCACAGTTTAAGACAAATATTTCAAACGTTGTCAACAACTCTAACTTCAGTTTCTGGAGTGCATTCGGAACATCTGCGACCATTACAGTTGTTTCCCTTGTATTACTTGCTTTATTCGGTGGTATGGCTGCGTGGGTTATCTGCCGTAACAAGACAAAATGGTCAACAGCTATTTACATGACATTTATCGCATCCATGACAATTCCTTTCCAGGTAGTTATGCTTCCTCTGGTTTCTACATTCCGTGATGTAGGTAAATTCCTTGGAATCAACATGCTTCAGTCTATTCCTGGTATTGTATTTGCATACTGTGGATTCGGTGGTGCTATGACAGTATTTATCTTAACTGGTTTTATTAAAGGTATTCCATATGAACTGGAAGAAGCAGCAGCGATTGACGGATGTTCTCCTGAGGGAACTTTCTTCCGCATTATCCTTCCACTTCTGAAACCGGTTATTGTTACTGTTACTATTCTGAATGGTATGTGGATCTGGAATGATTACCTTCTTCCTTCTCTGATGTTAGGACAGAATGGTAAGGTTAAGACTCTTCCGGTTGCTGTACAGGCGTTTGTTGGTTCTTATGTTAAGCAGTGGGATCTGATCCTTACTGCAGCACTCCTGGCAATGATTCCGATGATCATCGTATTCCTGCTTGCTCAGAAGCAGATTATGAATGGTATGGTTGAGGGTGCTATTAAATAGGCTTGCAAATACTTTTTGAAAAGCTGTCGTTTTCCTCATTATTGGGGAACGGCAGTTTTTTAATGGTTTCAAAGGGGACGCGAAGAAAAATAAATGTTTTGAACCACGGCTGCGGGGGCAGGAACTCTAAGCCTTTGGAAATTTGCTAAAACCATGCCAGAAAAATTCAAACTCGCTTCGCTCAGACAGTGAATTTTTCCAGCATAACGCAAATTCCCGGAAGCTAAGTATTGCTACACCTCCTGTAGATGTATCAGAAAACAAATATTTTCCTGTGCTGTACAATGGTTTCGCGGGCGGGGGAAAACGGAAAGGTATTGGAGATAGGGAGAAAGATGCAATGTATGGGTGTGCAGGAATGGAAGATTACAGGATTTGGTAAGGGTGTGTTATAGTAGGGGGATGAATTAGAGATTTGTTAGATATATTTTTTCTGAGCAATGTTATAGAGGCAGACAGGAGGCGTTATTGTGGCTGGCAGGAGACAGAAAAAGAGCGGTGGAAGAAGTTATGCATGGAGATATCGGGGCAGGATTGTGGCTTGTGTGTTTGTTGAGGTGATCATTATCTGTGCGCTGGTTATCATGATCGGATGGAATAAGGGCGTGAAGGAGTGGTTTGAGCAGTTTGAGCAGCCGGTTCTGAAGGAAGTGGATATCAGTGGTATCAACAGTCCGAATGCGATCCTGATGCAGGCCAGGGGAGGTAAGATTCTGGGTGAGATTAACGGGGAGGCTCAGATTTATCCGGCTTCTATGACGAAGATTATGACTGTGATATTGGGGATTGAGAATTTTGATGATCTGGATGAGAAGATTACTCTGACGGATGAGATGTTCGCCGGATTGTATGAGCAGGATGCTACGCAGGCAGGTTTTCAGCCGGGGGAAGAGGTCCGGGTGATTGATCTTCTCTATGGTGCGATGCTGCCTTCGGGGGCAGAGTGCTGTATTGCGCTAGCAGATACGATCAGTGGTTCAGAGGCGGATTTTGCGGAGCTGATGAATAAGAAAGCAAGGAAGCTTGGAATGGAGAATACCCATTTCTGTGACTCTACAGGACTGCATAACCCGGATCATTACAGTACGGTTAAGGATATTGCGGTGTTGATGAAGTATTGCATTAAGAATGATACGTTTCGTGAGATTGTGGAGACCTCCAGACATTCTACCGGAGTTACAAATATCCACCCGGATGGAATTACTTACTACAGTACAATGTTTAAAAATCTGTCTGATCCGACAGTCACAGGTGGAAAAATCCTCGGTGGCAAGACCGGCTATACCAGTGAGGCAGGACACTGTCTGGTGAGTTTTGCGGAGATTGAGGGCAGGGAATATATCTTTGTTTCCGCAGGTGCTTCAGGAGCAGATGGAAATACGATTCCGCATATTCAGGATGCTGTGACTGTTTATAACAGGGTTGGTGCGGCGATTGAGGCGAAGATGAATGATAATAATAAATAAAATCTCCCACAAATTGTGACGCACATCTTGTGGGGAGCATTTTCGTTACTGTTCACTGGTAATATCCCGCGAGGTGTTTTTTGTGAGCGAAGATCACAGAAAACCCGAGACATA
>OJOF01002319.1_pt1 | contig 12427 bp, 11 predicted proteins | sample 1598181 | NCBI WGS metagenome assembly OJOF01 (sample SAMN01915226, study PRJEB22387) | human gut metagenome | isolation source: stool | host: Homo sapiens | place: USA
TTATATGGCTCAGCCTTCTTTCTCATTCTTTCATCGTCTTCTTTTTCTTTCTGTGCCATATATTTTTTGTATTGTTCTTCTGTATCTTTCTGGGCCTTCCTCAATTCTTCTATATATTTGCTACTGTACTCATCTCCCTTTGGAACATACCATATAAGCTTATACAGTTCCTCAATTCCTTCTCCATTCTGAACAGCATCGCAAAACTTTGCATATTGGATAATATATTCTACATCCTCATAATATCCCGGAAGTTTTTCCAGCAGCTCTATCGCCTCATCATATTTGCCTGCATCCATGCATTCTTCCGCTTTTTCATAACATTCCCTGTTCTGTTTTTCCTTAAATTCCTCATTTTTGATCTGGATTACCTCTTCTGCCTTTGTAGCCAGAAAAGGAACTGCTATAACAACTGCTATCAATGCCGCCAGTATTAAAATATCCTTTTTCAAATTTACATATCCCCTTTACTCTGATGCCTTTATTATATAATAAATATCTGCACAAAAAAAGTGCTGTATCATCTCCTCACAGATCATACAGCACTTGATAGTTATTGTTCACTCCGTTCTCAGTAACACTTGATATTTACCTTCTTCCACCAGATATCAGAATATCTTCAGAATATCATTATACATAACGATAACCATCAACGCCATCAGAAGCATCAGCCCCGCAAAATGGATCATTCCTTCTACCTGACGGTTTACCGGTTTTCTCCGGATCGCTTCTGCCACCAGAAAAACCAGCCTTCCTCCATCCAGTGCAGGAAGAGGAAGAAGGTTCATCACTCCCAGGTTTGCAGAAAGAAGAACTGCCATATTCAACAAATTCATCCAGATCATCAGCGTTCCCTCACTCTTGGACTGTTCGTAAGTGTCGCCAATGGCATCCGCAATACCCACAGGACCACTTAAGTCTTTCATTCCAAGGTGACCGGTCACAAGCTCTTTCAGGCTTAAGATCGTAGTACGGATCATGTATTTCACTTCCACAGCACCATATTTCAGAACATTAAAGCCGGAAGTCTTTTCACTGTATGTGTTATATCCGAAACCGGAAACCGGTGTTCTGTATTCCCTTGGTGTTATCTCTGCCTCATATTCCAGTCCGTTACGCTCATAGGTGATCGTCACAGGTTTCTTGGATAACGGATGCTCCTCGATGTATTTTTCATATGCATTTCCATCCGGAACCTCCACACCATTGATCTTCGTGATCACATCGCCGGCTTCCAGACCTGCCTCTTCCAGTGGCATTCCCTTGATCAGTGATTCCACTGTCATGGAATTTACATCGGAACGGTTAAAGCCAAGAAGATACCGCACATTTACATCTGGTTTATAGGAAATCTCCTGTTCCTTTCCATCACGTTTTACTTTCAGCCGGATGGTATCTCCCTCTTTCAGTTCGTTGAGATACGAATATACATAAAGATCTTTCCCCAGATCAATATGGTAGCCCTGATATTCCGTGATCACATCGCCCTTTTTCAATCCGGCCTTTTCCGCAGCAGAATTTGGGGTTACTTCTAATACGGTTGCCGGATCATAGCCCATACAGCCTACAATGATCACAGACAAAACAAATGCCAGCAGAAAATTAAATACCGGACCTGCAGCAACCACTGCGATCCTGCCCCACACAGGAGCCGAATTAAAGGTTCCCGGACTGTCATCTTCCGCATCCTCTCCGGCCATGGCGCAGGAACCTCCAAGAGGAAACAGTTTCACGGAATAACGTGTGCCGCCCTTTACCGTACTTATGATCCTGGGTCCCATACCAAGAGAAAATTCCAATACCTCGATATGGTTCTTTTTTGCCAGAAGAAAATGTCCCAGCTCATGGATCAGTATCACAACACTGAAAATAATTACAGCAATCACAAATTTCAATTTACCACCTGCTTTCGATCCACTGATAAGTATCCTGCTCTACAGAAAGGATCTCATCCAGATCCGGATGTGCGATTTTTTTATGTCTTTCCATAGACTGTGCAATAATCTCATAAATATCCAGAAAGCCGATCTTTTCCTCCAGGAATTTCTTTACTGCAAGCTCATTGGCTGCATTAAAGACAGTCGGCATACTTCCGCCCTCCCGGGATGCCTGGATCGCCATAGGAAGTCCCCGGAATGTCTCCATATCCGGAACCTCAAATGTAATCTCATGAAGCTTCGTGAAATCAAGGCGGTCTCCGTCCAGATATCGTCTGTGCGGATAGTACAGAGCGTACTGGATCGGAAGTCTCATATCCGGAGTTCCAAGCTGTGCCATGATCGCACCATCCTTAAACTCCACCATGGAATGGATGATACTCTGCGGCTGCACCACCACCTGAATATGATCCAGATCCATGTCAAACAGCCATTTGGCTTCCATAACTTCCAGCCCTTTGTTTACCAGGGTTGCGGAATCTACGGTGATCTTTCGTCCCATTACCCAGTTTGGATGCTTCAGAGTATCTGCAACAGTGACCCTTCGCAGCTCTTCTGTGGTACGTCCGCGGAAGGGACCACCGGATGCCGTGATCAGAAGCTTGTGGATCTCTTTGTTTTCTTCTCCGTGGATAGCCTGGAAAATAGCGCTGTGTTCACTGTCTACCGGAAGGATAGATACGCCATATTTCTTTGCCATGGGCATGATCAGATGACCGGCTGTGACAAGGGTTTCCTTATTTGCCAGGGCAATGTCCTTTCCGGCACGGATTCCCTCCATGGTAGGACGGATCCCGATCATTCCCACGATCGCAGTGACAAGAATTTCTGATTCCGGCATGGATGCAAGCTCCAGAAGTCCTTCCATTCCGCTGACTACCTTTGTATCCGTGTCCGCAATACGCGTTTTCAGATCCCGGGCTGCTTCTTCATCCCAGACTGCTGCCAGAAGCGGATGAAACTCACGGATCTGCTCTTCCAGCTTCTCCACACTTTTGCCTGCACTGACTGCAACAACACGAAGGTCTTCGTTTTTTCTTGCCACATCCAGTGTCTGGGTCCCGATGGAACCGGTAGAACCTAAGATTGCAATATTCTTCATTTTAATGTCTCCTAAATTCCAAGAATCATTTTTGCAAGATAGTAAATAACAGGGGCTGTGATGATCACACTGTCAAAACGGTCCAGGATTCCTCCATGGCCCGGGATCAGCTTTCCATAGTCCTTGATGTTCTGGTTTCTTTTGATCGCAGATGCAGCCAGATCACCCACCATGGAGATCAGAGCTCCAACTGCGCAGATCAAGGCATACTCAGCCATTTTTCCCTGTGTTGCTGCTGCATAAATCACTCCAAGAAGCGCCGCTCCCGCAACGCCTCCTACAGCTCCCTCGATGGATTTCTTCGGGCTTAAAACCGGCGCCATTTTATGCTTTCCGATAAGCATTCCCACACAGTAAGCACAGGTGTCACATCCCCAGGAGCACAGGAATATCAGCCATACCAGGAATTTTCCGTCCGGAAGGCTTCTGGTAAGATAGATAAAGGAAAGCATCACAGCAACATATACAACTCCAAAAAATGCTGCCATCACCTGTTCTGCATGGTATTTCGGATAACCGAATACATAAACAAACAGGATCAGGATCATACTGATGATGATCGCCATTGTTCCGTAATTTCCAAAATCAGCTTTCATGGCAATATAATAAAGCACTGCTCCAAGATATCCTACAAGTTCCAGCACGGTAACATGCTCATCGCTTACCTTCATTACCTTGTAAAGCTCTCTCATTCCGATCAGTGAAACAGCCAGAAGTGTAAAAAATAAGATCCAGCTTCCGGAAATGATAGTTGCCAGGGCAATAATGACAAGGACGATACCACTTATCAGTCTTGTCTTAAACATGATCTACTCCTCCTTGACGCCACCGTAGCGTCTGTCTCTCTGATTGTATTTCTCGATGGCTTTGATCAGCTCTTCTTTATTGAAATCCGGCCATGCAACCGGTGTAAAATAAAACTCGGAATAGGCAAGCTGCCAAAGCAGGAAATTGGAAAGCCGCTGCTCACCGCTTGTGCGGATCAAAAGATCCGGATCCGGTACACCCGCAGTATCCAGATAGCTCTCAATCGTATCCTCTGTAATGCCATCTGGCTCAACCTTTCCGTCTTTTACATCCTGTGCCATCTTCTGCATTCCACGGCGGATCTCATCACGGCTTCCGTAATTTAATGCCAGCTGAAAATAAATACCGTCAAAATCTTTGGAATATTCCTCCAGTTCCCGGACACTCTGCTGGATATCCGGTGCAAAGGCAGTAACATCTCCGATGACTTTCATCTTCATATTATTTTTCTTGGAAATCTTGATACATTTCTTAAGATAACCGCGGAACAGTTTCATCAGTGCTTCCACTTCTTCTCTGGATCGTTTCCAGTTTTCTGTGGAAAAAGCGTAAACCGTAAGATATTTCACCCCAAGGTCTTTGATATCATAACAAATGTTTTCAAGATTGGCGCATCCCTTTACATGTCCATAGGTTCTCGGCATTCCTCGTTCCTTTGCCCAACGTCCGTTTCCGTCCAGAATGATCGCGATATGATTTGGTACGTTCATAAATCTCCTCCATACAGAAAGAGAGCTTCTTCAAAGAAGCCCTCTCTATCCTCGTATTTCTTACAATTATACAGTCAGAATCTCTTTAGACTTGTTCTCGATCGCCTTGTCAACTTCCTTGATGTACTTATCTGTAAGTTTCTGGATCTGATCCTCAAGCTCTTTGATCTCATCCTCAGAAACATCCTGTTTTGCAAGTTTCTTAAATGCATCGTTGGCATCACGACGGATATTTCTTACTGCAACCTTGGCACCCTCGCCTTTTTTCTTAACGTCCTTCACCAGCTCTTTACGACGCTCCTCGGTAAGCTCCGGGAAAACAAGACGGATCATTTTTCCATCGTTGCTCGGGTTTAATCCCAGATCAGAGCAAAGGATCGCTTTCTCGATCGCTTTGATCATGCTGGATTCCCACGGCTGGATCTGGATCATACGTGCCTCCGGTACAGAAATGTTTGCAACCTGCTGGAGCGGAGTCGGTGCTCCATAATAATCTACGGTAAGTTTGTCAAGAATATGCGGGTTTGCACGGCCGGCTCTGATGGTTGTCAGCTCACTCTCCAAAGCATTCAGTGTTTTTCCCATTTTTGTTTCGTATACCTGAATTCTCTCATCCATTTCACATATCTCCCTGTATGGTTTTTTTATTATTCCCTTTTGATCACACGGTTACCTTTGTTCCGGAGAACTTGCCATGTACGGTATTGACGATGCTGTCCTTTTCATCAAGACCGAATACCAGCATCGGCATCTTCTGCTCCATACACATGATGGAAGCGGTAAGATCCATAGCTGCCAGCTTCTTTGCAACTACTTCATCGATGGAAATCTCATCATACTTCTTGGCATCCGGATTTACCTTCGGATCACTGTCATAGATTCCGTCAACAGCCTTGGCAAGAAGAATGGCATCTGCGCCGATCTCAACAGCACGAAGTACAGTAGCTGTATCTGTAGAGAAATACGGATGGCCGGTACCACCTGCAAAGAATACAACCTTTCCTTCTGCGAAGCTCTCTTCTACAGCATCCTTGGAATAAAGTGTGGTAAATGCACCACATACAAACGGGGTAAACACCTCTGTCTTAAGTCCCACATATCTGCAGATGTCAGACACATAGATACAGTTCATGATAGTAGCAAGCATGCCGATCTGATCCGCCTTGCTTCTGTCCATGGCTCCGCTGGTACGTCCTCTCCAGAAATTTCCACCTCCGATCACGATACCAACCTGAAGTCCTTCATCCACGATCGTCTTGATCTGTCTGGCAACCTCTGTAACAGTTGCTTCATCAAAGCCTCTCTTCTGCTCTCCTGCAAGAGCCTCTCCGCTTAATTTCAGTAACACTCTTTTCATATGTTTATTCTCCTTTACCATACGCCGGATACAACTTCATTGCCGTCATTGTCAAAAGTTGTGGATACCGTAAACGTATCATAATAATAATAACCTGTCTTACCGGACTCCGGCTCGTCCTCATAATCACTGCCATTTGGGCTGCCGCATGCATTCTCAAGCTCAGACATGGACTGACCGATATATCTTGCTGCTACAGATGCCGGATCATCCTCGCCGGATGGTGCTTCCGTAGGATCCGCATCGGAAGAATCAGAGGAAGCTGGTGCAGATGTTGGATCCGGTGTGGATGTGGAGTCCGAACTGCCGGACGAACTGCTGTCTGTACTGTCTCCATTATCATCAGAACTCTCCGGAGTCGGAGTCACAGCCGTACTGTCTGAAGAATCTGTACTGTCACTGTCACTGTCATCCTCAATGCCAAGTCTTGCCTTTACATCCTTCAGGGTAGACACCTCCTTGGTGCTTCCGCTCGCCAGATATGTAGCATATGGGATTCCGTCTTCACCCTCACCATCCATGCAAAGACTCAGCTGTGAGATCGTCAGAAGCGGCAGCTGGCGGAAGAAACATTCATTCTGCTCTTCGTCAGTAAATGTGATCCTTACATCAAAGCTTGTTGCTGTATCTCCGTTATCGTCCTTCTGGCTCTTCTCCATATAATAAACAGCCTTGTCGTTGGAAGCCAGTGTGAATTTACCATTTACAAGATCGCTTCCCCAGGTCTCATCACTGTCATCGCCATCATCCCTGGTAGGACGGACATAAATTGCAGAAATCGTGGAGTTCATCTTATTGGTAAATACAATACTGGTAGTGGTCTCACTCTTGGTTCCCATTACGTTCTTGATATTTGCTGTTTCATCCGTAGAGGTCTGCATCTCCACCACATCCGTTTTCGCAGCTTCCGTTACCGTCGGGGTTGCCGTTGCCTCCACCTTCTGCTCCGGTGCCACAGAGTTCTTCTTTCCGCAACCGGCTGCAAGCATGCTCGCTGCAAGAATTCCGGCAAGAATCAAATAACGTTTTTTCATTATATCTCCTCCATATAAAATGGTCCTATTCGCTGTCAGGTTTTCCTTTTCTATTATTACAGAGTATCACTTTCTTGTCAACCTGACCGTTCTGAATTTCACAGAATCTTTAGATATTTTAAACTATGTCAAAAATTGGAACAGCTGAGGTCAGAACCCGTTTTCCCTTCGCTGTCTGCGCATATCACGGCGCATTTTCGCAGCTTCATTCCGGGCTTTTTCCGCTTCTGTGGTAATGATCAGTTCCGGCACCTGGATCGGTTTCTGGTCTTCATCTACAGCCACCATCACAAAAAATGCCCGGTTTACAGTATGACGCATGCCATCCGGCTGTTCCACATACGTATCGATCTCGACCTCCATGGAAGTTCTTCCCACATAAGTCACATATCCCTTAAGTACTACGATCTCTCCCTCATAGATCGCATGCTTGAACTGAAGATTGTCCACTGCCGCAGTTACCACCCGATATGTCTCCGCATGACGCATAGCTACCACTCCGGCAACCTCATCCAGCCACTGCATCAGTGCTCCGCCAAAAAGTCTTCCGCCTCCGTTCAGATGCTGCTGCATGATCAGATGAACCTGCTCCGTCATCGATGCTTCTACCGTTTTTTTACGTCTTTCCTGTACCTCTGTCATTTCTCATTCCCCGCATTTTATCATACTTTTACTTTTTCAGTTGAAACCAGCCGATCAATAAAGATTTTTTACTTTAAAGTCTCGCTCCGCTTCTCTTCTCTGATCCTTCTTTGCAATATCCTGGCGCTTGTCATAAAGCTTTTTACCACGTGCCATGCCAATCTCTATTTTTACCAGGCTGTCCTTGAAATAAACCTTCAGTGGTACCAAAGTCAGTCCTTTTTCCTTTAATTTAGCTTCGATCTTATTGATCTCGTAGCGATGCAGCAAAAGCTTACGCACACGAAGAGGATCTTTGTTAAAAATGTTTCCTTTCTCATAAGGAGTGATATGCATTCCATATACATAAACTTCTCCGTTTTCCACACGGACAAAGGCCTCCTTGATGCTGCATTTACCGGAACGTAAGGATTTCACCTCGGTTCCTGCAAGTGCGATCCCGACCTCATAAGTATCCTCGATAAAATAATCATGAAAAGCCTTTTTATTATTTGCGATCAGTTTCATTCCTGTTTTTTTTGCCATTTCGCGCTCCCTCAGTCTTCCTCAGCCAGGACAAAATCCACGGTTTTCAGCATTTTATCCGCATCTGCCACACGGACACGGACCTTCTGCCCAAGACGGAAGATCTTTCCTGTCATGTCGCCCCGCAGTTCATATGCATCCTGGTCAAATACATAATAGTCATCTCGTAATGTATTGATATGGATCAGTCCTTCTACGGTATTCGGAAGCTCCACATAAAGTCCCCATCCTGTAACGCCGGAGATGATCCCCTCATACTCCTCTCCGAGATGATAGGACATATACTCTGCTTTCTTCAGCTTATCGGATTCTCTTTCTGCTTCGTCTGCACGCCGTTCGCACACACTGGACTGGCGCGCCACTTCATCCAGGATCTCCTTGTAATGCTCGGTACGTCCTTCCCTTACCAGTCTGCCTCTCAGACGGTCATGGATGATCCTGTGGATCTGAAGATCCGGATATCTTCGGATCGGAGAAGTAAAGTGGCAGTAATACTTCGCTGCAAGTCCGAAATGTCCGCTGCATTCCGTAGTATATTTTGCCTGTTTCATGGTACGCAAGGTCAGGCGGCTGATCTGTGCCTCATTGGGCATTCCCTCAATACTTTCCAGGATCTCCTGGATCTCACCAGGCGTGATCTCCTGTCCGGATTTCTGTATGTTGACTCCTTCATTATGAAGAAGCATCAGAAGACTTTCAATCTTTTCCGGATCCGGATTTTCATGCGTTCTGTATACAAAGGGATAATCTCCGGTGCAGTATTCCTGTGCCACAGTTTCATTGGCAAGAAGCATAAAATCTTCAATGATCCTGGTTGCCACATTGGCTTCATAAGGCTGCACATCAATAGCTCTTCCTGCCGCATTCAGGATGATCTTACTTTCCGGAAAATCAAAGTCAATGGAACCTCTTGTATGACGGCGGCTGCGCAGGATCCCGGAAAGCTCTTTCATCAGGAAAAACATGGGGATCAGAACTTCATAGCGTTTCTTCGCCACCTCATCAGTATCTTCCAGAATATTTTTCACATCTGTGTAACACATACGCTCATCTACACGGATCACGGTTTCTGCGATCTTATGGGAAATCACCTTTCCTTTTTCATCAACATCCATCAGACAGCTTAAGGTCAGACGGTCCTGTCCCTGGTTCAGAGAACAGATACCGTTGGAAAGCCGCTCCGGGAGCATGGGAATGACACGGTCTGCAAGATAGACGGAGGTTCCGCGCTTCAGTGCCTCTCTGTCAAGGGCACTGCCGCCCTGAACATAGTTGCTCACGTCTGCGATGTGCACACCCAGATGGTAGATTCCATCCTCCTTTGTCAGGGAAATGGCATCATCCAGGTCCTTTGCATCCTCACCGTCAATGGTAACTGTAACAAGATTTCTGAGATCCAGTCTTCCATCCAGATCCGCTTCCTGTACATGATCCGGCACACGGTCAGCCTGACGAAGTACTTTGTCAGGAAATACACTTGGTATGTTAAAGCTCTTCACAATAGCAAGGATATCTGTTCCAGGTGAACGTAAGTTTCCCAGCACCTCTGTGATCTTTCCTTCCGGCTTTCGGTTTCTGGAGCCGTAATCTGTGATCTCTGCAACTACCTTGTCTCCGTCCTTTGCTCCCATGGAGTTTTTTCTGGAAATAAAGATATCTTTGGAAAATTTGGGGTTATCACTGATCACAAAGCCATAATCACGGCTGCTCTGGTATGTTCCCACGATCGAAGGCATTCCCCTTTCCAGAACCTTCAGCACAACGCCTTCCTGACGTTTTCCCTCTTTATGTCCGTTCCGTACAAGGATCTGCACCTTATCCTGATGCATGGCGCTTCCCGTGTCATTTTCCGGAATAAAAATATCCTGTTCCTGATCCTCCACTTCCACAAAGCCAAAGCCCTTGTAATGGCCAATAAAAGTTCCCTCCATGAGGGTTCCGTCCTTCTCGGAGAAACGATATTCCTCATGATTCTTCTCTCTGCGTTCTCTTCCCTTACGGCCACGCTCCGGCTTTTCTGCCTTCAGAGCTTCTTTATTTTTTCGTCTGTCTCTGCGCTTGCCGGAAACCTTGCTGTATCTTCCTTTATTATCTACTTCAGCCTTGCCCTGGGCGCAAAGCTCGTCCAGCACGTCAAAAAGCTCTTTTTTCTCACTCTTATCCAGCTGAAGAAGAGATGCGATCTCACGCAGGCGCATGGGCTTATACAGCGGATCTCCCAGAAGCTCCATTATAAACTTTTTTCTTTTTTCAAAATTTTTCGATCTTTTCACATTTTCTCCTGTTTCATATTTATATTTCATTTTTACCCTGTTATCATTCCGGAGGAAGGCTCACCCGTGCCCCTGTATCAACGCAAAAACACTCCTGCTGATTAACAAAAGAAGTCCCCATCCGAGTTTCTTCTGCATGCTAACGCAGCAAGAGTGTTACCAACTTCTGTTCTGCCCCTGGCAGATCAGATAATGTTCAGTACGATTGACAGTACAAAGAAAATAACTCCCATGATAATGGTACCTCTTACAAGACCACCTTCCATGGAACGGCCCTTATTCTTACCCCAGTAAGTATCAGCTACTCCGGCGATAGAGCCAAGACCCTGCTGCTTGCCCTCCTGCATCAGTACGACAACAGTCAGAGCAATACAATCTATTGCATAAATTACAGTCAGAATAATTTTTAAAATGTTCACGCGGTTACACCTCCTAATCAACTAGAGGTTATTTTACCATAGCTAAACCGGGATTTCAACCATTTTCCGTTTATTTTATGCAGGGCTTTTTCTGAGATTTTTTTGCAAAAGGATCTTTATATCTTCCAAGAGCTCCGAGCTGTTCGTGGATCCGCAGAAGCTGGTTATACTTGGCGTTCCGGTCCGAACGGCAGGGTGCGCCTGTTTTGATCTGTCCTGCCCCACAGGCAACTGCAAGATCTGCGATAAAGGAATCCTCTGTTTCCCCGGATCTGTGAGAGATCACTGCACGATACCCGGCATGCTGAGCCATCTCCACCGCATCCAGAGTTTCCGTGAGAGTTCCGATCTGGTTTACTTTAATAAGGATAGCATTGGCAACATCAAGTTCGATGCCACAGTGCAGCCGTTTGATATTGGTGACAAACAGATCGTCGCCTACCAGCTGGATCTTTTTTCCCAGGTGTTCCGTCAGATATTTCCAGCCTTCCCAGTCATCCTCCCAGAGACCGTCTTCAATGGAAACAATGGGAAATTTTTCCACCAATTTTTCATAATACGCTGTCATCTCACCGGCATCCCGGTAGATCTTTTCTCCTTTCATGCGACTCTCCCCAGGGAAAAAGTACACGCCCTTTTCCTCATCATAAAGCTCGCTGGAGGCTGCATCAATGGCAATGGTGATCTCTTCTCCTGGCTTATATCCTGCTTTTTCTATGGCATGAACGATCAGGGTAAGCACTTCCTCCGAATCAGAAAGATCCGGAGCAAAGCCGCCTTCATCTCCAACTGCTGTGGAGAGTCCTTTTTCCCGGAGAAGAAGCTTTAAGTGCTGGTAGACTTCCGCACACATGCGGATACCCTTTTCCAGACAGCAAGCTCCTGTTGGCATGATCATAAACTCCTGAAGATCTACCGTATTGTCCGCATGCTTTCCCCCGTTTAAAATATTCATCATCGGCACAGGGAGCTGCAGGGTATGACAGCCGCCCAGATACTGATAAAGAGGAAGCCGAAGGGCCCCGGCTGCTGCACGGGCTGCTGCCAGAGATACTGCCAGCGTGGCATTGGCTCCTGCACTGCTTTTGTTCTCCGTTCCGTCGGTTTCGATCAAAAGATGATCGATCCATGCCTGGTTCAGGGCATTCTCTCCGATAATGGCATCTGCCAGACGTGTATTGATATTTTCCACTGCTTTTTTCACACTCTGTCCCAGATATTCCTCCCGGTTTCCGTCCCGCAGCTCCACAGCCTCAAATTTACCTGTGGATGCTCCGGACGGCACCATGGCTCTTCCTGTGTATCCATTAATCCCCACAATTCCTTCACCTACCGTCACTTCCGCTTCCACTGTAGGATTCCCCCTGGAATCAAGGACCTGTCTTGCATGAACTTTTCGAACAGGCAGATAACGTAGCATAAGTTTTTCCCTCCTTGAAAATAATAATACTGTTTATGATCTCCTGCGCTTTGTGATTCTCTTCTTATGTTCATAAAGGTATCTTGTCCGAAAAGGTTTTGGTCTATACCTTTTATCTGGTTTCGATATTATCTGATTTTTTTGTTGTTTTATTTTTATTGTTTTTCTTTTTAAATACATTTTTATTATTTTTAAAATTTA
>OJOF01002344.1_pt1 | contig 12336 bp, 10 predicted proteins | sample 1598181 | NCBI WGS metagenome assembly OJOF01 (sample SAMN01915226, study PRJEB22387) | human gut metagenome | isolation source: stool | host: Homo sapiens | place: USA
TCTACCGACTGAGCTACAGAGGCGCACCGGACGATGATTATTATACCTGAAATTTCGATTTTGTAAAGGGGTAAATCCAAATTTTTTTCAGAAAATTGAAACTTTCTTGATTTTGGTCGCTCCAGCGCGTAAAATAAGAATGACTTTTTTCAACCTGCTTTCGGCACATCCGGCACAGGACGTGCTGTGTGTGGGCGTGCCAAACAGAAATTGACAAATTCAACAACCTATGGTTTAATGAAAATGAAATGATTCAGGCGCTTTTGCCCTTTTTCTCTGTGTATACCTATATTATAGTAAGAAAAGGGCAGAGGCGTTTTATGATTTGACTACAGACGGCCCGCTTTTTGCAAGAAAGGCCGGGCCGGGAGGAGCAGCATGGCAAAAAAACAGGAATATGGCAACGAGAGCATTACTTCTTTGAAGGGTGCCGACCGTGTGCGTAAGCGCCCGGCCGTTATCTTTGGCTCAGACGGCGTGGAGGGCTGCGCCCACTCCATCTTTGAGATCGTCTCCAACTCCATCGACGAAGCCCGCGACGGCCACGGCGATACCATCAACGTGACCCGCTGTAAGGATGGCAGCGTTATCGTTGAGGACTTTGGCCGCGGTATGCCCGTGGACTGGAACAACGGCGAGGGGCGCTACAATTGGGAGCTGTTGTTCTGCGAGATGTATGCAGGCGGCAAGTATGGCGAGGGTGAGGATAACTACGAGTTCAGCCTTGGCTTGAACGGTCTGGGCCTGTGCGCTACCCAGTATGCTTCTGCATGGATGACCGCCGATATCTACCGTGACGGATACCACTATCACCTTGATTTTAAAAAGGGCGAGAATGTGGGCGGCCTGCAGAAGGAAGCCTACAAGGGCCGCCGCACCGGCAGCATCATTCACTGGAAGCCGGACGACGAGGTGTTCACCGACATCGATGTGCCCGGCAGCTACTATAAGGATACCCTGCGCCGTCAAGCGGTGGTCAACGCAGGCCTGACCCTGAACTTTACCGATGAAAAAGAGAAAGACCCTGCCACTGGCAAGGCGTGGTACGAGAGCTGGTGCTATGAGCACGGCATCGCGGACTATGTGGCCGAGGTGGCAGGGGAGGATACCCTGACCCCGGTGTTCAGCTGCGAGAGTGAGGCATCCGGCCGAGACCGCGAGGACCAGCCGGATTACAAGGTGCGCATGAGCGCGGCGTTCTGCTTCTCCAATAAGGTGCAGATGCTGGAATATTACCACAACTCTTCCTGGCTGGAGCACGGCGGCAGCCCGGAGCACGCGGTGCGCACCGCCTTTGTCTATCAGATCAACAAGTACCTGAAGGAAAAGAACCTCTATAAAAAAGGTGAGAGCGCCATTAGCTTTCAGGATGTGCAGGACTGCTTGGTGTATGTCTCGTCCAGTTTTTCCACCCGCACCAGCTACGAGAACCAGACCAAAAAGGCCATCACCAACAAATTCGTCTCGCAGGCTATGACCGACTTCCTCAAGCATTATCTGGAAGTGTATTTTCTGGAAAAGCCGGACGAGGCCCAGAAGATCTGCCAGCAGGTGCTGGTGAACAAGCAGAGCCGTGAGCATGCGGAAAAAACGCGCCAGAGCATCAAAAAAACCCTGTCCACCCAGATCGACCTTGCCAACCGGGTGCAGAAATTCGTGGACTGCCGCACCAAGGATGCATCCCGCCGCGAGCTGTATATCGTGGAGGGCGATTCCGCTATGGGTGCGGTCAAGTCCAGCCGCGACAGTGAATATCAGGCCATCATGCCCATCCGCGGCAAAATTTTGAACTGCCTGAAGGCCGACTATGCCCGCATCTTTAAATCGGATGTCATCGTGGATCTCATCAAGGTGATGGGCTGCGGCGTGGAACTGGGCGGCAAACACAACAAGGAGCTGGCCACCTTCAATCTCGATAATCTGCGGTTCAATAAAATCGTCATTTGTACCGATGCCGATGTGGACGGCTACCAGATCCGCACGCTGGTGCTCACCATGCTCTACCGCCTGACCCCGACCCTGATCGAGAAGGGCTATGTGTATATCGCAGAGTCGCCGTTGTATGAAATTACAACGAAAGACCGCACTTATTTTGCCTACACCGAGCCGGAAAAGACAGCGTTTCTGGAAGAGATCGGCGAGAAAAAATACACCATCCAGCGCTCCAAAGGTCTGGGTGAGAACGACCCCGAGATGATGTGGCTGACCACCATGAACCCGGAGAGCCGCCGCCTTATTAAAGTGATGCCCACCGATGTGGTGCAGACTGCGCAGGTGTTCGATATCCTGCTGGGTGATAACCTTGCAGGCCGCAAGGAACACATTGCGCAGCACGGCGCAGAGTATCTGGACGATCTGGATGTGAGCTGATGATTTTAAATTGCCTCCGCTTGCGCTCTGGCAATGACAGAGGTAACGTTATTTTAATTTGGTGATTTGTCGCAGCCTGCGGGCTGCTCCAAATCACGTTTTCACGAAGAAGGCCCCAACGGGTCACGGCATTTTAAGGGAAAAATGCAGAAAACCGGAACGGCTCCATCTGTGAAAGAGCAGCTCAGGATGGCCCGCAGGCCATCCTGAACTGCAAAAATAAAAAATATTTTCCGCTGAATATGGGCAGAGCGAGAGCGGCGCCCATTTAAAATCGTCAAGAGGTTAGAAGATGCCTAGAAAATCGACCAAGAAAACACTCAAGCCGGTGCGCCCGCAGCTGGGCGACGGCGTTGAAATTTTAAATGCCGGCAGTGTGCTGGAGGATCCCATCACCCGCACGCTGGAAACCAACTATATGCCCTACGCCATGAGCGTCATCGTCAGCCGCGCGCTGCCAGAGATCGACGGCTTCAAACCGGCGCACCGCAAGCTGCTGTACACCATGTACGAGATGGGCCTGCTCAAGGGCGCACGCACCAAGTCTGCCAACATCGTGGGCAGCACCATGCACCTGAACCCCCACGGCGATGCCGCCATCTACGACACCATGGTGCGCATGGGCCGCGGCAACGAGAGCCTGCTGGTGCCCTTTGTGGACAGCAAGGGCAACTTCGGCAAGGCGTACAGCCGGGATATGTCCTGCGCCGCTGCCCGTTATACCGAGGCCAAGCTCGAGGGTGTCTGCGAGGAACTGTTCCGGGATATCGATAAGGAGACCGTGGACTTTGTGCCCAACTACGACGGCACCACCACCGAGCCGACCCTGCTGCCCGTGACCTTCCCCACCATTCTGGCCAACAATACCCTGGGCATTGCAGTCGGAATGGCCTGCAACATCTGCTCCTTCAATCTGGCAGAGCTGTGCGCCACCACCGTGGCCCTGATGAAGGATCCCAAACACGATATCTCCACCACCATGCCTGCCCCGGATTTCGTGGGCGGCGGCCAGATCCTGTACGATGAGGCCCAGATGCGGGAGGTCTATGAGAATGGCCGGGGCAGCATCAAGGTGCGTGCCCGGTACAATGTGGTGCCCGGCGAGAATATGCTGGAGATCACGCAGATCCCGCCCACCACCACCGTGGAAGCCATCATGGACAAGATCGCCGAACTGGTCAAGGCGGGCAAGATCAAAGAGATCAGCGATATGCGGGATGAGACCGACCTGAACGGCCTCAAGCTGACCCTTGACCTCAAGCGCGGCGTGGACCCGGAAAAGCTGATGGCCAAGCTCTACAAGACCACCCCGCTGGAGGACAGCTTCAGCTGCAACTTCAACGTGCTGGTGTCCGGTCAGCCCCGGGTCATGGGTGTGCGGGAGATCCTGCAGGAGTGGACAGCTTTCCGGATGGAGTGTGTCCGCCGCCGCACCTACTACGATCTCCACGGCAAGGAAAAGCGGCTCCACCTGCTCAAGGGCCTTGCCGCCATTCTGCTGGATATCGATAAGGCCATCCATATCATCCGCACCACTGAGGAGGAGACCGAGGTGGTGCCCAACCTGATGATCGGCTTTGGCATCGACGAGGTGCAGGCCGACTATGTGGCTGAGATCAAGCTGCGTCACCTGAACCGGGAGTATATCCTCAAGCGGACGGGTGAGATCGAACAGCTGGAAAAGGACATTGCCGACCTGAACGATATTCTGGCAAAGCCTGCCCGCATCCGCCGCATCATCATCAATGAGCTGAACGATGTGGCCAAAAAGTACGCCCAGCCCCGCCGCAGCGAGATCCTGTATGATCTGCCCGAGGAGGAGAGCGGTGCCGAAGAGGAATCCATCCCGGATTATCCCGTTACCGTGTTCTTCACCCGTGAGGGCTACCTGAAAAAGATCCCGCCCCAGAGCCTGCGCACCGCCGGTGCCCACAAGCTGAAAGAGGGCGATGAGATCATCCATCAGGTGGAGACGCGGAACAATGTGGAGGCCCTCTTCTTTACCGACAAACAGCAGGTGTACAAGGTGCGCCTGAACGAGCTGGAGGACGGCAAGGTGGCCCAGATGGGCATCTACCTGCCGGGCCGTCTGGGAATGGATGAGGGCGAGAACATCCTCGCTATGGTCATCACGGGCGATTACAGCGGCTATGTCCTTTTCTTCTTTGCGGGGGGCAAGTGCGCAAAGATCCCGCTGGCCTCTTACGCCACCAAGCAGAACCGCCGCAAGCTGCTCAAGGCCTACTCCGACAAGGAGCCGCTGGCAAAGCTGCTCTTCCTGCCCGAGGACACGGAGCTGGTCATCCGCACCAGCGCAGGCCGGATGCTGCTGGTCAACACGGCGCAGATCGCTGCCAAGACCACCCGCGACAGCCAGGGTGTTGCTGTTGTGACCCTGAAAAAGAGCCAGACCATTGCATCTGTCGTCCCGGCGGAAACGCTGGAGCTTGCCAACCCCCACCGCTACCGTGTCCGCAGCCTGCCCGCCACCGGCGCGCTCATCCGCGCCGAGGACGAGGGCGAGCAGCTGACAATGCTGTAAAAAACTCCCCCAGTCTCGCATTCGCTCGACAGCCCCCTCTAGGATGGGGCCTTTGGCATGGCGGGAAAGCTTTTGCTTGAATTGCAAAGTATCCGGTTTCGCCAGAGGCTCCCTCTCCGAGGGAGCTGGCACGGCGTAAGCCGTGACTGAGGGAGTTCAAGCAGTAGCGGAGACAATTTTAAATCGTTTATCCTGAAAAGAGGAAGCTGTAATGCAGAATATTGACCTGATCTGTATTGGTAAAATGAACGCAAAATATTTTGCCGAGGGCGTGGCAGAGTACCAGAAGCGTCTGGCTGCCTTTGCGGCATTCCGGATCATCGAGCTGCCGGAGGAAAAGATCGAGGAGAAAAATGCCTCCGATGCTGTGGTGAAAAAAGCACTGGAGAAGGAAGGAAAAGCTATCCTCTCCAATGTGCGCAAGGGTGCTGCCATCGTTGCCATGTGCATTGAGGGCAGGCAGATCTCCTCCGATGAGCTGGCGCAGTTCCTGGCCGACCGCGCAAACAGCGGGGCAGGGGATGTGGCGTTCGTCATCGGCTCCTCCCACGGCCTGTCCGATGAAGTGAAGAAAGCCGCAGCCCTCAGATTCAGTATGGGCCGCATCACCATGCCCCATCAGCTGGCCCGCCTGGTGCTGACCGAACAGATCTACCGGGCCTGTACCATCAATGCCGGTATGAAGTATCATAAGTAAAACTTGCAAAGAGAAACAGAGGACGGAACAGGCAGCCGTCGCCCGGTGTTAGGAGATGCGGGAAACGTCACCCCGCCTGTTTCTCAGAAAGAAAGGGCCGTTGCAGAAATGCAGCGGCCTTTTGCTTTACAAAAATAAGAAAACATGGTAAAGTAGAGATACGCGGCAGTGGGGAAAGCTGCCCGAAACAACACACACGACACGGCAAGCCAGCCGCGGACGGAAAGGATGTTATTACAATGGAACAGAGCGAAAAGACCCTTGATATGATCGTCAATCTTTGCAAGAACCGTGGTTACGTGTTCCCCGGTTCTGAGATCTATGGCGGTCTTGCCAACAGCTGGGACTACGGTCCCCTGGGCGTTGAGTTCAAGAACAACGTCAAGAAAGCATGGCTGAAGAAGTTTGTCCAGGAGAGCCCCTACAATGTGGGCCTGGATGCTGCCATCATTATGAACCCCCAGACCTGGGTGACCACCGGCCACGTTTCCAGCTTCTCTGACCCCCTGCTGGACTGCCGTGCCTGCAAGGCCCGCCACCGCGCCGATAAGCTGATCGGTGAGGAGCATCCCGAGGTCAATGTGGATGCCATGAGCTTTGATGAGATGGATCAGTTCATCGCCGACCACGAGGACATCGTCTGCCCTGTCTGCGGCAAGCATGACTTCACCCCCATCCGCAAGTTCAACCTGATGTTCAAGACTGCCATCGGTGTTACCGAAGACAGCTCTTCTACCTGCTACCTGCGCCCCGAGACCGCACAGGGCATTTTCGTCAACTTTGCCAACATCCAGCGCACCACCCGCCGCAAGCTGCCTTTTGGTGTCTGCCAGGTGGGCAAGGCCTTCCGCAACGAGATCACCCCGGGCAACTTCACCTTCCGCACCCGTGAGTTCGAGCAGATGGAGTGCGAGTTCTTCTGCAAGCCCGGCACCGATCTGGAGTGGTTTGCTTACTGGAAGAACTACTGCGAGAACTGGCTGCTGAGCCTGGGCATCAAGAAGGAGCATCTGCGCCTGCGTGACCACGAGCCCGCAGAGCTGGCCTTCTACAGCCGTGCCACCACCGATATCGAGTATGCCTTCCCGTTCACCGACTGGGGCGAGCTGTGGGGCATTGCAGACCGCACCAACTACGACCTGAGCCGTCATCAGGAAGCCTCCGGCAAGAGCCTCGAGTACTTCGACAGCGAGACCAACGAGCACTACATCCCCTATGTCATCGAGCCGTCTCTGGGCTGTGACCGCGTGGCTCTGGCCTTCCTGTGCGAGGCTTATGATGAGGAGCACCTGACCGACAGCAAGGGCAAGGAGGACATCCGCACCGTCCTGCATCTGCACCCGGCTCTGGCTCCCTATAAGTGCGCTGTCCTGCCCCTGAGCAAGAAGCTGGGTGACAAGGCAATGGAGATCCGCAATGAGCTGAGCAAGTACTTCATGGTGGACTACGACGATACCGGTTCTATCGGCAAGCGCTACCGCCGTGAGGACGAGATCGGTACTCCGTACTGCATCACCGTGGACTTCGACACCGTGGGCGACGAGGCCAAGGGCATCGTGGCCGACAACTGCGTCACCGTCCGCGACCGCGACACCATGGAGCAGGTTCGTATGCCTATCTCCGAGCTGAAGAGCTACATCGAGAGCAAGATCGAGTTCTGATAAAAACTTACTTTTGTGAGTGAAAAAACAGCCTCGCCGTTGCATTTTCGGCGGGGCTGTGGTTTATATAACTAAAGAAAGTGCTGTCTGGCAAACGGTCAGTACCTTTCCGGTTGGTTAATCAAAAGATGACCGCGCGAGTTGGTAGCTGGGCGGTCATTTTTTGTTGTTAAAGATTTTCCAGGCGACATCGAAAACGCCGAAGTTCACAGTTGCAAGTAACGTGAGCAGAGCTAAAGTTTCCAAAAGCGTCATGAAGCATCACCCCTTTCGCTGTGGAGCGTCGGGGGCATAACAAAAATGTTCGCCTTCCCGACGCAGGACCGGAAAGGTGCAGACCGCCTGCCGTATGTAGACAGCACTCTCGAATGAGAGGGTAACAGACGTTTCGTGGTTTTTCAACCGGAAGAGGCGTCTGTTTTGTTTTTATCGGGTGGACAATTCGCCCGGGAACGGTTATACTGTCAGATAGAAAATGCACCGCCGTGGTTTGCACGGCAGAAAGGATATTCCGTGGAAAACTTTACTATTCTTCTGAAAAAATATGCCGATTTCATCGTCCGGGTGGGTGTCAATCCCCAGCCGGGCCAGACCCTGATTATCCGCTGTCCGCTGGAAGCCGCGCCGCTGGCTCGGCTGTGCGTGCGCAGCGGCTTTGAGGCCGGTGCCCGCGATGTGCAGGTGGATTGGAGCGACAACGCCGTTTCCCGCAGCCGAATGGAGCTGGGCAGCGAGGAAGCCCTGACTGACTTCAAGCCTTACCAGTTGCGCCGTTATCTCGATTACGCCGAGAGCGAGGGCGGGGTCTGCGTGCTGCATATCCACGCCGACGACCCCGAGGTCTACGCCGGTCTGGACGGCGCGAAGATCAGCCGGGTGAACGCCGCGCAGCGCAGGTTCATGGCCCCGTGGCGGGAGTACACCATGAATGACCGCGTCCAGTGGTCCATCGCCGCCATGCCCAGCGCCCCGTGGGCGAAAAAGATGTTCCCGGAGCTGGAGGAGGCTGCCGCCATCGAGAAGCTCTGGCGGCTCATCTTCGATGTCTGCCGCGTGACCAATGGTGACCCGGTCAATGAGTGGAAGGCTCACATCGACCGCCTGACCAGCCTGAAGGACAAGATGAACGCCCTCGACCTCGAGAGCGTCCATTTCGAGAGCAGCAACGGCACAGATCTGACCGTCGGTATCGCCGACAAGGCCACCTGGGAGAGTGCCGCCAGCGTCAGTGAAAAGGGCGTGGTCTTCCTGCCCAACATCCCCACCGAAGAGGTCTTCACCGCCCCCCACAAGGACAAGGTGAACGGCATCGTCTACGGCACCAAGCCCTACGTCTTCAACGGCCAGCTCATCAAGGGCTTCCATGTCACCTTCAAGGATGGCCGGGTCGTGGAGCATGGTGCCGACGAGGGCGCGGAGCTTCTGGGTCAGCTTCTGGACACCGACGAGGGCGCACGGAGCATCGGCGAAGTGGCGCTGGTGCCGGCGTCCAGCCCCATCAACCGCAGCGGCGCGCTGTTCTACAGCACCCTCTTCGATGAGAACGCCGCCTGTCACATCGCCTTTGGTGCCAGCTATCCCGGCACCACCGAGAATGGCACCCGCCTGAGCAAGGACGAGCTGCTGGCCCGGGGCATGAACCAATCCGCCATCCACGAGGACGTCATGGTGGGTGCTGAGGACAGCCATATTACCGGCAAGTGCCGCGACGGACATACGGTTGACCTGTTCCGTGATGGTGTGTGGGTGCTGTGAGAAGAGGATTTTTCACGAAAAAGCTTGCATAATCCGCAAGAGTATGCTATATTCTAGTAGTACGCTATAGTTTTATTGGAAAGTGGGCCGCAAGGTCCGCTTTTCTTGTTTGTTTGGAGGTTTTTTATGGCGAAGCAGTCTGGCGGCAACACCGCCCAGAGAGTCGAAGCGCTTGTCCGCCCCGTCGTGGAGGGCATGGGCCTGCGCCTGTGGGATGTGGTCTTTGAGAAGGAAGGGCCGGACTGGTATCTCCGTGTGCTCATCGACAAGGACGGTACCATGGACACCGACACCTGTGCCGAAGTGTCCCACGCACTGGACCCCATCCTCGATGAGGCAGACCCCATCGACCAGAGCTATTATCTCGAGGTGGGCAGCCCCGGCCTTGGCCGCAAGCTGACCCGCCCGGAGCACTACGAGGCACTCAAGGGCGAGAAGATCGGCGTCAAGCTCATCCGCCCCACCGCCGACGGCGTGCGCGAGTTTGCCGGCATCCTGAAAGGCCGCGAGGGCAGCACCGTCACGGTCGAGACGGAGAACGGCCCGGTGAGCTTTGAGGTGAACGCTGCATCCGGCGTCCATCTCTGTGATGACGAACATCTGTTTGATTAAGAACAGCCCTCTCAGGCGCGTTCCGCGCCAGCTCTCCCAGAGGGAGAGCCAAAGATGAATCAAGAAAAGATACCATTATAATCTAGGAGGAACCCGAAAAATGGCAGCAGCGAACAACGAATTTTTTGAAGCTCTCTCCATGCTGGAGCACGAGCGCGGCATTACCGCGGAGTACCTGATCGACAAGATCAAGGCTGCTATCGTCATCGCCGTGAAGAAGAACTACGAGGTCGAGGACGACCACGTCATGGTCGAGATCGACCCCAACACCGGCAAGTTCAACGTCGCCCTCATCCAGGACGTCGTGGCCGATGAGGACTGGTACGACGAGCACAGCGAGATCGGCATCACCGAGGCTCAGCACATCCGCAAGAGCTATCAGGTGGGCGACCGCGTCGTGACCCCCCTCAAGACCAAGGACTTTGGCCGCATCGCCGCCCAGACCGCAAAGCACGTCATCCGTCAGGGCATCCGTGAGGCCGAGCGCAGCCAGCAGCTGAGCGAGATCCAGTCCCGCGCCCACGACATCGTGCAGGCTACCGTCACCCGCGTTGACCCCGAGAAGGGCATTGTTGCCCTCGACCTGGGCAAGGGCGGCGAGGCTATCCTGCCCCGCAACGAGCAGGTTCCCGGCGAGGTCTACACCGAAGGCCAGATGCTGCAGGTCTACATCGTGGATGTCGTGGCAAGCGAGCGCGGCCCCCGCGTCATGATCAGCCGCACCCACCCCGGCCTCGTCAAGCGCCTGTTCGAGCTGGAAGTGCCTGAAATTTACGACGGCACCGTCGAGGTCAAGGCCATCAGCCGCGAGGCCGGCGCCCGCACCAAGATGGCTGTCTGGTCCAAGGACGCCAACGTCAACCCCGTCTCTGCCTGCATCGGCCCCCACGGCGACCGTGTGGCCGCTGTCGTCGAGAAGCTGGGCGGCGAGAAGATCGACATCGTGAAGTGGAGCGAGGACATCTCCGAGTTCATCTCCGCAGCTCTCAGCCCCGCAAAGGTGGTCAAGGTCGAGCTGCTGCCCGGCGAGACCCGCTCCTGCCGCGTGACCGTGCCGGACCAGCAGCTGAGCCTTGCCATCGGCAACAAGGGCCAGAACGCCCGTCTGTGCGCCCGCCTGACCGGCTACAATATCGACATCCGCCCCGAGAGCGGCTACTACGGCGAGGAAGAGCCGAAGGCTGCCGAGGCTGAGAAGACCGAAGACACCGCCGCAGAATAAGCGCGGAACACCTGCCGAAGGAGGGAAAACCGGATGGCACAAAAGAAGATCCCTGCCCGCCAGTGCATCGGCTGCCTGACCAGCCGCCCCAAGAAGGAACTGGTGCGTGTGGTGCGCGCACCCAGCGGAGAGATCAGCATCGACCCCGTGGGCAAGAAGCCCGGCCGCGGTGCTTACCTCTGCCCGGATGCCGCCTGCCTTGCAAAGGCAAAAAAGAAGAAGGCGCTGGAGCGCTGCTTTGAGCAGCCGGTCCCCGCCGAGGTATACGATGCACTGGCCCAGCAGCTGGCCGGTGTGGAAGCAGAAAAGGAGGCCGACCGCGATGGCAAAGAAGCATAACGCCCCCGCAAAACCGGCCCTTGAGCCGAATGAGGCCCTGTTCCAGGCTGTGAGCCTCTGCCGCAAGGCGGGCGCTCTGACCATGGGCTTTGACGCGGTGGAAGACGCCGTCGTCAAGGGTAAGGCATGGCTCGTGATGACTGCATCCGACGCCAGCCCCAAGACCGTGCAGCGGCTCAACTACGCTGTGGGCGATATGGTGGACGTCATCCCCATGCCGCTGACACAGGATAAGCTGGCTGACATCAGCCGCAAACCGGTGGCCATTTATGCCGTCACCGACCGCAACCTCGCCAAACTCTGCTTTGACCGGCTGACGGCGTGCGGAGCGATTCAAACTGAGGAGGATATGAGCGAATGATCGTAAAATATAAAGTGAGCGATTTTGCAAAGGACCTGAACATCTCTGCCAAGAAGGTCCTCGACGAGCTGAACGCTATGGGCAGCACCGGCAAGAAGAACAGCTCCACTCTGGAAGAGAACGAGCTGAACTACCTGCTGGAGAAGTTCAGCAAGGACAACAGCGTCAAGAGCCTGGACGAGTTCCTGAACAGCGCCAAGGCTCCCAAGGCTGAGCCGAAGCCCGCCGAGAAGAAGGCGGAGCCCAAGGCCGAAAAGAAGCCCGAGGCTCCCAAGGCTGAGCCTGCAAAGGCCGAGGCAAAGCCCGCTGCCAAGCAAAACAACAAGAAGAACGAGCAGCACAAGAAGCGCGAGGAGAAGACCGTCTCTCTGAGCGAGCTGGCCCGTGAGACCGGCGCAAAGGCTACTGCAGCTTCCGCTCAGTCCGTCTCTGTCCGCCGCGAGGACAATCAGGTCACCGTCGATACCCGCACCGTCGATATGAACGTGGACCGCTTCGACGCCCGTTACGACGATCTGGCTTCCACCAAGAACACCGAGAACCGCCGCAAGCCCACCCCCCAGGGCAACAAGCAGAAGTTCACCCAGCGCGGCCAGCGCCAGCGCCAGCAGTTCCAGAAGGGCAAGCGCGAGACCGAGTTCGAGCGCCTGCAGCGCATCCAGCTGGAAAAGGCCCGCAACGCACAGCTGAAGGTGATGATCCCCGATGAGATCACCGTCGGTGAGCTGGCTGCCCGCCTGAAGCAGCAGGCCGGCAAGGTCATTGCCAAGTTCATGC
>OJOF01002358.1_pt1 | contig 12252 bp, 11 predicted proteins | sample 1598181 | NCBI WGS metagenome assembly OJOF01 (sample SAMN01915226, study PRJEB22387) | human gut metagenome | isolation source: stool | host: Homo sapiens | place: USA
TTGAAATATTCACAGAAATAGATATGATCATTATAATAATATTTATAATTAATCATTTCATTAATGCAATTGTAATCACCAAAAAGAATAAACAGCTTGAAAAGCAGGCTTTTCTTGACCTGCACACAGGTCTTCCTAACAAGAGTAAATGTGAAGAAATATTCAGAACTTCGCAATTTATTACTGATTCTACTGCATGTATTATGTTTGACCTCAATAATCTTAAGAAGGTCAATGATACACTTGGTCATTCCGTTGGTGACCAGTTGATTCTTAATTTTGCAAGGCTTTTAAGAAATGCTGTTCCTTCTAACGATTTTGTTGGGCGATATGGTGGCGATGAATTTATTGCCGTAATATATAACACTACTAAGGATGAAGTTACTGATATTCTCAGACAGCTTGACAAAGAAATATCCGAATTCAATGAGCTTGGAAAAGCTTTTAAGATAAGTTATGCTCATGGTTGTGCATTCTCTTCTGATTATGAGAATTGCACATTAAGGACACTCTTTGATAAAGCAGATAAAAATATGTACAATAACAAGCAGGCAGAGAAAGCTGGCAGATAGCCGCTTTCTCTGCCCTTTTTAATATTATGTATTCATCAATTTATTAATATTTCTCAAGTGCTTTTATTGCAAATGTATGATAGAATATAGAAATGACTTTACTATATTAAATTAACCCCAATATTGTATACATGGAGATAAATAAAATGAATAATTATAAACGCGGACTAATAACCGGCATACCTATTGCACTCGGATATCTGTCAGTTTCTTTTACCTTTGGAATTATGGCTGTATCCTTTGGTCTTAGCTGGTGGCAGGCCGTTCTCATATCTATGACAACAGTAACCTCTGCCGGACAGTTTGCAGGAATCGGCATTATGATTCATCCAGGACAGTACATTCAGATGCTTATATCACAGATTACTATTAATATAAGATACTCTTTCATGTCTATATCAATCGGACAGAAAGCTGACAGCCGTTTCAGTGGCATATACCGCTGGCTTCTCGGTTTCTTTATAACTGATGAAATATTTGCAGTAGCAACTAAAGAAGACGAAATCAAGCGCAGCTACTTTGCAGGACTTGCTACCCTGCCTTATCTGGGCTGGGCATTAGGCACATTTATTGGTGCTATTCTTGGAAATATTCTTCCAGACCGCCTTATGAGTGCTTTAAGTGTTGCAATCTATGGAATGTTCGTTGCCGTGGTTGTTCCAGAGATGAAGAAAGCTCGCCCCGTCCTGATTGTCGTAATCATTGCAATTATACTTAGCTGCTTATTCTACTACATACCGCTTCTTTCTAAAATTTCCAGCGGTATAACAATAACAATTGTTGCTATCACAGCTGCCATTATCGGTTCAATATTCTTTCCGGTATCTGATGAAGCTGATAACAGCAATAATTAATCTTATTGGAGGAACTTATGAAAAACAGTATTTTCTTTATATATCTGCTTATACTTGCAGGCACAACCTACCTTATAAGAGTTATACCTTTCACTGCAATTAAGGAAAAGATTAACAACCGCTTTGTCCGTTCTTTTCTTTATTACATACCTTATGCCGTTCTTACAGCAATGACAATTCCTGCAATATTCTATGCAACCAGCTGGTGGTTTGGTGCAACTGCAGGACTTTTGACAGCCGTAATATTTGCTTTGAAAGGCAAAGGTCTTACAACTGTTGCTATAGCGTCATGTGTAGCAGTATTTCTTGTTGAACTTATAAGATTCTAATAATTCATAATAGAAATGAAATGGATTTTAATTCTTCTTTCCAATATATGATTCATATAAACTGTAATCACTATTAACAATAAGTTCTTCTGGGAACTGTGTATCTTCTATAACCTTATAGGCTCTGTCAAATTCACATATTCCCTCCTTTATATGTGCATCACTTCCTATAGATATGCAGACTCCTAATTCCTTACATATGTTAAGCATCTTAACATCATTCTCAAAAGCTCCCTGTCTTGGGCCATCCGGATTCAATGATGTATTATTAAGTTCAAGAAGCACATGCTTTTCCTTAGCGGCCTTTACAAGCTTTTCATAATTGACAGGATACCTTGAATCATCAGGGTGTCCTATAATATTAACATATGGATTATCCATTGCTTTAATTAATGCATTCGTATTCTGCTCTATACTTCCGGGCTTGATACATGGAATATGAAGGCTTGCTATTACAACATCACAGCCCTTAAGTCCATATTCTTTAAGATCAATATTTCCATCATAGTCCATAATATTAGCTTCACAACCCATATATATCCTGACACCACATTTTTCTCTTGGAATTATCTTCATATTAGAAAAATATAATATACCTGCGCTTCCCGGCATCTTGGGTGCATGGTCAGTTATCGCAAGGTGCGTAACTCCTATACCTGCTGCGTAAGCTGCCATCTCATCAATTGTGTTATATGCATGACCGCTTACAAGTGTATGAGTATGTGTGTCTATTGTGTATTTCATAATTAAAGCTCCTGATTACCTGTTCTTTCTTTCACATAATTCTCCAGAACATTAACAGTTTTCTCTATTCCCAGAGGACTGCTGTTGATACACATATCATAATATGTTGCATCTCCCCATTTACCTTCTGAGTATCTGTTATGATACTGTTTTCTTGTTCTGTCGTGTCTACGCATTTTAGTATATGCCTCTGATTCGGATAAGTCAAAATGCTCCATAACTCTCTGTATCTTATGCTCCTTATCACCTGTTACAAATACGGATATAAGGCAGTCATAATCCTTAAGTACATTCTCTGAACATCTACCGACTACTATAAATGATTCTCCGCTCTCAGCTTTCTTACGGATATAATCAAACTGAAACTGGGCAATAATCTCTTCATAAGAATTGGTGTGATTACCTACCCGCCTCGACAGGAGACGGTTTCCCGGCTTTTCATCATATTTGTGAAAATCTGACACATCAGCATTCATCTGTTCTGCAATCTCGTCCAACATGCATCTGTCATAAAATGCAAGTTCTAATCTGTCAGCCAGCTTCCTTGCTATCTCATGTCCCCCACTTCCATATTCACGACTTATAGAAATAATCAATTGTTCTCCCATAAAACCCCCATTTCTGTACACATTTTGTGCACGAAGAATTAACAATACCTTACAAATATGCACAACATAGATATAAGCACAACTATTATAGTTGCCGGAACAGCTGTGCGGCAATACTTACCCCAACCAATCATATAACCATTCTTAGCTGCAACTGATGTTCCGACAACATTAGCAGATGCACCTATAGGTGTTGCACTTCCACCTACATCAGTTCCCATAGAAAGTGCCCACGCAAGAACAGAAAGGTCAACCCCTTGTGTCGCAGCCAGACTCTTAATAACCGGTACCATAGTTGCTGCAAAAGGAATATTATCAATAAGTGCACTTGCAAATGCTGAAATAATAATAATAATTGCAACCATAAGCTTAAGATTACCCTTGCTCACACGACCTATAAATGCAGCAATAATCTCTAATATGCCCGTCTGTTCAAGTCCACTTACAACAATAAACAGTCCTAAAAAGAACAAAATTGTTTTATAATCAATAGACTTTGAAGTGGTAATCTAAAAGTAGACACCAACCCAATTATTGTAGACATTATTTATATATAAGAGTACCATTTTTTATAAGGTAGTCACTTATACAATAATGGAATCATGGAGGTGTCACATGAAGCACAGTTTAGAAGAAAGAATGGATATAGGACGACGTATGTATTTACACGAGATTACTTATAAAGAGGCTATGGAGATTTATGGTCTTAGTGAATCCTGTGCACATAAATACATGACAGATTATAAGAAAGCACAAGGAATTCCTCTTGCTAATACAGTGCCTAAAATGAAAAATTCAGCAGTCTTAAAATCATTGTCTTCACCTGACATTGATACATATATGGCTATGTCCAAAGAAGAATTAATAAATGAACTTATTATAGCTAAAGCGAATGAATTAAGGGCAAAAAAAGGATACGAAGTGAAAGGAGCTGGTGCAAACAAGGAGTACAGTATTTTAAACAACAAGAATACGAAATCATAATGGAAATGTCATCTCAATTTCCTGTTAAGCATCTATGTGATGTTCTGGATATTAACAGAAGTGGATTTTATAAATGGAAAAAACGTTTAGAAAAACCTTCTGACAAATTAAAAACTTTAGTATCCAATCTTATATTATTTAAGGAATATCATAGTAAATATCCATCACATGGATATAGATGGTTAAATGCAAAAATTCGTCTGGATACAGGACTTATGGTATCAGATCAGTATGCTCATAAGCTATGTAAAACAGCGGGCATAGCAAGTGTTTCCAAGCATTATCGATACAAAAAGCCAGGAGATCCTTATCGCATTTATCCAAATCTTCTACTGACAGGATTAGATATAACAGGACCTTTACAGTGTGTTGTAAGTGATATGACCGCATTTCATTTAAAAGGAAGTTATTATGAACTAACACTTTTTATGGATTTATGGAACAATGAAATACTTTCATATTCACTTTCATCACGAAAAGGTGATCGTATGACATATATTCACGGGTTAGAAGGATTAATTGAACTTAAGAAGAAAAATCCAGATCTTGAAATGGTGTTACATACTGATCAAGGATCTGTATATTCTTCAAAAAGTTTCAATGAATTATTGCCACTATATAACATAGTTCATTCAATGTCTCGAGCTGGTACTCCAACAGATAACGCTGCCATGGAAGCAATCAATGGTTGGATCAAAGCAGAGATATTTAATGATTTCCATCTTACAAGTAATGAAAATATAACATATGAGGTGGAGAAATACATCAGATTCTTCAATGAAGAACGTCCGGCATACTCTCTGAATTATCTGACTCCAAAACAGTATAGGGAGTATTATGCTCATTAAATGATGTATAAAAATATAAAGTGATGTCTACTTTTTGTTGACTAGTGCACTTCAACATATGTAAAGCCTTCCTGCCTGATACAATAAGTGAAAATATTGCTATAACAAGTCCTATAAATGCAACCGTAAGTCCTGTCAGCGCATGCGTTACAAGCATTACAACTGCACACATGAATATAACACAGCTTAATGCAAAATCCCTTCTGTTAGTAATAGTCTCTGCCGGACTTGGCATAGATTCAGCCAGTTTATCAATATCTGGTGATGATTCCAGTTCTTTTCTATATGCTATAAGAAAATAAACCACAATAAATACCAGACTGATTACTGCAATCAGTCCTGTATGCGTAATAAATGTTGAAAATGAAAAGTTAAGTGACGTACCAATAATTATATTAGGCGGATCCCCGCACATTGTTGCCGAGCCGCCCAGATTAGCACAGAATATCTCTGATAAAATCATTGGCACCGGATTAAACTTTAGCAGCTTGGCAAGCTCAATAGATACAGCTGCAAGGAACAATATAACCGTTATACTGTCTATAAACATAGCCAGTCCAAAAGACATTATCATAAATGTAATAAACAATGCTCTTGTACGATAGTGTACAGCCTTAGCCAGAAGCATACACAGCCATCTGAAAAATCCGGCATCAGCCATAACCTCAACCATAATCATCATACCTGCAATAAATATAATGGTCGACCAGTTAATCCCTGTTACTGCCTCTTCAGCAGCTCCAGACTGATACCAGAAACCTGATGTAAAAATGCTTCTTAAATTAAGAGTACTAATAACCGCCTCCGGCGACTTCATGATAATCCCAAATACCCCAATCAGCGTCAATGCCCCACATCCAAGCGTCACATAATGCCTCTCTATCTTATCAAGAACTATCAATATAAACATAGAAATGAAAATAATTAATGCCAATACCTGCTCTGCTAACATATTAAATAACCCCCATCACATGTTAAATTAATAACAAACCCTTGTTACATTATACGCATATTAACTAACAATAGCAACTTTTTATTGAAGGTTTTTCTTCTTACTTTCTTACTTTTAAAACCATTGTTGTTATAAATGCCTGTATAGGAACTGTCAGTATCACACCAATTGTTCCACATAATCCGCACACAATTTCTATTATTATAGAATTATACCCCATAAACTGCAGATACGGCATTTCATATGAATATATTGTAAGAAGAGTTCCTGTTGCTGAACCTGTATACGCAAGAATGAGTGTGTTGGACATTGTTCCCATCATATCATGCCCCACATGCATTCCTGACATAAATAATTCTTTTGCCTTCAGATGCGGCGCTTTTTCGTGGATTTCTGTTATTGCCGCTACAATTGATACACTTACATCCATAACAGCTCCAAGAGATGATATTAATATCCCTGCATATAATATGTCTGAAACATGTAACTTAGAATTATTGGCAATATATATCATTGATTCAACATCTGTCATATTAAAGCCATTCAAATGTGACATACTTCCTGCAATCATTGCAAGCCCGCCAGATATTATAATCCCAGTTGATGTTCCTATTATAGCGCATATAGTTTTTGATGAAAAACCATTAAGTATGTATATTGAAGCCGCCAGAATAACAATTGATGTTATAAGTGCTGCCAATACCCCATTAAGACCAGCATAAAGAAGTGGAACATACATGCAGATTACACATATAAATGTAAATACAAGTGCATATAAAGAAGCTGCTCCTTTCTTACCACCAACAAGCACAAGGCTTAATGAAAACAACCCAAGCAATACATATACCATCATTGTTCTGTCATAATTGTATACAGAGCCTGTAAGTGTTCCATCTATATCTTTTATAACTGCGATTACCTTAGTTCCTTTTGTACAGAACGCACCTCGCTGATATGAATTGGAATTATCCAATTCGCAATCAAGTCCCCTATACTGTCCGCTTGTAATTCGTGCCTTTACTTTCTGTGCCCCACTAAATGGCTGTCCCCCTGAATTATCCTCAATTATCTGAACAACCTTTGCTTTAACATATACTACGCCATTATCGGCTTTAATATGAGCTCTCTGTATTTGACAACTTCCGATGATGATTCCCGCAAGAATCACCACCGGAAGCAGTACACGGAGAGTTCTCTTATATAAACTTCTCCTGTTTTCCATTGATATTATGCCTCTTTTTTCTTCTTAACTGATACAATACCTACTGCAATGGCTGACATGCCTACAAGGATATATACCCATATTCTTGCATTGTCGCCTGTCGCTATGATGTTTCCAGATTTATCAGAAGTATCCTGGCTATCATCTGTTATAACATCTGTGTTCTTCTTTGCAGTTGTGAATTCATATACGCCACTTCTCTTAACACCAGTTGCTGCATTAGTTACTACTGCGTACCATTTATAACCTGTATTTGCATCAAGGTTATTTACCTGAAGAACAGCCTTCCCTGTTGATGAATCAACATTTGCAGTTCCAATCTCTTCATTAGTGTATACATAAGCGTTAAAGCTCTTTTCTAGAATCGTCTGCTCATTGATGTTAAACTCAACATCAAGAACCATCTCATCAATACCTGTTGCTGATGCTCCCTCAACATTTAATGTATGAACATCTGTATCATAGTAATTGAAATCGTCCATACATGGTGAGTATGAATTCATGTAGATTTTATTGTTATCAAGGTCAAAATAGAGGAATTTAATATATTCGTTACCGCCTTCAAATCCTGACTGATAATCAGTACATATCTGGTATACTGTTCTGTCATTCTTGCCATCTCCATCATCATCAAACATTACTGTCTCATATGAAGAGCCGTGATAATGTCCATTGAGTACTGCGAACACATTTGGATTCTTGGCAACTACATTCTTCTGTACAAGCTGTCCATAGTAATCAAGGTATGTACCTGAACTCTGCTTTACATTAGTGTATGTATGGAAGCAGAGTATTGCCTTTCTGTCACTGTACTGCTGAAGCACCTGATTCATCCAGTCGATTTCTTCCTGATATATATTCCAGCTCATATATACAATAATAAAGTCCTGACCACCTTCGCTGATTAAATCATAATGACCTTTATTATTCTTATATGACTCACCATATGTATTCTGTGATTTGAAACGGTTTTCTCCAAAATATTTGTAATAATTCTCATAATCCGCAAGACCTGCCGCCACATCATGGTTTCCACCAAGAACGCCATATGACATACCTGCCTTATCTAGTATTCCCATTGCCTCATCAGCATTTTCCCACTCATAAGTCATATCTACATCATCAACGATATCTCCTGTGTGGATTACATATTTTATCTTACGTTCTTCTGCATTATTAACAATCCAGTTGTTGATGTTAAGGAAATGATTCTGCCACTCCTCTGCATAATACTGGGTATCTGTCTCCCATGCGAAGCAGAAATCATAATCTTTAGGAACTGTAGTACCATCCCAGTCTGCGTTGTTATCAAGCTTTCCATCTGTAACAGTATCTAACTCAGGAAGTGCTGAATCTGCTGTACACTGGACAATAATTGTTGCTGTGCTGTTTTTTACATGATTAGCTACTGTAAATGCTGCATCCTTAATTGTTCCGTTGCTGTCTGCTTTTGCAATCTCATCCCATTCACCATTTGCAGTATTTAATACATACATTGTCTCTGCATGTGTTCCATCATTGTTGGAAGCCTTTCCGTCCCAGTCTGCCACAATCATTTCATCGTCCTTAGCGTCAGCTACATTGACTGTATACTGGATATATGGAAGTATTCCTTCTGATGTATTAGTTTTAATGCTGTCTGTATCAATCTTTTCTGCCTTGTAAAATGTTGCTTTTGTATCTGATTTAACATTAGATACATTAAGATAAAGCGACGCACTGTTGTCTGTTATATCTGTTGTTCCACCTGCTGTAATTGTTATTTGTGTTCCATCAACTGTAAATACCGCAGTCTTCGTTGTCTCATTTCCTGCTGCATCCTTTGCAAATGCTGAGATAATATGCTGTCCATCTCCTAATGAATACGCTGTTATCTCATACACATTATTAATCTGTTCACCATCTAAAGTTACAACAAATGTATCTAAAGTATGGTCTTCTATAACCTTTGGACTAAATGTAAGATTTCCACTTAATACGTTTCCATCTTCTACACCAAGATTGATTTCTGGAGCTTTGTTATCCACAATAAATGTAACTTCTTTAGTGCTTTCACCATTAGTTACCTTTAATGTATGCTCTCCATCCGAAAGCTTAGTAGTATCTATCTGTGTACCAACTGCTGTAACCTCTGTGGCTGGTATTGAAAAACTTGCATCCATATATGGGCACATTCCTGTTGAATCACCAATATAGTGAACTGTTTCATAAGCTGTACTAATGTTAGTCTTTGCACTTGTGGCTGAATCATCTGGTCCAATCTTTGTTGGATAATATACATTTCCATTAATAAGCTTTAATGCAAGCTTTGTAACTGTGAAATCTTCTCTATTAGCATCAGGAAGAAGATATTCATCAACGGTCGCTCCATATGTACCTGCCCAGAATCTGAGTGTAATATCATATGACGCATTTTCTTCGTTATATGTAAAGTAGCTGTTATCGATATGAATAGCCTGTCCATCTAATATCTGGTACTGCCATTTTCCAATTGACGCAATTGTTTTGTTATCTGTAGTTGTAACTGCATTTTTAAAATAACTGTCTCTGCCATCAGCATGGAATGTATAATAAGCCCCATCCTCAAGCATAGGGACTGTCTGACACTCTGTTCCGTCTACATATATCTGTGATGAATGATTATCTCCACCATCATTGGCAGTTACAGATATTGTTCCGCTTACCTCCTGCTTGTCACTGATATTAGTTCTTATACCATCAACTTCATTAAGCTTGCTGATATTAACTCTGTACATATCACTTAATGTACTGCGGTATCTGTTATCGGCACTTACATAGAACTCAACGTAATCATGTGAGAACAGCTCATCTGCCGGAATAAGTGCCTCATAAAGGTTAGGTACTCGTCTTTTTATCTCTGTTGAGCTGTACCAGCTTCCTGTTCCATCAAACCTGTAATATGTTGTAATTCCTGTTCTTGGAAGGCTACCATTCTCCGCAAAGTAGAAATTGACTCTTAACTCATCCCCCTGCATAATGGATTCTGGAACAACATCATTAAGTCTTAAAGTTAAAGCTGAACCATCATCCTTTAAATATGTATACTGGTCGGCAGAAACAACTCCCATAGAAGTTGCTGCATTACCTGTTTTAAGAAGCATTTCCGGACCTTCCGGATTAACCATAAGCTCTGCTGACTTATTGTCCTTACAATCTGAACTTCCAATATAAGAATAATAAGAAACCATCTTTCTTGTTCCATCAGAATCAAGCTTATAAAGTTCAACTACACGGTTAGTATTATTCATTCCATTCTGGTCTGTGCATAAATATACAGGAATATCATCACTTATGTTATAAGCTGCACGGAATTCTTTCTCTGTAGGAAAACTTGTATAATTCTTAAGGTAATTAATTCTGTAATACCACAGAACCGCTGTCTTTCCTGCTGGAACAACACATCCTTCTGATGAACCTATATTTAACTCTGCATTTTCATCATAATGAGTTAACTGTAATATCTTTCTGCTTCCCTCTTTAACAGCATATCCAAACTGATATTCATTATTAAGATCAACATCATGGTCAGTTGTATTAACAACCTCAACACATTCCATCAGATCATCACTAATTCCATAAACACTGCTTCTGTTAATATCATTAGGTCTTACTTCTGTAATAAATACGCCATCTGCAATCTGATTATTAGGTACCTTGGCATTAACAAGACCATTAAGCTGTCCTGAATATACATATCCAGGTGAAGGCTCACACATTTCACGGTATACCTGCATCTCATTACCAATATCAGGAATTGCCAGTTCAACTGAATATCCATCCATTGTGTCAGCCTTATCAGTTGCCTTGAATGTAGAGATAATTCCGTCATCTGACTTTGTCTTTAATGAAAATGTTGATGTAACTGCCCAGTTCACTCCACTTGTAACTTTAAGTACAACTGCATCATCAGGAATACGCATCTGTCTTCTGAACTCTTCCTCAGTTGGAATTGCAGTTGTAACATCACTTCTGTAATTCCACAGTACAACCTTTTCCTCTGGCTGGATTATAACTTCATCATTACCGTCCATAGTTGTAACCTTCTGGACTGTATCGTTATACACAAATTCATATATATCGTTGAAATTAACAGCTTTGTCATATGTGCTTGTTATCTCAACGAATTCCATCAGATCAGTTGTGCTCTTATAAAGTTTAATACTTTCGTACCCACTCTTTTCTCTTGTATTGTTCTTCTCACTTCTGTCTACATCATTCTGATAGATTTCTGTAATCCATAAACCTTCTTTATTAAAGGTCTCACTTGCAGCAACACTATTCCCACCCGTCTGACTCGCTATAAGTGGTGAAATGTTTGCTATAATACTGCCTGCCATCATAACAGCAACCACAGTACCTGCTATTATCTTATTTTTTCTTCTTCTCATGACGTTCTCCTTATTGGTTTGGCTTTTAAGAAACGTCATAATTATAGAAATGCTATGTAAAATCTAGGTTTATGTTAAAGAAAATTGTAGGTAAAATTTTCATTTGTTCTGTCCTCTTCCTACTAAGGATTTGAGGCAAAAAAAGCACCAGAAGAATACGTTGCATTCGCTTCTTATGGTGCTTCTGTTTTAAATATTATATTGTATCAACAAGTCAACTATTCCAATTACTTAATAAGACTTTCCTTAATCTTAACAACTGCCTTATGGATATTAACAGGCTCATCCATTGTACAATTAGGGCGGTGGATATCATTAGTAAAGTATACTGTAAATTCACCAGGATGTAATGTAACGAACTGCTCATTCTCTACTGTCTCATAAAAGATATTGTCTTTACCAGCTGGCTCTTCACCTGTAACTCCTGGAAGAAGTGGTGCATATCCCTGAACTTCTTTTCCTGTGAAAAGATACTGGATATCAATATAATTTCTGTGACTTTCTGCACGCTTATTCTCAACTGGAGCTGTTGTCTGATCCTGAATAAGAACAAAAATGTTATCTCCATCAAGTTCATATCTTCCTACTGGAAGCTCAGCTGTCTCTGGCTTTGCAAGAAATTCAAGTGCAGTATTAATAGCTGCTGGGTACTGGTAGTTACCTTTTTTTGCATTAAGTGATGCGTAAATCATTATTATTTTACCTCGAATCTGTTAAAATTTTATATACT
>OJOF01002383.1_pt1 | contig 12119 bp, 11 predicted proteins | sample 1598181 | NCBI WGS metagenome assembly OJOF01 (sample SAMN01915226, study PRJEB22387) | human gut metagenome | isolation source: stool | host: Homo sapiens | place: USA
CCTGTGGGATCCGGCAAAACTGCACTTATCGAACGTCTTACCAGAGAGATGACAAAGGAATATTCCATCTGTGTTGTCACGAATGATATCTATACCAAAGAGGACGCAGAGTTTCTGACAAAAAACTCCTGCCTGCCCGCAGACAGAATCGTAGGTGTTGAAACAGGCGGCTGTCCCCATACCGCTATAAGAGAGGACTGTTCCATGAATCTCGAAGCGGTAGAGGAAATGGTGAAAAAACATCCTGATACACAGATTGTTTTCATCGAAAGCGGCGGAGATAATCTGTCTGCTACCTTCTCCCCTGATCTTGCGGATGCTTCTATTTATGTAATTGATGTCGCACAGGGAGAAAAAATACCGAGAAAAGGCGGCCCCGGTGTAACACGTTCTGACTTACTTGTAATCAACAAAACAGATCTTGCACCGCTGGTGGGTGCCTCACTGGAAGTCATGGCGTCAGACGCAAAGCGGATGCGGGACGACAGACCGTTTCTTTTCACAAACCTTATGAGCCGCGAGGGCGTTTCGCAGGTAATTGACTGGATCAAAAAATCCGTACTTTTTGAGGATTTGAAATGAACGGCAAACTAAGCCTGTCTATGGCTTTTGACGGACAGAAAACTGTCACGGATGATCTGTACTTTACCCCACCTTTTAAAGTATATTCTCCATTTTACAATGAAACAGGCTGGGCAAAGTATATTTTAATGTGCGGTTCGGCAGGTGTTCTGGCAGGAGATGAAAACGAAATTCATTTGCTGGCAGGGGAAAACTGCAAGGTTATTTTCACAGATCAGGGCTATCAGAAGCTTTTTCACACAAATGGCGGTGTATCCAGGCAGCACATAGCGCTTACTGTCCAAAAGAACGCAAAACTTTGTTATATGCCGCACCCGATTATGACCTTTACAGGATGTGAACACATCTCTTCCTGCAACGCAAACCTCACGGAAAGCGCTTCACTGATTTTCTCTGAAGTCTATTGCTGCGGCAGAACGGCAATGGGGGAAGCATTTGGTTTAAAGCGTTTTCGTTCACGCACGGAAATCACCATTGATGGCAGGGCAGATTTCATTGATAATACACTGATCGATCCTGCCGCGCTGCCAATCAGGCAAAAAGGTTTTTTCGAAGGATTCACGCATACAGGATTTCTGTACCTTTATACCCCCAACAAAACAGCACAGGAAAGTGTTTATGAAAGCGCATATCTGACACAAGCTGACAGCATTCAGCTTTGTGCAACGCATACCGCATGCGGCATCGCCATCAGAGCACTGGGATATTCAGGAGAAGAAATATATGATGCATTTCAAAAGGTCGCAAAAGAAATTTGTATATAAAAGTGTTCGAAATCAGCTTTATATTTTACTGCGGAAACTATTCCCATCCGATGCTGCATCCTGAACCTGCGGACAAAAAGTTGGACGTAAGGAGTGCACAAATCAGTGTATAGTTACAAGCAGAGAAAGAAAGCAGTCGAAATATCGCAGCAAACGAGGTCACTTGGTAAAACATTGCAAATACCTGGATATCCTAGTTCAAAGAAACTCTACAAACGGATTCACGAGTATCAGCAAAATGGAGAATTGTATAAAAACGAGTCAAACCTGAACGCATATACTATAATGAAGAAGAAAAAGCTACCGCACCTCCTGCTTCTGAAACATGCCCTTTTGGCGGAGAATGCCGTCGGCATACCCCTTGTGAAACAGTGAGAGAATGTTCTCCTCCCCTATCTGAAACGGCGTATCGCGGTTGGTATTGGAGAAAAAGGAAAATGTGACCATGTCATAGTGGAGAGCATTCGCCTGCTTGGTGATACCCTCTAATAATGTGTGGTTATACTCTGATTGCAGGTCTGACAGGAACACTGCCAGAATGCCACGTTTTTTCGGGAACGTTTGCATAATTTCACCGTTTTTTATGGCAATGCCACACAAAGTTTGTGTGGCATTGCTTTTATTATAGCGAAAAAAGCAGCAGCTGTCAACAAAAAATATAAGATATTATTCTTCTCGTATAGAAATAATAACACAATTTCTTATAAAGTAACATCATATCTGATTGAAATTTCTCACGGATTGTGATAAAATATAGTTATAATTCACAATATACAAACAGGAGGAATCGGGAATGAAACAACAGAGAAAGAACAAACACCTGCTGTCTGCCATACTGACCGTACTGGCAATTTTGAGCAGTCTGCTTGCAATTTTGCCGGCAGATTCTGTGGCGGCTGCAAACGTGGCGGCTTATCCGGCACAGGCGGTGCATTTCGGGGCATACACCACAAACCGAAATCTGAACAATGCCGGCAGTGCTGCCAACACGCAGAAAGCCGCCGGAGCAGATTCAGAGGACTGGCGTATTGACTATGTTTCTGCCGGCGTGTACCAAATTGTCAGTCTGGCTGATGGCAAGTATCTGACTGCCAACGGTACAGCATGCACATTGACGGCAAAGGCTGCTGACAACAGCCAGAACTGGAACATCGAAAGTGTACAGAAAGACTTCGAGGGGTACGATCTGTACTACAAGATCACCAGCGTTTCCACCGGTGCGGCACTGACCTATTACCAGGGAAACAATACGATTGGACTGACCGCATACACCGGTGACGGTGCCCAGAAGTGGAAGCTGAATTGCAACGGACTGGAGGGATACGCTGCAAATGCACTGGCAAACGGCAAGGAAAAAGCGGGAACCATCGGCGGCCTGCTGGGCGAAACTGTTTTCGTTTCCACTGCGAATGATTTGGAAAAGCAACTGAATACCACAGAGCCGAAAACCATTGTCATCACGGCAGATATTGATATGCAGAACAAGTCACACACCCGCATTCGGGACAACAAGACCATTGTAGGTTCTTACGGGAACAAGACCATTTACGATTCCCAGTTCCGCACCAATGACACCTACGGTGCGGCAGACGACAATCCCAGCGACAACATCATTTTCCGGAATCTGAACATGATCGCAAAGAACGTGAAGAATCGGATCTTGATTAATATCTGGTCCTCGCGTCAGATCTGGGTAGATCACTGCACATTTATCTCCTATCTGCCTTCAGATCATACGGGAAACGGGCAGGACGAAGTGGGAAAATTCATCTGGCTGAACACACCCTATGAAAGCTATCTGGACGCAAAGGATAATGGCAGAAGTCCGGACTATATCACAATTTCCTATAACACATTCAAGAACCGTTTCTGGACGGTGGCATACGGCACACAAAACAGTGAAACTTCCCGCTGCCGCACCACGCTGATGTACAACTGGTGGGACGAATGCGTCCGCCGCTGCCCGCAGATCGGAAACGGCAGCGGTCACATCTACAACAACTACTATTCCGGCGATGACAGCTTTCTGCCGAACAGCTGCAATCAGATTATTAGCGGCGAGGGATCCAATATGGTCAGCGAAAACTGCCGCTTCCAAGCGGTTTCGGGACGGGAAATCATTGTACAGCCGGACACTTCTCCGTATCGGGACAGCGGTTCCTACACAGCGAAAAACAGTTCAGAAACCCCGACAAAGCTGAATTACACCGCGAAAATTACCAGCGCATGGAATCCCAAGGACAACTACGGCTACACACTGTTAGATGCTTACAACACCAGGGGCACAGACACCAAGAATTTCTGCACCAAATACGCCGGTGCTGCATCATCTTCCGGCGAACTGAAATACATCACAGACAGCAGCATGCAGACCTTTGCGGCAACTGTTTACACAGCACCGTTCCTGACAAACAACTTTGATTCCGCCTATGGCAATCCGGTGACTGACTACACACCGGCAGCTTTGCAGGAAGGTGCAGTCTACATGATACAGAACGTCAACAGCGGACTGTATCTGGAAGTGGACGGCGGAAAGGCTGCGGATGGCACCAACGTCCAGCAGTGGGGTGCAAATGAACCCGCAGCCCACAACACATGGCGGGTATTGTCGGACGGTGATGGCTACTATACTCTGTATCCACAGATCGGTGACAAGGTGACCTACCTGCTGGACGTTGCCGGAAATGCTGCGGCAAACGGCACCAATCTCGGCATCTGGTCTGCCACCGATGCCGATGCACAGCGATTCAAATTCTACGAAGCCGCAGACGGTGTCTATTACCTGCTCACGAAGACAAGCGGTGACCAGAGCTGCGTTGCCGTACAGGGCGCTTCCAAAAGTGCCGGAGCCAACGTGGTGGAATGGGCAGTCAACCTCTCCGACACTTCCCAACAATGGGAGCTGACACAGGTAGAGGACACCGGCTGTATCATGGATACCACAAAGACATACCAATTTCGCAATGCCAACAGCAATCTGTATCTGGAAGTGGCAAACGGAAAAGCTGAGGACGGCAGCAACGTGCAGCAGTGGGGTGCAGACCAGCCCGCAGCTCATAATTCATGGACACTGAAAGAATTCGGCGGCGGATACTATTACATCCTCTCTGCTCTGGCAGACGGTAAGACCTACTATCTGAATTCTGTCGGAGAAGCAGACGGCTCCAACATCGAGATCCGCACCAACAACAAATCCAGTTCGCACCTGTTCAAGTTTGTCAAAAACCCCGATGGAACATACACGATCCTGACACGCACTTCAAAAGATCAGGCTGCCGTAGAAGTGGCAAACGCAGAAAAGTCCAGCGGTGCCAACGTGCAGCAGTGGGCAGTGAACGGTAACGCCTGCCAGAAGTGGAACGCGGTCGCCTTTACCACGACAACCACAGCAACTACTGCAACAACCACAACTACCACTACAACAACCGCAACCGTCACTACAACAAAGATAACCTCAGCAACTTCTGTTTCGGCAACGACAGTACCCAGTAGCACTACAGCGATAACAGAAGAACCGCCTGCAATTTCAGGTGACATCAATGCAGACGGCAAAGCGAATTTGGCAGATGTTGTGCTTTTGCAAAAGTGGCTGCTTGGCATTCCGGAAACAAAGCTTGCTGACTGGCAGGCAGGAGATCTGAATGCAGACGGTGTACTGAATGGCTTCGACCTTTGTCTGCTCCGACATACAGTGACATCTTCCGGCAATATCTGACGACACAGCTTGCAGATGTGTTCAGTGCATCGTTGATTTGACTTATGACATTTTGTTTCATCTGATTTCCTATAAAAACCCGGGATTCTCATGCAGAACTCCGGGTTTTCTTTTTACGGCACGTTTTCAGTATGTTGACATATTTTACAAAATGCAGTATAATATTGTTATTCATTATGATTGCATTGACTAAAACTTTGCCAGTGAGAATTTTAGAACCTGTCTTCATAAGAAATGTATGTGGATTTTCGAGCATAATTTTGTTGCAGACAAGGCAAAAATGCGCAGGCGGGCTGTCGCCCGGCAAGTATTTTTCACGCAGTATGCAGCAAAATTTGCCGAAAAGACGCGTGTATACGCTTGTGAAAACAGGTTCTCACATTGCCAGTACATGCACCGCATCCGCGGTCATCACCCGGAATCCCACGCGAATCGACATTGCAATGGTGTCCAGCTGACTGTCAATGAGCTTGTCTGTTTCCAGAATCAGATCCGAGCCGGTCACCATTTCCAGCGCGAACTTCTGATCCAGACCAATGAGGTAGTCGTCACTCATGCCAGCACATTTCAGAAGCTGTGCACCAAACGGCAGCAGAATCCGGCTGGGCTGTGCCGAAGCCATCTCCTTCATCTGATCCATTGTCATAATCTGCGCCGCAAGCTTGGGAGAAGCCAAAACTGCAGTCATATCAAAATCCCGGAACGCCCCGTACAGCGTTATCATATCCGCATAAGTCAGCGTGCCGGATGTTTTCACATCCACCGTAGAACCAGCCTCCGCATTGAGCTTCAGAATCGCCTGTCCCAAAATGGCGTTGCCCAGCTTCACTCCAATGGAACGCAGCACCGCTCCAAAAGCATCCAGCCGCTGCCGGCGCACTGCTTCATAGGAAGCGTGTACCGCACGGCCAAACTTGTCCAGCCGCATCACTGTACTGGATTCCAGATAGGTGGCCGTAGGCAGCGCCGCCCCCTGCGTTGTTTTGGTGCTGTACGCCTCCGTGTCACTGAGCACACCGCCTACATATTCGCCGCCTTCAATCTGCGTGTTGACAGCTGTCACCTGTGACAACGCTGATTGTTCCACACCGCTGCGTACTGCCCGGCGAATAAATTCCGGGAACAAAACCGCACTTTCCGTTGTGGAAAAGAACTTTTCCACCCGGTCACACATCGGCCCTGCCACATGAATTTCAAAGCGCTTGAGCTGACGCTCATAAGCGTCCAGCCCTTCCATAGGTGTATCCGCATACTGCGCCGAAGGATCCGCCTGCTCCAGCACCTGTGAAAAACTCTTCCCGGAAATGTGATACATACCCTTTTCCAATTTCAGTTCCTGATACATCATACTTCAAACCATCCCTTTCCGCAGCACATCGCGCCGCAAACAATTCAAATCAAACACTTCTCTCCATCCACCTCAAAAGCCTCCCCTGAAAGGGGTGACTCCCCACGGGGTGGGGAGATGTCCCAAAAAGCCCCAGCCTTCCCCCAAAAAAACTTCACCTCCCACGGCGTTTCTCGCTCCATCCCCAACCTCAATCCAACAATCACTCCCCTTCCAATTCCAGCTCCAGCTGCTGTGCCTGTGCATTCCAAAGCCGAGCCTGCGCCTTTTCCGTCTCATCCTGCAAATTGATATTGCTCCACTCCACAGAAACCGCGCCGTCCGAGCCGCACAGCCGCAAAAAACTGCATCCAATCCGGCAGATCACCGGTTCCAGAAGCCGGCGGTAGTACTCCAGCTCCGAAGTCAGAATGTCCGCCTGCTGACTGCTCATGCGCTCTGTAGAAGACCAGTTCAGCCCCAGCAAAAACGGCGGAATGGAAAGCTTCGCAATCAGCTGCTCCAATAGCTGCCGTACCGGAACCTCCGTGTCCAATAATGCGTTGTCCGAACCAATCACCCGGATGTCCACATCCCCTGCACAAATAAAGTCCCTGATCTCCCCCTGTGCCCCGGCACGCATGCCCTCGCTCCATTCCCGGGCAATCTGCCTTGCCCGCTCCCCGGCATAGGCGCGCTCTGCCGGATCCCCGGACGGCTTGTACGTCACCGCATACCGCACATTTCCCATGCGGTCGTAGTTCTGCCCGATGCACTCGTAGATGCGCAGCAAAATCCGGCTGAGCGCCGGCAGCCCCTGTAATACCGAAACCCCGTAAACCCCGCCCGGCGGCGGATTCAGCGCGGTAAATAAAATGCGCTCCGGATGAATAATCCGCACGGCCTGCTCCGGCTCCGCTCCCCGAAGCCAGAACTGCCGTTCCAAACCGCGCCCCGGCCGAATCTCCACCCGATCCCGCGGTGCCGTCTGAAGCCCGGCAAATGCCCCCGTCCGGGAATCCACCAGCATCTCTCCCAGCGCATTGCCATAGGTAAGCAAACTGTCCAGATACCCGTCTGCAAATGTCTGTAAGGACTGCCCTGTCAGCCCCACCGGAACATTCCGGCAAAAATCATCCAATTGCTGCTCCATCCGCGCATCCGAGCAAACCAGCCGAAAGCTCCCCGTCAGCCGCACGATTTTTCCAATCGCCGCATCAATCACCGGCACCGCACGCCGCAGCCCGGCATATAACGGCACCGCCGCCATTCCCGGCACTTCCATACCGCTGCGCTCCGCCTGAAACCGCGGCACACTCTGCAGCATTCCACACCCCGCATCCGTCCTTCTTTTCCGCGGAAATAAACCCATATCACCCAAACTCCTTTCAAAACCCACCATCTCAACCCCAAACTTCCCCATCCCCAAAAGCCTTCCCTCTGTCCAAACCAACCCTCATCTCAATCCCTCCCCCCTCTCCGTGCCGAAACCGCAAAAAACGCATCTTCCCGGTTTCCGCACACAATGGTGCGCACAAAATACCGCATATCGTCCATAGCGTGATCGTGTTCTTTTTTGGGAATATCTCCCTTCACCGAATCGCTCCAGCAATACTCCCCGAATTCCCGGCAAATATCCCGGCACGCGGCAGAAATTTTCAGCCGTTCCTGCTGTAGCAGATTGGATACCTGCTGAATGCCGCAGTTCACATTGTTGTCCGCCGCGATCACCCGGAATCTCCCGTGCCGGTGAATGCAGGCGATAAAACTAGCCGCAGACGGATCCACCACCACACTGGAAACCGCATACCCTACCGCCAGATTTTCCAGCGCCTGATAATGCTCTTCGTCCGTCCGCCGCTCCCCTTCATTCCGCGCATCGTAGTAGTATTCCTTGATCCGATACCATACCCCGTCACAATGCCCCCACAGCCCGAAGGAAGAGGGGTTCACTGTACCGTAATCGCAGGAAATCCAGTACCGGTCACAAACCGGCACTTCCTCCACCACATGCCTTGCCCTGGAAAACATCGGGTAAATCAGCCCGTCTGCCGCCGTCCATTTTCCCCGGACAAAGCGGTCGTAAAACGCGCCGCTGTACAGCCGCTCATACCGCTTCCGCACACTCTGGGAAAGAGATGGATTGTCCGCCATGGTAAAGTGTAAATACAGCGCATTTTTCTCTTCCCGTTTCTGAATCCACTCCCGGTAAAACCAGTGGACAGGACTCCCCGGATTGCAGTTAAACCAAATCCGGGAGCCCGTCACACTGCACCGCGCCATAGCCTGCTCCACAAAGGAACGGGGCATCAGTGCCACCTCGTCTAAAAATACCCCACAAAGCGTCATGCCCTGAATCAGCGCCGCCGAGCTTTCATCCCGGCCGCCGAATAAATAAAAGCGGTTGCATACCCCGGCCAGACGAATGTCCACAAAGTTCCGGCTCACCCGCTCCATGCAGGTAAATCCCAGACTGCCCAATAGCCGCAGCAGCGGTGTCATGACATTGCGCTTGAGGGACGTTACTGTCTTTCCGCAGAGGGCAAAGGTGCCGCCCTGAAATGCCGTCATGGCCCAGCTGACAAATCCAATGGACATGGACAGCGTTTTCCCGGAACGTACTGCGCCGTCACAAATAATGGCATCGTACCGGCTGGTTTCCCGCCTGCTCCACCAGGACATCGCCAGCCGCTGCTTCGGGGAAAAGGTCTTAATCTCCGCTGTCATGATTTTCCTCCCCCGTTTTTCCGGAAAGCGCCGCCAACAGCGCGTGCGCTGCCGCCTTTCCGTCTGCATCACTGCTGTATTCGTATAATGAAGCCAGCGCCTTCAGCCGGTCAAAAAAGTGGACTTCCATGCCGCCGTTCCGGTCTCGCTTGATCGAAGAAACCGCAAATAAATCCAGCTTGTCCAGCGCCGCACCGCCTGGCTGCTCTTCGGATAAAACCAGCTGCATCACATCGTTAGTGCGCCCGAATGCCAGCCGTTCCAGCCCGGCACGGACACAGGCCGCCGGATCGTCATGCAGTACCGCCCGGTACTGCTCCACCATGCGGCGGTAACAGCCGTACCGCAAAAGCGCCGCACCGTCCGCCGCCGCAGTCTCCGGCGGATACCCGGCACACCGCGCCGCTTCCGCCACATCCCCTAACCTGGCATAGTGGCAACAAAATAAACTGCGCCGCTTGGATTCCTTTGAACTTCCCATTTTACTCCATTTCTCCTTTCTCTGGTTCAGGCTCCCGTTGTCCCGTAGGAACAACCCCTTTCACTAATACCCCCGAAAATCAAAAAAGTTGAACGTTTCCGTTCAACTATGAACACAAATTTACAAAGCAAACGTAGATTGTTTACATTCAAAGCCCTTTTCCCCGCAATCCCTCTTGACAACCCCCATTTCCCATGCTATAATATATGCGTAATCAATATTATATGCCATATAATATTATAACAAAAAAACAAACATGTCAGGAGCGCACCCAAAGCCTTCCCTTTAGGGAAGGGGGACCGCCGCTAGGCGGTGGAGGGGTTCCCAACGTAAATCTTTCCCCTCATGCCACAGCTTTTCATACCCCCAACCACCCCACAAAAAGAAGGTGATAATTTTGTCTGCATTTTCCATTGGCGCCACGCTGCTGGATGCCATGGTGCTGGCCGTTTTGTCCAAAGAGGACACCTATGGCTACCAGATCACCAAAGATATCCAGGCGCACTTTGCGGTTTCAGAATCCACACTGTACCCGGTTCTGCGGCGGCTGCAAAAAAACGGCAGCCTTACCACATATGACCAGCCGTTTCAGGGCAGAAACCGCCGCTATTACCGCATCACCGTTTCCGGCAGAGCACTGCTGGAACAATACCGAAAGGAATGGTGCACCTATAAACAGCAGGTGGATTTTTTCCTGGACGAAACCCCGTCCGCATAGAAAATCCCACATTTTTTCGTATCTTTATAAAGGAGCGATTTTCACATGACAACACAAGAATACTGCGCCGCACTGGAACAGGCGCTGTCCCCCATGCCGCCGGAAGAGCGGCAGGAAACCATTCGCTATTACCTGGAATTTCTGGAAGATGCCAACGAATCCGAACGTGCCGCACTGGGTACCCCCACAGAACTGGCACAGCGGATTCTCCGGGAAAACGGCCTTTCTGCCGCCGCACCCTTTCCGGAAAATCCGCCCAAACGAAAAAAACGCACCGCAATCGTTGTGGCGCTGGCCTGTACCTTCTATCTCTGGCTGCCGCTGCTGCTCACCTGGTATATCCTGCTGCTGACCGCCTTGATTTGTATTGCGGTGATTCCCCTTTCTCTGGTTTGCGCCGCCGGCCTGCTGCTGTTTGTGGGCATTGCAATCCTGTTCCAGGATGCAGCGCTGGGACTCTTTTCTGTCGGCTGCGGCATTTTTATCCTGGGACTGTGCGTTCTGCTGGCACTTCCTCTGTGGAAAGCTTGCCAGGCAGTGGCACGATTTACAGCCTTTTCCACAAAAAAACTGTGGCACGCACTGTTTGACACCAAAACGAAAGGAGCAGATCGCACATGAAACACTGGAAACCTTGGGTTATCACCGGCATCTGCTGCTGTGCAGCCGGTCTGATTTTCGGCGCAGCCGGCATTGCCTCCGGCGCACTGAATCAGGAACACTATGCAAAAAAGTGGAATCTTTCTGATTATCATGACACCGTCACCGGCCATTTCAGCACCGTTCTGATTGATGCCGATTACGCCGATATTACCATTCAGCCCGGCACACAGGCCGCAATTTCCGCCGAACATATGGAAGACAATACCTATCAGTTTTCCGTTGAAAATGACACGCTGCAAATCACCCAGAAAGCCAGCAACAAACACGACTGGCTCCACTGGATTCACATTGGGCCGTGGAGCGCACCCACACCAACCATTACCCTCACCCTGCCGGAAGCCGAGTATCGGGCGGTTGCCATCTCTTCCAATTTTGGAGAATGCAGCGTTTCCGACCTCACCGCCAATACATTTTCCCTGGATGTAGACTGCGGCTCCAGCACAATCACCGGACTCAAAACCGCCAGCTGTAACGTAGACTGCAGCGCAGGAGAACTCTCCCTGACCGATTCCGAAATCACCGGAAACGCACAGCTGAACCTGGATGACGGCGATCTGTCCCTGAACAATACAGTGATCGGCAGTCTCTGCCGCCTGTCCAATAACATGGGCAATATCACCATGCAGCAGGTTTCCAGCGGCACCAATGAAATCACCCTGGACTGCGGCAGCCTTTCCATGCAGAACTGTACTCAGGAAGAAACCGACACTTCCAGCACTTACACCCTGCGTTTCGGTGATCTGAACGCATCGTCCTGTGTTCTCTACCAGTCCCAATTCACCCTGGACTACGGCGATCTGGAAACCACAGACACCGCCCTGCTGGGAAAAAGCACCGCCACAGACAACATGGGCGACATCAACCTGAACCTCCGGGGCAGCCAGTCCGACTACCAGGTGATTTCCGACATTGCCGGCAACTCAGATTCCGGCAGCAATAACCAAATCCGCATCTCCGGAGACGACGTCGCCACAGACATTTCCGTCTCCTTTACAGAAAAAGACTAAGAACCTGTCTTCACAAAAGACTAAGAACCTCCCCCAACAAAAAAGCGCATGCCTCTTGCCATAGAAGCATGCGCTTTTTTAGCCCCTCAGTCAAGCCTACGGCTTGCCAGGCTCAGCACAAGGCACGTCCTCCGG